>Ga0105052_10001792_pt1 | contig 27451 bp, 26 predicted proteins | sample FRY03_FD_78094 | JGI IMG/M metagenome (GOLD analysis project Ga0105052, IMG submission 78094) | Freshwater microbial communities from Lake Fryxell liftoff mats and glacier meltwater in Antarctica - FRY-03 | ecosystem: Environmental > Aquatic > Freshwater > Ice > Glacier meltwater ... | reverse complement strand
TCGTAAAACAAAAATAATCAACTTTTTTATCGTTAACCCCTTCGGGACTCTTGATTGGCTGCCAATCAAGAGTCCCGAAGGGGTTGTTAATGTCATCAACAACGTTATGAAACTTTACACATATCAAAATAATAAAGTCGTAGAAAGAATTTTAAATTTATCTAATCGAATGGTAGAATAAAAAAAGCTGTATCTAAATTAGATACAGCTTAAATTAAATCGAAAACTTATTTATTTTAAATGTTTAGTTAGAAATTACCTTTAAGTATATTGATTAAATCAACTAAAGCCCAAATTCCACATCCACCTGCAGTTAAGATGAATAAGATATTCCATCCTGTTGGCTTACCTCTATACCATCTGTGTGCAGCAAGTGCACCAAGAAAGAACCATAAAAGTAAAGTGATAATTAATTCTGTATCCATACCAAATCCTTTTTTAGAATCTGATTTTTTGTTTATATTTTTAAGAGCTTTCTTAATTTCTGATTTTTTAATTTTAGAAGTTTCAGAATTGTTTTCTAAGGTGTTATTTTGTTCTGTAATAGTTGTTTCAGTCGTGTTTTTAACAGGGAATGAAGCATAAACCGATCCAGATATTAATAATATTGAAATCGATAATATTGACAATAATTTTTTCATTGTTTAATTTTTTAGTAAGTTTTAATTATAAATAATTTTTAGATTTGGACAAATTTAGAAAAAATTTCCAATATTTGTATTAAAACAAATAATTTACTTATGAAGTCTATACTATTTATTTTTTTACTCATTTCATTTTCTTTAACTGTTTTTTCTCAAGATAGTCAAGAATTTATTGGTTATTTAAGTGCTAACAAGACTGTAATCACGTATAAAATAACCTTTAGATTAGATGAGAAAGGGTTATTAAACGGTGAGTCAATTACTGATATTTATGGGTCTGATAGGACGGCTTCATCAATTTCAGGAAGTTATGATAAAATAAATAAAATTATTTCTTTTAAAGAAATTAAAAATACGTCTACTAAATCTAATGCTGATCAAAATGATTTTTGTTTTGTCAATGTCTTAAATCTTAAACTTAAAGTTCTAAAAGATAATGTTGTGTTGGATGGTGGTTTCATTGGTTATAATTCTAAATCTAAAAAATGTGCTGAAGGTAAGATTCATCTTGTTTCTAGTTTTTTTTTTAACGGTTTAAAGGTCGATGGTGTTAATATTGATTCTTTAAGACAACTAGAAAAACTTGAGATTTCTTCATTAGCTTCTAGTCTTGTAGCCAAAGAATTTTCATTAAAAGGGAATTGTGAAACATCATTAAAATGGAGTTCTAAAAATATAATAATAGAAGTTTGGGATAATTTTTCTGAGGATGGTGATATTGTTAATGTCTTTATTGATTCTAAGAAAATAGGGGGCAATGTAGTTTTAAGAAATGAAAAATATATTTTAAAATCTAATTTTATTAATTCTAAATCTACGATCAAAATTGTTGCATTAAGTGAAGGCTCAACACCGACTACCACTGTTAATATTTTGTTTATTGATGGTGTTAAGCAAATACCAATTATAGCAAGGTTAAAGAAAGGTGAGGTTGTTTGTTTTAATTTATCTAGATAATAAATAATGAAATTTAGTTTAAATTATAAAAAAAAACGAGTATTATATTGGGTTTTATTTTTTCTTCTTTTCATTCTTGGATTAACTTTGATTTTTCTCCCTGCAAATTATTTTGATGAGGGGCAATCAGTTTGTTTATCTGTTGTTTTATTTGATGTGAAGTGCTATGGCTGTGGTATGACAAGAGCTGTTCAGCATTTAATTCATCTTGACTTTGAAGGTGCTTATAATTTTAATAAATTAGTGATATTTGTTTTTCCTTTGTTAGTTTTTATGATCTTAAAAGAGTTTTATTCTTTTGTAAAGAATAAAAAAAAGTAGTTTCGAAAATATGTTGGTATTCTTTCAATTCCTCTTATCCAATCCCCACATCATCTTATTTCTAATGGTGTCTAAGAAATTATTATCTTCAAACTTGATAACATTAATCATAAAATCTGCTTTATGAATGGTTACTTCTTCTCCTTGAGATATGTTTTTAGAATTTCCGTCTAAACTGATAAGGTATTTTCGCTCTCGACCTTCTACTTTGAGTTTGATTGGTAAATGGTCAGGAACTACCATAGGGCGGACATTAAGATTGTGAGGTGCAATTGGTGTTAGTAAATGAATCTGACAACCTGGTGTTACAATTGGCCCGCCACAACTTAGATTATAGGCAGTTGAGCCTGTTGGAGTACCTACAATTAAACCGTCTGCCCAGTAGGAGTTAAGATAATTGTCATCTAATGATGCGTGAACGGTAATCATTGAAGCAGCATCTTTTTTATGTAAGGTCACCTCATTTAAAGCAATATTTTCATCTCCAAATAAGTCACTTTCTGTTTCAACTTTTAAAAGTGATCGTTTTTGAAAGACATATTTTTTAGCCCTTACCATTTCCATCGTTTCTTCAAGCTGATCTGTTGGAATATTTGCTAAGAAACCTAATCTACCTGTATTAATTCCTAAAATAGGTACTCCTGAATCTCTTATGTAAGATACTGTTTTTATAAATGTACCATCACCACCAACACTAAAAGCTAGGTCTATTCCAGATTTAAACTCAGAGCGTGATGAAAATTCGTCGTAATTTGAAGCTATTCCTACCTTCTTTATCAGTTGTTCTTTTAACTCTTTTTCTAAAATAGGATTCCAACCATAATCTTGTAAAATGGCTAAGAATTGAACATAATGTGCAGCTGTTTGCTTATTTATTTTCTTTCCGTAAATCGCTACATTCATTATTAAAAGTTCAAGTAGTTGATTAATGCATCATATTTAAACTGAACATCGTCATCATTACTGCTTTTTTGATAGGAGGCTTTTATAACGTAATCATATCGCTCAAACGTTCTTATAATACTTACTAATTCTATTTGATTAATCTTTAAAGTAACTTCTAGTTTAGTCGAATCGGAAGGCGACATTATGTACGAACTTAATATTTTAGCATTATTACTTTCTACTATTTGTGCAATTTGTGCCATAGAATAGTCGATGCTGTTAACTTCTAGAACAATTATACCTCCACTTTCTTTAATACTTCCTGTGTTGGCAATTAGTGTAGCTAAATGGTGAATCGAGATACATCCTAAATATTTTTCATCTGTATCAAGAACTGGTATAACACTTAGTTTATGCTCCGATATTTTCGCAAGTACCTCGTAAATGTGAGCGTCTTTGAAAATATAAGGACGAGGTAGATGATCAAATAGTTTATCTAATGTATCATCTAAGTTTAATTTATCTAAAATGTCGGATTCGGAAATGACACCTACAAAATTACCATTTTTTAAAACGGGCAAGTGAGATACCTTAAATTCATCCATCCAACGTAATGCTTTCTCTCCTGTATCTGCATGAGTTAAAGGAGGAATTTCATCTGAGATTAATTCTAATGCTTTCATAGTTCTTGCCAAATTAGTAAAATACTTCTTAAGTATGTACTTTTGAGACGTAAAATTTATTTTTTCGTTATGACAAAGTTAAGTGTAAACATCAATAAGATTGCTACGATTAGGAATGCTAGGGGTGGCAATACTCCAAACATTGTTCAGTTAGCAATTGATTGTGAGCGTTTTGGGGCTGAAGGAATTACTGTTCATCCTCGTCCTGATGAAAGACATATCACTACGAGAGATACATATGATCTTGCCGAAGTTGTTAAGACGGAATTTAACATTGAAGGTTATCCTGATGACAGATATAATAAACTAATTGAAGATATTAAACCCGCTCAAGCAACTTTAGTTCCTGATCCACCACATGTATTAACTTCAAATGCTGGTTGGGATACCAAAAAAAATATCGATTTTTTATCGGATTTGGCTCAAAAATATAAATCTTTAGGAGTGAGGAGTTCTATTTTTGTCGATACTAATTTAACAAATATAGAATTCGCTGCTAAATCAGGTGTAGATAGAATAGAGTTTTATACAGGACCATTTGCTGAAGATTTTCAAGTTAATCCTGAAAAAGCGATTGACGATTATGTAAAAGCTGCTATTTATGCTAACGAATTAGGATTAGGAATAAATGCAGGACACGATTTAAGTTTAGAAAATTTGAAATTTTTCAAATCTAAAATACCTAATCTTTTGGAAGTTTCAATTGGACATGCACTTATTTCTGATGCCCTTTATTTCGGATTGGAAAATACAATTCAGAGATATAAATTATTACTAACCTGAGTTAGAATATTCTTTTGCCGTTAGATTTAAATTAGTAAAAAGTTATTTTAGGCATATTTTAAAGGGTTTATGAAGGTTCTTGAGCCTGCCGAAAGATAAATTCTGAAATGTAACGACAAATAATTTTGATAATTTAAAAGCATTTCCTGTGTTTCACTTATAGGTAGTGTTCGAAAAAGTGTTTTATATTTGATTAATAATTCTTATATCCCTTTGAGGAAATGGAATAACGATTTTATACTCTCTAAAAAGTTTATCTATTTCTAATCTAATATCAGATTTGTAAAAATTAATGTCCCAACTTTGATCTGCCCAAAATAATAATTCAATATCCATTCCGTTCTCTCCAAAATTAGATAAACGTACATCAACTGATTTGTCTTTTTTAACCTTTGGGTGACTTAGTGCTGCTTGTTTTAAAAGTCTTGCTACCAACTCGGTATCTGTTCCATAGGCAACCATTACATTTATTTTAAATCGAGTCAATTCAGAGCCATGTGACCAATTTTCAATGTGTTCTTGTGTTAATTTATTATTCGGAATAATTAATACATTGCCATCTCTGGTTTCAATTTGTGTTGTTCTGACGTTTATTTTTAAAATTTTAGCAACGATTGGCTCTGTAGTTCCAGAGTTACTTATTTCAATTATGTCTCCAACCTTAATATTACCTTCGAAAAGTAAAATAATACCAGAAAACATATCCTTAAAAACATCTTGAAGCCCTAAACCTAAACCAACTAACAAAGCTGCAGAACCTGTTAAAAGTATTGCAATTTCAATGTTAAGAGCTTTTAGGCAAGTAAAAAATGCAAAAAGGGTTATTATATATTTTGCTAATTGGGTATAGACATATTCAGACCCTTGATTTGTATCATTTTTTTCTTTAAATCGTTTAGATATATATAGTTTTGTTACATTTAATAGCATTCTAGCTCCGAAATAGATAGCTATTATCACTAGTAAGTTATAAAATTTCAAAGAGAAGTAGCGTGATTTTAAAAAGTTGAAACTTAAAAAATCATCAAATGAAATAGTAGGATTGTTTATTTTAAAACTTATAATAGCAATATAGAATGCTAGAAAATAGACACTTTGGCTTAATAGCCTAAGCCAAGTTATTCTTTGACCTTCTACTCGAATATTGGCTTGACTTAAGAATTGTTTGAGGTATTTATGAATAAGTCTCCTTAAAATTGTAGAGCCTAAAATTATGATAATAAGAATTATAATATTCCAAAGACAAATATTATAAGGACCAAATTCGAATAAAGTTTTACTAAACATGTTTTTTAACTAAGAATAATACGACCTAATTTTTCTGACAATAAACGATTTACTTTGTCTAATGAAATTTTTTCAGAAAGTAAATCAATTAATTTTTCTTCTTCATTTTCCGCATCAAGTGTTGTTAATTCTTGTTCTATTTCTAAAATTCGCTTTTTCACTTTATTTGACTTAAAAGAATAGATAGAACTAATAATTGCTAAAGGAAGTCGATCTAATTCTGTATTAGTGGTAATATTATGCTTACTTAACCACTTAGGACTTAAATCATAATCATCCGATTCAATTCCACTTACAAATTTTACTATCTCCTGATTTTCGTGTCTTAGTAAAAATGACGACTTATAAAGTGTGTTTTCAGCTAATCCATCTAAGATTAATTGATGAATCGTGTTAAACAATGGATTTTCAAAAGTCAATTCATCTTTATCTAATTCATGACAAATCAATTCTGCTACACTTGTTTCAATTTTTTGTTTTTCACCGTGTTCATCAATATGATCAGTTTCAATTGCAAAAACACCATATTTAATCAATTTGCGTATCAAATCAAATTCTGTATAGTCATCGTTAAATGGAGCTTTTTCTTTTGTTTGCTTTGAATGATCTAAAGGAATGATAGGTAGAGGCTCGTCAAATATAGGGGTATGGCTAACCTCATTCTGCTTAGTTACAATTCCTTTTCGACTTTTGTTTAGTTCATTCGCTAATATTTGCTCACTAATATCAAAACGTTCCGATAAATCTTTAGAATACATTGAGCGTGTAATCTGATCAGGAATTAAAGAAACTGAGTGTAAAATTTCTCTAATTATTTCAGCTTTTTTAATCGGATCACCCTTACTTTCTTTAAGTAAAATCTCAGATTTAAAAGAGACAAAATCTTGTGTACTTTCTTTAATGTAATTTTCAAGTTCGGATGAACTTACGCTTTTTGAATAAGAATCTGGATCTTCTCCTTCAGGGAATAAAACGACTTTAACATTCATTCCTTCTTCAAGAATTAAATCAATCCCTCTAAAAGATGCTTTTATCCCAGCTGAATCGCCATCATAAAGAATGGTGATCGTTTGAGTATATCGCTTTACAAGTTTAATTTGTTCTTTTGTTAAAGATGTTCCAGAAGATGACACAACATTTTGTATTCCAGCTTGAAACATACTGATCACATCTGTGTATCCCTCACACAAAAAGCAATTGTCATATTTTATAATATCGCCTTTCGCAAAGTGAAGTCCATATAATATTTCACTTTTGTTATAGATAATACTTTCAGGTGAATTAAAGTACTTAGCTATTTTTTTATCTGTAAATAATGTTCGCCCACCAAAACCAAGTGTTCTTCCTGAAACACTATGAATAGGAAACATTACTCGCCCTCTAAAAAAGTCGAAGCTTCTTTCTTCTTTCGTTTTTACAAGTCCTACTTTTTCAAGGTATTCTAATTTATAGCCTTTAGCTAATGCTGCTTTTGTAAAACCATCACTCTTATTTATGCAATAACCTAATTGAAATTTTTTAACAATATCTTCACGGAAACCTCTTTCTTCAAAATAAGTAAGCGCAATAGCTTTTCCTTCTTCTGTTTCATGCATGGTTTGCTGAAAGTATTCTTTCGCAAATTCATTGATGATGTGTAAACTTTCACGTTCAGTGATTGCAGCAAGTTGTTCAGGCGTTGCTGGAGCTTCTTCTGGAATTTCTACATTGTATTTGTCGGCAAGCCATTTTAATGCTTCAGGATAAGAAAAGTGTTCTTTTTCCATTAAAAAAGTAACCACCGTTCCTCCCTTGCCTGTAGAAAAACATTTGAATATTTGTTTTGAAGGGGAAACTACAAATGAAGGCGATTTTTCATCTGTAAATGGACTTAGTCCTTTTAAATTTGACCCTGCTTTTTTTAAATTAACAAATTCACCAATGACTTCTTCAATACGAGAAGCTTGCATGATATCATCAATAATATGAGGAGGTATTTTAGCCATTTTCCCTAATTATTTAGGTTGACCGTAATCCTTTTCTTCTTTTAAATTACCGCTTTCATCATAAAACTTCCAAACTCCAATCTGTTGGTCATTCTTATATTCTCCTACGTAATTCAATGTTCCATTTGGTCTTTTTATAATTGTGTGACCTTCTCGTAATCCTTTTTCAAAATAGGTGATAGATAATTCTTCTCCCTCTTCTGAAAAAAGCACCCATTTTCCATCTCTGACTTTTTTAACATCTTGAGCTCCCCTTATTTTAATGTTTTTTCTTCCAGGATAATATTCAGTGTAAATACCATCTTTGTATTCAATTAAACTTTCAACTTCTGTTTTTTTAGTTGTACTAACCTCTTCATCACTTGAGCATGATAAAAGAAAAAGTGTGCTTATAATTATAAATATGTATTTCATCTTATTTTGTACGTTGTATTGTATACTCTACTAATCCAATGATGGCTGATTTTGAAGGAGATTCAGGGATGTTTATTAAACAATTTAGTGCTTCATTTTTTAGTTCATTCATTTTTTTCTGAGCGTACTCAATCCCACCATTTTTAGCTACTAATTCAATTGCTTTTTTTACAAATTTAGAGTCTTCATTTTTGTTTTTAACAATGTTAATGAGTTCTTTTTTAGTCTCTTTGTCGCAAGTGTTTAGAACATAGATAAGGGGAAGTGTCATTTTACGCTCTCTAATATCTAACCCCGTCGGCTTTCCTATTGCAATAGAATCACCATAATCAAAAATGTCATCTTTAATTTGAAAAGCAAGTCCAACTAGTTCTCCAAACTTTCGCATATTAGCTGCTTCATCTTCTCTTTCAACTGAAACTGCTGCAGATTCACAAACTGTAGCAATTAATGAAGCTGTTTTTTGCAGAATAATATCGAAGTAAACTTCTTCAGTGATATCAAGTTTCCTAGCTTTTTCAATCTGTAGCAACTCTCCTTCACTCATTTCTCGAACAGCTCTTGCAACTATTTCAAGTAAGCGAATGTTGTTTTTTTCTATAGATAATAAAAGAACTCTTGACAGCATGAAGTCGCCAACTAAAACAGCAATTTTATTTTTCCAAAGTGCATTTAATGAGAAGAAACCTCTTCTTTCGTTCGCATCATCTACTACATCGTCGTGAACTAAAGATGCGGTGTGTAATAATTCCACTAAAGAAGCTGCATCGTATGTTTTATCGTTTACATTTCCTAACATTTTCGCTGTTAAGAAAAGAAACATAGGGCGCATTTGCTTCCCTTTTCTTTTAATGATGTAATGAGTTATTTTATCTAATAAAGGTACTTTAGAACGCATGCTTTGTCTAAATCGAACTTCAAACTCGATCATCTCAGCATTTATTGGCGCCATTATCTCCTTTACTTTCATCATTTATACAAATATACGTTAAGAATAAATTAGATTATTCAATTTGTATTTATTTAACTTTTAATTTTCTGTTTTCAGGTGTGACTGATTTGTTTTTATTGGCTAGTTGACCACAAGCTGCGTCAATATCTTTCCCTCTACTTCTTCTTACATGTACAACCATGTTTCTGTCTTCAAGGTATTTCGCAAAGGCATCAACTTTTCCTATGTCAGCTTTTTGGAAACCACCATCATCAATCGGATTATATTCAATAATATTTATTTTACAAGGAACACATTTTGCAAATTCAGCTAATTCTTGTGCGTCTTCTAATTTATCATTAAAATCTTTGAAAATTATATATTCAAAAGTAATTCGAGTACCTGTCTTATCATAAAAATACCGCAATGCTTCAGCTAATGTTTCAAGGTTGTTACTGTCGTTAATTTCCATGATTTCACTTCGCTTCTTATCATTTGCGGCGTGTAGAGAAACAGCTAAATTAAATTTAACTTGATCATCTCCCAGTTGCTTTATCATTTTGGCAATTCCAGCAGTTGAAACTGTTATTCTTCGAGGAGACATACCTAATCCTTCAGGAGAGGTTAATAATTCACAAGAGCGGACTACATTTTTATAGTTTAATAATGGTTCGCCCATTCCCATATAAACAATATTTGTTAAAGGGGTTTGATATCTTTCTTCGGCTTCTTTTTTTAAATAAACTACTTGGTCAACAATTTCTCCAGCAGTTAAATTCCTCATTAATTTAAGTTTACCTGTAGCACAAAATGTACAAGCTAAACTACATCCAATTTGAGAAGAAATACAAGCAGTTGTTCTCGTGTTAGTTGGAATTAGTACACCTTCAACAACTTTGCCTTCTCCAACTGAAAAGGCGCATTTAATAGTTTTGTCAATACTAATTTGTTGGTCATCTAAAACTATTTTATCTATAAAGAATAATTCTTCTAATTGAGTTCGGAGTTGTAAACTTAGGTTTGTCATGTCATCAAATGTTGACGCACTTTTTTGCCACAACCATTCAAAAACTTGCTTAGCTCGAAATTTTTTTTCGCCAATCTTTAAAAGTTCTGAGGTTAGTTCTTCTAATGAAAGGTTACGTATATTAATTTTCTTAAACGACATATCTTAAAGTAATCTACTTACAAAGGTAGCGAATTGTTAGCGTAACCTAAAAGTTTTATACTGTTTTGTGAAACTGATTCAAAAAGAACACTTTAATCCATTTGAAACTTTCTTTTTGAATTTACTTTTTCGTTTTTCAATTTCTTTACAACTTGGATTTGAGAATAATGGTATTTTGGCATGAAAGTAAAAATTAGCACCGTAAACATCTGTATTTATTAGCCAGTTTACTAATTTGTCACTACCAATTACAATAGGTCCTAAACGAAGACTTAAGCCTAATTGTGGTTGTTTATATTCGTAAAGACTAAATGGCAAAGCAAAATCTAACCATTTTGTTTCAATTCTTGGCGTTAGGGAGAATGAATTAGCATGCCTTATTCCAAATTTGCTCATACTACTTGGTATTCCTTGTACTATTGTAGAATTGATATATAAAACTGAACCTAATAGATTGTAATCAAATTGAACCGAAAGAAAAGTTGGCAGTTGAATATTTGTTGGTTTTGTTACATTTCCCATGTTAATATTTTCTTCTTGAATCATGAAGTAATCCAATTGATTATCTTGGTTAAGTTGAATACTATCATAATTTTGCCATTCATAAGGTCCAAAATTATATCCTGCATAGTTGATACTTTCTTCTGCAAATTTCACCCTGCCAATATCAATTATAGAAATTCCAATTTTATATTTATAAGGAGTGTAGTTACACCCTCCAGCTTTTGTATGTGGTTTATAATTTGATACTGTAGATGTCATTTTTTGATAAGTAAAACCTAAGTCTAAACCAAATCCTCCCTTTGGATCAAATCTTGCTTGTCTTGACAGCATTAAATCGGTGTTAAAATTGAATAATGACAATTCTTGTTCATTTCTTACGTTAAAGGATGCGTCCGATATATTTGCGGCAGCTCCAAATGTTGAGTATAGTTTTTTGAACGTTAAGCCTCCTATCATTAATTCTTTTCGCTTTTTAAAAAAAGTGTAGCTATAGCTTGCTGTAATCTCAGAAAAGTTAAATGCAGCAATTTTGACATTGCTTAATTGATAATTGTATCCGTGTTGGCGTGAGTAATCTGATATGCCATTTTGTATAAATCTCGCCATAAATTGCGGAATTTTTTGGACACCTATGTAGGAACGATTACTAATTCCAATTCCAAATGCATGGTCGTCAAAATTAAGCGTAAAAGAAGGTCCTGCTACAAAAGTTTTTGCAAATAGAGCGGTGTTTTTTCTTCTGGTATCAAAAAGGATAGAGGTTTCATATTTTCCTTGAATTGCATTTAGAATACTTTGATCATATAAATAAACTAGACTGTTGTTTAAGAAAATATCTAAGCCAATGAAATTTATGTCTAACCAAGTTTTTGAATTAGAGATACTTGTAGGGTTTATGTAGACGTTTGTGGTAGGAGTATAGTTGCTACTTAACGCCCCAAAATTATGTTGTGACAATAACGCTTCAGAATGAAGAAATGAAATAAGTGAGAGGTAAAGTATAAAAAGTGACTTCAATTTAAAATAAGGGCCTTATATTTTAATTGCTAAATCAATTAAGCGATTACTATATCCTGCCTCGTTGTCATACCAACCATAGATTTTAATCATTTTCCCTGTTACACTTGTCAATCCTGCATCAAAAATTGAACTGTAAGGACTTCCAATAATATCTACTGAAACAATTGGGTCTTCTGTGTATAACAAGTAGTCTTTTAGCTCTCCTTCTGAGGCTATTTTAAATGCTGAATTTATTTCTTCAACTGTTGGAGCATTTTCTTTTGTAATGATTGTTAAATCAGAAATTGATCCATCAGAAACAGGAACTCTAAATGATCCTCCATCTAACTTACCATCTAATTCTGGAAAAATTTTAGTGATCGCATTTGCTGCACCTGTAGTTGTTGGGATTATTGATTGAGAAGCTGCTCTAGCTCTTCTTAAGTCTTGGTGAGGGGAATCATGTAATCTTTGATCTGAAGTGTAACTATGTACAGTCGAAATAAATGCGTTTTCAATTGAACATAATGAAAGAATTACTTTAATTAAGGGTGCTACTGAATTTGTCGTACATGATGCATTTGAAATAATCACATCTTCTGAAGTTAAGGTGCCTTCGTTTACGCCAAGTACAACAGTTTTTATAGAGTCGTCTTTCCCTGGGGCAGATAAAACAACTTTTTTAGCCCCACCTGTAAGGTGTTTGGAAGCTTTTTCTTTTGTTAGAAATAATCCAGTTGCTTCTAATACTATTTCAACATTGAGTGATTTCCAAGGGATTAATTCAGGATTTTTCTCGTTAATGAAAACAATTTTCTTTCCATTTTCAAAAACAATGGTATCGTCCTTTATTTCAAACTCTAAATTTAGTTTACCATGAATACTATCGTATTTAAGTAAGTGAGCCAATGTTTTTATGTCACCTAAATCATTAACTACGGCTACATCAATGTCGTTTCTAAAAAGGCTTAGCCTTGTGAAATATCTTCCTATTCTTCCAAATCCATTAACTCCAATTGTTTTCATAGCTTTCTTTTTAGAAACGATTTTTTAAGTAAAGTTAATTAACAAACTTTGAAATTTAAAAAAAAAGCGACTTTAAATTAAGTCGCTTTTTTTAATTAATTTTTTATAACATGAATAAAGCCTTTTTTGACTAACTCTTCACCTTGTAGTGTTTCCGCTTGAACATTGTAAAAATAGACTCCTTCATCTACAATCTCACCTTTAAGATTTGTTCCATCCCACTTACCTGACGGGTCATTATATTCAGTTATGACGTTACCCCATCTGTTTGTGATTATAATATTGAATTTTTTAAATATTTCTGTGTCACCTTTTATGATATAAAAATCATTTACTCCATCATTGTTTGGGGTAATTACATTGGGCATGTCAATATCACATACTCTGTAATCTACAAAAGAAGAATTTACAAATGGGTTTCCACAACCTGTTGTCATGGTTAAAGTGTAGTCACCTTCAGTATCAACTGTAATTTTTTTCCCAGTAGCTCCTGTGCTCCAAACTAGTGATTCTATGAATTCATCAGGTGTATCAATAAAAGCTTCAACTAATTGGCTATAGCCTTCGCAAACTTTGTAGTCTTGTATGTTGAAATACGCGCCTGGAGTAACGATGAATGTAACTTCATCTGACTCTAAGCAGAAGTCATCTGTAAATATTATTGTATAAGGTCCTAATTCTGTTGCGGTTAATGTACTAGTAGCTAAATTGTCTGTAAAATTAAGTGTTCCGTTAGTAGTAGTCGTATAACTCCAAGTTCCAGGTAAAGCGCTACCGCTACTTGCAACAATCGCCATTTCATCAGTAGGGTTAAATCGACATAATTTATTAGCTGTCGGATCTATCAGTATGATAGGTTCTTGTGATGTAACAACAATTGTTGTGTCATTCATGCATCCATATTGGTTTTCTAATCTTAAATTATGTGTACCTGAAATTAAAGTCGAATTAAAATTAGTTGAAATAGGAGATGATGCCCAATTCCAAGATATACCGTTCATTAATAGTGAATCTCTAATTTTAAAGCGCTGACCACCTTCAGAAGGGCAATAAAAGAAGTCATCATTTTCTAGTTTGAAAAATGATTTGTTAGAATAAGTATAAGTCAATACATCGTTATCTGAAGGGCAGTTATTATCTGTGAAAGTTAGTACATAAGTTCCGAAATTACTGAATGTAACTGTGGTGTTGATGTTTGAATTACTTGCAAAACTTGCCGTTCCATCAGCTGAAGTAAATGTCCAAAGTCCGTTAGTTCCATTTGAGCTACCACCAGTATTTGTTGACATTAGGAAGCTATTAGAGCATCCAAAAGTAGTAGATTGATTAACTACTACACTGTTTTGCGTGGATATCGTAAAAGTTGTATCGTTTGAGCATCCAGTAGCATTTTCAATGCGACAAGAATAAGTCCCTGCAGGTAAATTAACTTTAAAGTAGTTACTTACTGTTGTTCCATTTTGAGTCCAATCAATAGAACTCATGGATAATGAATCAACAACCTGTAGTAATAAATTTTGATCAGGACAAATAAAGAAATTAGTGCCTAAATTAAAGTCGGGAGCGTCAGCAACAGTCAAATAAAAAATGTCTGAGTCTGGACTTGTACAATTAACACCAGCTGTAAGAGTTATTTCCACCGTATTTCCATCATCTGATATCGCAGGAGTATAAACTGGTGTTAATGTTCCTGATCCCATTAAAGTACCATCTCCATTATGAGACCAAAGAATATCACTTACGTTACTAGAAGCAGTTATGATCGTGTAGCTATCACCTAGGCATACTCCATCATTCCCACCAGCATTTGCTAAAGGTGTATTAATAACTATTAAGGTAGCAGTTGCATCTGGTGAAGGACAACTTGAATTAATTTGATCTGCTGATACTGTATAGATAATTGTTCCTGCATCAGTAGGTGTTACTGAGACGGTTTTAGTGTTTGTAGAAGCTAAACCACCATTTCCATTGTCTGTCCAAGCGTAGTTTCCACTTGCACCTTCACATGTTAAATTGGTACTTGACCCTAAACATATTGTTTGATCATCTTGTATAATGTAAGTAGACACAGCTAAACCAGTTGTGTTACCAATAACAAATGTAGCTTCATCAGAAAAAGCCCCATCAGCTATTAGGTAATAGGTTTTTCCAATCGTTAAACCGTTAAATGTTATATTTGCTGCACCGTGTGTTATTCTTAAAGGTGTCCAATAGCTTGGATCAATATAAGCAGGACCTGACCCACATGTGGTAGCATCTAGTAAGAATATTTGAACTCCTTGACCCTTTTTACTAAAAGTCATCCATACATCAAAGGATATTGAAGTCGTAGCCGCAGTGATACTAATATAAGCATCGTTTTGAAGTGCTGTGTTAGGAGGTAATGCAGCTTGTAGTTCTGGCCATGAAGTAGTTTCTGCAAAACCAACAGTTGAACCATTATAACCTTCTAAATTACAAATTTGTTGAGATAAGCCACAATCATCTGATGCAGGTGGATTACCTGCTACATTAGGAATGTTTGATGGTGAAGTTACACAAATACCAAAAGTTCCTGTTAATGAACTGGTCGAACCTATTCTAATCCATACGGTCGAACCTGGTGTTAAGTTGTTTTGAGCAATAATAGGCATTAGAGGTTTTGAGTTTCCTTGTGTGTCTTCATTGCAATTTAAAATTGTTAAGGCGTTACAAGTTGCTCCAGAATACATTACCATATTTGCATCGGTTAAACTGCCCGCTTGTGTATCTACTATCAATATTCCGTTTGAAGGAACTGTTATTTTAAACCATACGTCTCTGTATGACATAGTTACGTTTGAATACATTGAACTAACTGCGGAAGGTGTTGAAGAGTTTGTTGTCCCAACAGAAGTTTGATTTTGGTATGTGCAGTTGTCGCTAGAGATTAATTCAATAGCATTGCATGGTTCGTCGTTAGCTGGTTGAGCATAGCTATTAAATCCCGTAAATAAATTACAAATTATAAACAGGCAGGCTAATAGATAAAAATTTGATTTTTTATTATTCATAACTATTATATTTTAGAATCTATTTTAGAAATTGAAATAGAAAGTATTTTATTCGTGCTTTTTTTGAATTCTTTTTTAAGTTTTTTAGAAAAATCATCAATGTCAATATTCGCTATTTCAAAACAGAAATTTGATTTATTGATAAATGATAAATTAGGCTTGTTTTCTGAACCGAAATAGCTTGAAGTGAATTGAACAATTGATTCAAATTCTTTATCGGATAATTCAGTTGAATATTCAATAATAATTCTCGAAAAAGATGCTACTGATTTTTTTTCACTGAATACTCTATCTTGAGCATTTGAAACAAATCCTATTTGTATGAATAAACTTAAAATCAGAATTGATTTAATTTTACTAAAGTTTGCCATAGTTGTATTTTTAATTGTTCTAAAAAATCAAATTTAGTTAAATATTTTAATATTTAATATTGATAATGTGTTTTAGTGTTTCGTAATCTCAAAATAGTTTCGTGAATGAGCCTTATTCTCTAATTAAAAACTTATTTTTACATCAAAATATAAGATTGATAAAAATGGAAACTTCAGAATTAAAAAAAGTAGCATCCCAAGTTAGAAGAGATATAGTAAGAATGGTTTCAGCAGTGAACTCAGGACACCCAGGTGGTTCTTTAGGTTGTGCAGATTTCTTAACTGTACTTTATTTTGACGTGATGAATCATAAGAGTGATTTTTCAATGAATGCTGTTAATGAAGATGTGTTCTATTTATCGAATGGTCATATTTCTCCTGTTTTTTATAGTGTTCTAGCTCGTTCTGGTTATTTTCCGGTAGCTGAATTAAGTACTTTCAGAAAAATATCTTCTCGTTTACAAGGTCACCCATCTACTGATAAAAATCTACCTGGAGTGAGAATGGCTTCTGGTTCTTTAGGACAAGGATTATCAAATGCACTTGGAACTTGTCAAGCTAAAAAATTAAATGGAGATAAGTCAATTGTTTATACGCTTCATGGTGATGGTGAGTTGCAAGAAGGTCAAATTTGGGAGGCTGCAATGTATGCAAGTGCTTACAAGGTTGATAACTTAATTGCTACAATCGATTTTAACGGTCGCCAAATTGATGGTGATACCGAAGATGTACTTTCTTTAGGGAATCTTTCTCAAAAATGGCAAGCTTTTGGATGGAGTGTACTTGAAATGGACGGACATAACATAGATGACATCAAAAAAACATTATCGAAAGCGAAAGAAATGACAGGGAATGGAAAACCAATCGTTATCATTATGAAGACTGAAATGGGACAAGGTGTTGATTATATGATGGGTTCACACAAATGGCATGGAGTTGCTCCAAACAAGGAACAATTGCAAGTAGCTTTAGATCAACTAGAAGAAACATTAGGAGATTATTAATTTGAAGAAAATTGTCTACATATTATTTATATTAAGTTGCTTTACTTTAAAAGCACAAGAAGGGTTAACAAGAATTTTATTTATTCTGGATGCTTCAAATAGTATGAATGCTAAGTGGACAATGGAGCAAACTAGAATTCAAGCAGCAAAAGAGCTCTTAACAGAAGAAATTAATGGACTTATAGGTACGCCAAATTTAGAAATAGCACTTCGAGTTTACGGGCATCAGTCTCCAATTACAGCTACTTTTCAAGATTGCAACGATACCAAGCTTGAGGTTCCTTTTGGTCCAAATAATTACCAAGAAATCAAGAATCGCATTCGATTTATTCAAGCAAAAGGAACAACTCCAATTGCTCGTTCTTTAGAAGCTTCAGCTGAAGATTTCCCTGATAGAATAGCAAGAAATATTATTATATTAATTACTGATGGAGTAGAGGCTTGTGATAATGATCCTTGTGTAATTGCTCAAAAACTAAAAGATAAAGGGATTAAGGTAACGCCTTTTGTTATTGGATTAGGAATGGATTTATCTTATTTAGATAAATTTAACTGCATTGGATCCTACTCAGATGCGGAAACGAAAGATGCTTTTAAAAGTGTTTTAAGTACAGTAGTTTCAAAAGCACTTGTTAATACTACTGTTCAAATTAATTTAAATAATATTTCAGGTCAACCTTTAGAAACGGATGTTACCATGTTCTTATATGAAGCAGGTACAAAAAATCTGAAATATACTTTTACGCATACTTTAAATAGAATGGGACTTCCAGATACGTTAGTAATGGATCCTAAATTTAAGTATGATTTAGTAGTTAATACGCTACCGAAAGTGGAGCGAAAAGGCATCGAGATTAAACGTAATATTCATAATACAATTATTGTTGATGCTCCGCAAGGCTTCATTAATGTTCGCTTTATCAATGCTACTCGTTTTTACCCTATCCAATCAAGAGTGATGCAATTAGCAGATGAAAAAACATTAAATGTTCAGAGCATGAATGCTTCAGATAAGTATATAGTTGGTAAGTACAAGTTAGAGATTCTAACATTGCCAAGAATTTATAAAGAGATAGATGTAACTCAAAGTAGTACAATCAATGTAAACATCGAGGCTCCGGGGAAATTTAATTATAAATTAAGTAGCCTCATTTCTGGGCAAATTTTCATTAAAAAAGACGATGGGACATTTGATTGGGTATGTAATATTGATCCAGATTCTAAGTCTGGGCAGTGGGATTTACAACCTGGAACGTATACTTTAATCTATCGACATCAAAACTTAAAATCTTCTGCCAATACAATGCAGACTGAATTTAGAATTAATTCAAATAAAACGACTTCAATAAATTTATAATAGAATAATCATGACTGACATTCAAGTATTAGGAAACAAAGATACACGCTCTGGATTTGGAGATGGACTTTTAGAATTAGCTAAAACAAACCCAAATGTGGTTGCTTTATGTGCTGATTTAACAGGATCGTTAAAGATGAATGGTTTTGAAAAAGAAGCTCCTGAACGTTTCTTTCAAATTGGTATTGCGGAAGCAAATATGATAGGAATGGCTGCTGGTATGACTGTTGGAGGAAAGATTCCTTATACAGGTACTTTCGCTAATTTCTCGACAGGAAGGGTGTATGACCAAATTCGTCAATCAGTTGCATATTCTAAAAAGAACGTTAAAATTTGTGCTTCTCATGCAGGTTTAACTTTAGGTGAAGATGGTGCTACTCATCAAATTCTTGAAGATATCGGAATGATGAAAATGTTACCGAATATGACTGTTATTGTTCCTTGTGATTACAATCAAACAAAACAAGCTACAATTGCAATTGCTGATTTTGAAGGTCCAGTATATTTAAGATTTGGAAGACCTGTTATGCCTATCTTCGTTAAAGATGATGCTAAATTTATTATTGGTAAAGCTGATACAATTTTAGAAGGAAAAGATGTAACAATTATTGCTTGTGGTCACCTTGTTTGGAAATCGATTGAAGCTGCTAAAATTCTTGAAGAAAAAGGTATTTCTGTAGAATTAATCAACATGCATACAATTAAGCCTTTAGATAAAGCTGCAATTTTAAAATCGGTTGCTAAAACAAGATGCGTTGTTACTGCTGAAGAGCATATGATTAATGGTGGATTGGGAGATTCAGTAGCGCAAGTATTAATTCAAAATGATTTAGTTCCTCAAGAGTTTGTAGGAGTTAATGATACGTTTGGAGAAAGCGGTGATCCGATGGAATTGTTAGCGAAATATAACATAGACACTCCAAATATAGTTGAGGCTGCTCTAAAAGTTATTCAAAGAAAAAAATAAAACAGTCTGATGAGTGCTATTGAAGATTTTTTAAAGTTTCAAGGTCAGACAAATCAAAGTCCTTATCTAATTGAAGTAGATAGGGCTTCTGGTATTTATATTTATGATAAAGCTGGGAAGTCTTATATGGATATGATAGCTGGTGTTGCTGTAAATAATATTGGGCATTGTCATCCTAAAGTTACAGCAGCATTAAAAAATCAGATTGATAAGTATTTACATGTAATGGTTTACGGTGAATATGTACAAGATGAGCCATTGAAATTTTCCAAATCTTTAATAGATTTACTGCCTGAAAATTTAAATTGTGTCTATCCTGTAAATTCAGGTACAGAAGCAAATGAAGCAGCACTGAAGTTAGCGAAAAGAGCAACTGGAAGAACTGAGTTAGTTTCTTTTAGAGGTTCCTACCATGGTTCAACTCACGGTTCAATGTCTGTTTCTGGAAACGAAACTAAAAAGCAACCATTTAGACCTTTATTGCCCGATGTTCGTTTTTTAATTTTTAATAATCTCCCAGACTTAAATCAGATTACAACTAAAACTGCTGGAGTTATTATTGAAACGGTTCAAGGTGATGCAGGGGTAAGGCTTCCGTCAATTGAATTTATGAAGGCTTTAAGAGCTAAATGTTCTGAGGTTGGAGCAATTCTAATTTTTGATGAAATTCAATGTGGAATCGGAAGGACTGGTAAAATGTTTGCATTTGAACATTTTGGAATAGTACCCGATGTACTTACGCTTGGTAAAGCCATTGGAGGTGGAATGCCTATTGGTGTAGTAGTTTCATCTAAAGAATTATTGCACGAGTTTACTTACAATCCAATGTTAGGGCACATCACCACATTTGGTGGACATCCTGTAATATGTGCTGCTGCAAATGCGTGTTTAGAAGTGATGAGTTCTGAAATTGATTTCAAAGAAGTTGAGCGTTTAGGAGCTTTACTTGAAAGGATGGTTTCTAAAAGTGATGAAATTCTTGAAATAAGAAGAATAGGTTTAATGTTCGCATTTGATATGATTTCTTTCGAGCGAGTTGAACGAGTTGTGAAAAAATGTCTTGAAAAAGGATTGGTTAGCTTTTGGTTTTTATCTCACCCTTATAGTTTTAGGCTTTCTCCTCCTCTTACAATTTCTGAAAAAGAAATGATTGAAGCAGGTAATATTATATTAAGTGCTATCGAAGAAACTAGATAAACTATTTAGGACATCTTTTTCTTTCCAATAATCGCTTAGAAATAATGAATGCCAATTTATATGGCGACTTTGTGAAAGGAAGAGATTATTCAAAATACCCTTTAATCATTCAAGGAGGAATTACATTACACCGAGAAATCGATGATTTTATTGATCACCACCCGTTAGTATTAGAATTATTGCATGAACTCTATGCACCTCTTCCAAAAGTTGCTGGCATAGCTATAGATTTATACTTTGACTATTTATTAACCTCAGTTCGATTAATAAAACAAAGTCAAAATTAATTTCATTTTTGATAACAAGGCATATTTTCAAGGGATAGCGGGCTATCGCGTAAAATATAACGCAGTGATCGAAATTAAAATTAATAGGGTCATTTATGTATTTCGCCATAAAAAAGCACCGACGAAGTCAGCATCGAAGATAATCTACTTCCCTTTTTATCCTCGAAATATCCTGATATTCCGATTCGAAAAATGTCGCATCTCACTATTTTATTGCGTTTTGACAAATTTTAATCAATAGAAATGAGGTTATTAGCTAAAAATTGGACGAAATATAACGAAAAACTGCTCAATCTATTTTTTCTTGAATTTCAAAATTACGAGGATGAATTTGCTTCGGCATTTAGTGAAAGTTTTCATCAATTAAGAAAGGTGATGGATGAACATAATTGGTTAAGCAACTATCAATCTTTAGATGGACTTGATTTTGCTTGTAAAGGATTATCAAATAGAATTTCTTTTGACAATGAATTGCACAGAGGTGTTTCCGTATTTTTAAAGTATGAATCACAAATTGAAAAAGTGTTTTTCCAATACATGCAAGAAGCAGTAATCAAATTTAAAATAAAGTTGAAGGATTGAAACTATTATTTTAAATTGTCGTAAAGAAAAAATTAAAGCGTCTTTATGCAGAAGTTAAAACAATTGTTTTATTATCTTTTTATTGAAAATACCTTGAAGTCTATCGTAGGTGTTATTGTTGTTTCTTGTGTTATTGTTTTTTCACTAAGAGTGACATCAAAACATGCTAAAGAGACTCAATTAATTAACAATCAAGTTTTTTATGAAAATGATTTAAAAGAGATTTTAAAGAAAGGTAAACTTACTGTATTAGTTGAAAATAGTTCTGTTTCATTCTTTGTTTATAGGGGAAAGAAAATGGGATTTGAATATGAGATTCTAAAGGAGTTTGCCAATGAAATAGGGGTAGATTTAGAAGTTAAAATTATTGATGACCTTGACAACGCAATTGATCAACTAAATAACGGTGAAGGTGATCTTTTAGCATGTAATTTTACAGTAAGTAAAGAAAGAGCGAAGGTGATAGATTTTTCAATTCCAGTTTTCAAAACGAATCAAGTATTGGTTCAACGAAAACCGGATGGTTGGAGTAGTCTAAAACCAAAAGAATACCAGCAACAAATTATTCATGATGCAGGTCATTTAGCAGGAAAAAAAGTGCATGTTTGGAAAAATTCTAGTTTTAGTCAAAGGTTAAAACATTTACAAGAAGAAATAGGTGATACAATATACATCACCGAAGAAAGTGGTAGTTTAGGAGTTGAAGAAATGATTGAAATGGTTTCTGAAGGGTTAATTGATTATACCGTTTCTGATGTTAATTTGGCTAAAATAAATAGTCGCTTTTATTCGAATATTGATATAAGTTTAAATTTATCGGTTAAACAAAAAATTGCTTTTGGAATAAGGAAATCTAGCCCTATTCTTAAAGCAAGACTTGATCATTGGTTAGAGAAGTTCAAGCATAAAACGGCGTTTAAGTACATCAAGTATAAATATTTCGAATTGGCTCCTATAAGTTCAGGTTCAAATAAATTGTTTTCGAGTTTAAAAGGTGGGAAAATATCAGTATTTGATCATTATTTTAAAGCTGCGGAGTTAAAATCTGATTGGGACTGGAGATTAATCGCTTCAATTTGTTATCAAGAATCTAAATTTAATCCGAATATTGTTTCATTTGGTGGTGCATATAGTATGATGCAGTTTATGCCCGAAATTGGTCCGTTGTATGGTGTTTATGTAGATTCCCCACCTGAAGTTCAAATTATGGGAGGAGCCAGAAAACTTAAAAAAGATTTTGATTCATGGACTGAAATCCCTGACAAATTACAACGCCAGAAATTTACTGTTGCTACTTATAATTCAGGGAAAAGTCATATTATTGATGCAAGAAAATTAGCTGAAAAACATGGTTTAGATCCTAATGTGTGGGATGATAATGTAGAAAAAATGATTTTAAACTTATCTAAAAAAGAATATTACAGAGATCCTGTTGTAAAAAGTGGTGCAGCTAAAGGAATTGTAACCCATAGGTATGTTAGAGAGATTTTTGCACGATATGAAATGTGGTCTTCTTTGTATAAATAATTTAGGTGGTTTTGTTTAGATGAAAAAGAAATTAATTGTAATAGAAGGTCCAACGGCAAGTGGTAAAACCGCTTTAGGAGTTGAACTTGCTATCCATTTTAAAACCGAAATTATTTCAGCTGATTCAAGGCAGTTCTTCAAAGAATTAGCAATTGGAACAGCTAAACCATCTAAAATAGAACAAAAAGAAATCGTTCATCATTTTGTTGATTCACATTCTATAGACGATGAAATATCTTCTTCAGTGTACGCTAAGCAGGTTGAGATACTTTTGACCGAATTATTTCAAAAAAATGAGGTTGTAATTATGGTCGGAGGATCAGGAATGTATATTGATGCAGTTTGTATTGGTCTAGATAGTATTCCTCATTCAAAAGAAATACAAGCGGAACTGAATACAAGATTAGAACAATTTGGACTTAATAATTTACTCGAAGAATTAGCCCTAAAAGACCCTGTTTTTTATGAAAGTGTTGATAAAGCAAATGCAATGAGAATTATCAGAGCATTAGAAGCTATATTAATTACAGGGGAAAAAATGTCGGATCTTCAAAAAAAAGAGCTTCCCAAAAAAGAATTCGAAGTCATTCGGTTTGTTATTAACCATGAACGATCAGTTCTTTATGACAGAATAAATCGAAGAGTAGATCAAATGATTGAAAATGGATTAATTGATGAGGTGAAATCGGTATTTGATAAAAGGGAATTAAAGGTTTTGAAAACTGTAGGGTATTCTGAATTATTTCAATTTTTGGAGGATGAAATTTCACTCGAAAGAGCGGTAGAATTAATCAAACAAAACACCAGGAGATACGCTAAAAGACAGTTGACATGGTTTCGTAGGCATACAGAAGCACATTGGTTAGCGCACACTTCTTTAGACGAAATGAAAATAGAAGTTATCGACTATCTGTCTGAATAGTAGTGTTTTATTGTTTTGGAATGATTATTGAATCTTCTTAAACTGAGTATGCATTTAAGTTTAGACACTAATTATGTTTGGCGTTAAATCGATTAATCATAAATCATTAAAACTTTTGTCATGGACATTCAATTTAAAAAAGTAAATCCCCATCCATTAAACGCTATTCAACATTCCTCAGAAAGTATTTGGAACAGTGATTTTGTGTTGAAATCAGGGACTAAAGTGCTTTTAAATGCTAGTTCAGGAAAAGGAAAATCTACATTCTCTGGAATTTTATTTGGACTAAGATCAGATTATGAAGGCTCGATTCTATTTGGAGATAAAGAATTGAAGTCATTTACTAAACATGATTGGACAACTTGTCGAGTCTCAAAAATTTCAATTGTATTTCAGGATCTTCAATTATTTCCTGAATTGACAGTTAAAGAGAATCTTGAACTAAAAAACAACCTAACCAATTCTTTTAGCTTGGATGAAATCCAACGTTTTAATCAGCAATTAGGAATAGGTGATAAGTGGGAACAAAAATGCCAGTTTTTATCTATGGGGCAGCAGCAAAGAGTTGCAATAGTGCGCGCATTATTACAACCTTTTGATTGGCTAATTTTAGATGAACCTTTTTCTCATTTGGATGAAGAGAATACTACTATTTGTCTCGACTTAATCAATCAAAGATGTGATGCTTTAGGCGCTGGATTTATCTTAACCTCCTTAGGTAGTAAACATCAGTTCTCGTATGATCATAAATTAAAACTTTAGTTATGATTAATAAATTATTATTTAAAAATCAAAAAAAATCTCAACTTGTAATTGCACTAATTGGTGCTTTTTTAGGGATTGTTTTTTTATTACTTTCTGTTCATTATTCGGTAAGAATCAATGAGTTTGGAAAGGGAGCTGATGTATTAGGACCAAATACACTTATTGTTCAAAAACAAGTTACAAATGCAAGTACTTTAAATCTTACAAAAACTGATTTTTCTTTAGAAGAAATAAACAAACTCATTCAAGAGCCTTTTATTAAAGATGTACAACCTGTTCAAAGTAATAATTTTGATGTTAGTTTTGAAACGTCAGATCCGCTAGTGCCTTATTTTAGAACAGATGTTTTTGTTCAAACGATTCCAATTGATTTCTTAGATGTAAAAACAAATGAGTGGAATTGGAAAATGGGTGACCCTTATGTCCCGATGATAATGCCGCGAGAATTTTTGGTTATGCTAAATACATTTATGAGTGCAAGTGGAATTCCTCAAATATCAGATGATTTGGCCAAAGAAGTTAAATTCAAATTCAAATTATGGAATGATGATAAAACAGAACGTGTTAATGTTAAAATTATTGGCTTTACAAATGAAGTTAGTTCTATTTTAGTGCCTTCTTCCTTTATGGAATATGGAAATACTGTATTTGGAAAAACAGAGCGTAAAAAAATAACTCAAATTTTAATTCTTGGAGAAGAAAATCAATTTGGTCTAGTAGAATCTTTAATGCAAAAAAGAGGTTTAGAACCTAAAAATTCACAGTTAATTGTTGGGAGATTGAAAAGTATTGTTGGTACTCTTTTGTTTCTTGTTTTTTCTATTTCGTTAGTCGCTGTGTTTTCATCTTTTCTAGTTTTGATTCAATATATTCAATTATTATTATCTAAAAATAATTATGAAATCAAAACCTTATTAAGGCTTGGGTATGGTACTAATTTAATCATTAAAAAAGTTCATGTCTATTTCATTAAGCTTGTAGGTTTAGTTTGTTGTGTTAGTTTTTTAGTCTTTCTTCTTATTAAAATATTGATTGATCAATTATTTGTCAAAGGTGGACTTTATTTAGGCACTCAACTTTCTAGCTTATCAGTGATAGTGTTTTTAATTTCATTCATACTGTTTATTTATTTCAGTTTTAGGATTGTTAAAAAAGACGTGAATAGTCTGTTTGTTTAAATTTGTTAATATTATGTTAATTTACAAATCGAGACTTTTGATTGTCGATAATTATGTAAATTTGAATTTTAAACCCAATTATTTAAAAATTATACGATTATGATATCTAGATTATTAGTGCTTTTATTTATTGTTTTAGCTCCAACTTTATTTGGGCAAAAATTAAAATTTAAAATTGAAGGTCAAAAAGACACAACTATTTTTTTAGTAAAATATTTAGGTAAAGGTCTATATTATGCAGATACTGCGATCTCTAAAAATGGTGTAGTTGAATTTGACGGTGCTAAACAAGAGCCTGGTATGTTGGCTGTTTTTCTTCCAGGTCAAAAATATTTTGAGTTTGTTTATGATAATGAGGAAGTTTCTATGGAAACAAAAGCACCTCAATACGTAAAAAACATGCTTGTAAAGAAGTCGGAAAATAATAAAGTGTTTTATCAATACATGTTGTTTTTAGAAGAAAGACGTTCTAAATTAGATGAGCTTACTACAGAAAGAACAAAGCTATCTAAGGAAGATGCTGATTATAAAGCATTAACTGATAAAATGAATGAGGTTTCAAAATCGGTTGCCACTTATCAAAAAGAATTAGTTGCAAATAATTCTGATCGTTTAGTGGGGAAAATGATAAAAATGGGATTAGATATCGAAATTCCTGATGCCCCAAAAGATGCGAATGGAAAACAATTAGATTCTTTATTTACTTATCATTATTATAGAGATCATTATTTTGATAATTTCGATTTTAATGATGATAGGTTGGTAAACTTTTCATTATTCCATTCACGTTTAGAGTCCTATTTTGGAAAAACGATGATGATTCAACAGTGGGACACAATTATTAAATACGCTTTTGAATTCTGTGATCGATTAGACCCTAAGAGCAAAGCTTTTTCTTATTCTGTAAATTGGATTACTTCTACGTTTGAAAAAAGTAAAATAATGGGAATGGATAAAGTTTTCGTTATGATGGGGGACCGTTATTACTGTCCTAAAGATGCAAATGGAAAATCGCTTGCTCATTGGATGCCTGAAGAAAAACTAAAAGATCTTTGTGAAAAAGTTCAGACCAACAAAAGGTTGGTAATGGGAGTGAGGCCTCCTAATTTAATTTTAAGAGATACAACAGATATTAATTGGGTAGATTTCTATAGTTTAAAATCAGATTTTACAGTTCTTTATTTTTGGGATCCAAATTGTGGGCACTGTAAAAAAACGACACCAAAAATTCAAGAGTTATATGAGAAAAAATTAAAAGATCGTAATGTAGAAGTTTATGCTATTGGTAAAGCGGTAGGAGATGATTTTAAAGATTGGAAAAAATTTATCAAAACAAATAATTTAACATTTTTAAATGTTGCTGTTACTGAAAGTTTATTTAAAGCAGCATTAGAAGACGCTTCTCAATTTGTCCCTCGCTACACAACCTTAGAGTCTTTAAACTATCAAGCTACGTATGACATCTTTTCTCTCCCTAAACTTTTTGTTTTAGATAAGGATAAAAAAATCATAGCAAAGCAAATATCTGTTTCTCAATTAGAGGACATGTTAGATTTCCTTCAAGGTCAGAAAGATGCACCAAAATTATTCCCACCTGATCCAGAAGAAGATCAACAAATGCAGCATTAAGTTTGAAGCAAAATGTTTTGGTAGAGGTTGAGGACTACTGGTATGG
>Ga0105052_10001791_pt1 | contig 27451 bp, 23 predicted proteins | sample FRY03_FD_78094 | JGI IMG/M metagenome (GOLD analysis project Ga0105052, IMG submission 78094) | Freshwater microbial communities from Lake Fryxell liftoff mats and glacier meltwater in Antarctica - FRY-03 | ecosystem: Environmental > Aquatic > Freshwater > Ice > Glacier meltwater ... | reverse complement strand
ACTAGATGACTGAGAGGTGCCCATGGATTGATCAGACCTTGTCAAACATAAAAATTAATTAAATGATATATATGTAATTTGGCATTTAGGTGCTAACTGTTGAATTGCATTAATAATTGACCTGCCAATTGTATTTAAAATTGCCCCACTCTTGGCTATTAATTTAGCATAAATTTATTGGTTTGATATGTATTTCTTGATGGTGTTGCGAGAGAAGACAGTCCTTTAAGCAATCTCACAAATAAACATTTGATCACGCAAATGCTAACGTCAAATTACACTTAATAATTCCACTTTGATCACTTCAACTCTCTTGCTCATCAGTTGAGTAGGTTAGCATCGCTAAGCGGGTCAAATTTAGATGCAGATTGATCAGCCAGTGGCGTCAATATAAGTATGCAATTTAAAGTCATGGAATATATAGAAATTCTCTATGATCTATAAGCATGCAAGTTTAGATAATATCTCCCCAGCATAGGCTTTAAAGCAATTTAACTTAAAACAGAATGAGACTGCCTAAAGTGGTAATGTCAACTTTACTCAACAGGGGTCAGATATGCTGCAAAAAATTACTAAAGTATAAATATGGAGGCACTTGGATAGACTAGCTAGAAATACGCTATATTTTTAATGACCAAACCAAACTTAAAAAATATCACTATCTTGATAGTTTATACACCACAACGTTATCGCCAACAGGATAACCAAAAATAGAATTTCCACCTGCTGCCACAGCAATGTATTGCTCACCATCTAACTCATAACTAATTGGTGGGGCATTTACGCCTGCATCTAGCTTGTCTTGCCACAACAAATCACCATTGGCGCTGTGATACGCGTTGAAGTTACCATTACCCTCGCCCATAAATAACAATTGGCTCTTTGTGGCTAAAATACCTCCAACCAATGGTTGCGCAGTTTTTACTTGCCACTTAAGTTTACCGTTACTTAAATTAATTGCAGACAGTATTCCCCAGCGCGCATCATTTGTAAGCTCAGAAGAGGCGTAACGCACAGGTGGCTTACCATTTTTAGCGGGCTCATCAACCAATAAATATTTAACAGGCGCGTGAATTCCTGCTACAAAGCTTGTTTGTTTGGCTTCATCTAATGCGCTAGGACTCCAATTGGAGCCCCCTAAGATACCAGGGTATAAAATCGTGCCACCTTTAGTTGCCTTAGCAAATAAATTGCTTTGCGGAACAAACGCTTCAGACTTAGTCAACAATGCCCCAGTGGCACGGTCATGCACATAATACCAACCTAATTTACTCGCATGCCCCACAGCTGGAATTTTTTTACCCCCTTGTTCATAGTCAAACAACACCAGTGGACTTGCAATATCATAACCCCAAACATCATGCGGCACTTGCTGATAAAACCATTTAAGCTTGCCAGTTTCAGTATCAAGCGCCACTAGCGATACAGTATATAAATTATCTCCAGGGCGAGAAATGTCGTTCATTTGTGGTGACGGGTTACCAGTGCCAAAATATAATGTTTTCGTTTTCGTATCAATTGCAGGCGTGCTCCAAGCAGAACCGCCACCATAGCGCCAGGCAACTAGGTTATTTTTTATATTAGCTTTTTCACTTGCGGTATCACGATTTAGCGATATACCATCAGGTGTGGTTTCTGAAAAAATATGCTCCCACCCTTGGGATGGAATCACGTCAAATTGCCAAACTTTTTTACCCGTTTTGATGTCATATGCCGCTAAAAATCCTGGTCTACCATAACGTCCATCCACCCCAACTACAGCCCCTAAAGGGGCATCTGCGGTCGGTTCGTCTAAGTGAAGCCCATAGCCTACTCCTGTAATACCAATTAAGACTTTGCCATTAAAAACCACAGGGGCCATATTGAGCCCAACCCCAGTGCCGCCATAAGCTTCTTTTTTACTTTTGGCGTCCGATTGACTTAAAGAGGAGGTGTCTTCTGTTAAGGCGGTATCATCAGCCACATCAATATCCCAAAGCTTAAGACCAGATTTTGCATCTAATGCCACTAAACGCGCATCCACAGTGCCCATCAGCACTTTGCCGTCACCTAAAGCCACCCCACGATTTGCAGGGCCACAACACATTTTCCAATCTGAACGACGTGTATGCTGATAACGCCAAAGCTCTTGTCCCGTTTTTGCATTCAAAGCCACAACATGGTTAAAGGGTAAAGAGACATACATTACGCCATTACTCACAATTGGCGTCGCTTGAAAACTAGCACTTACACCCGTTTTATAGCGCCATGCCAATTGCAGCTTATTTACGTTTTCTGGAGTTATTTGCGCAAGCGGTGATAAACGCTGATTTGATAAATCGCGACCAAAGCTTGGCCACTCTTTTGTGTCATCTATCTTGGATGATGCATTTTGCTTAACTGAGTAAGGTGCGGCGCAAGCAAACAACACTAGGCTTGCTAGACTCATGACCATGAACGATAGAATTGTTTTGCTGCTTAAATAAGGCATAAATATTCTTTAATAAAAGGGTTTTTTGATTAGCATCATCAACATCTAAATAGTTAGGGAGCAAAATTGAATCCTAAAAGCTTGGGATTTATTTTTTATAAGGAGCTATTTTCTTGGCTTAAACTGTAGTTTTTGCCAGACACTTTATCCCAAAAGTTTTTCATGTATTCCGTGTTAAATCGTTTAATTGAAAAAGATTCTCCAATTTTTGAAAGCTCACCCGAACCAAAAATAAATTCTTTCATCATCTCGCCAAATACTGGCGCATATTTAAAAGCCTGACCAGACCCCAAGCAATGAAACAAATTATCAATTTTTGAATCTGGCCCAAGGATAAATTTTAAGTCAGGCGTAATATCAAAATATGACTGATAACCCGATGAAAATACTGTGTTATCTAAATTTTTAAATCTTTTATGCGCAATTTCTTCATACAACCGTATGTTTGAAAATCCTTGCATTTGATTAATTGGATTATTAATAAAATCAGCCCCAATAATGCCCAGTGGGTTGTCAGAAAACAAAGTGCTTGTTTCTCCAACGCCACGTTTACGTGGTTGATGCATATGAATTTCGCTCTCTCTCCAACTTCTAAAATAAGCACGGTTGACATAATCAGCAATAATTGGCATTGGCTCATGAGATGTCAACAGATTGTCTAGCCAATTCACCACATAAACAGGTTCAACCCCAACTGGAATATTAAGCCCTACGCCTTGGAATAATTTAGGGCTCCATGCACCAGCAGCATTAATCACATAGTCTGCTTTAATCACTCTATTTTTGAGCACAATTTCAGTGATTTTATCGTTTTTATTTTTTCTAAAACCCATTACCTCTTCGTTTTCAAAAACAGTGACATTGGCTTTTTTAATGCCCTGATACATCGCTTTCCTGACTACAAACGGATCTAATTGACAGGCATCAGGTTCGTGATAAAAAACTTCATCATCGTTTAACTTAACAAAATCTGGGCAAATTTTCTTCGCTTCATCTAAACCAATTTTTTTGAATTTAATGGGGATAGATTTTAAGTCTTGTGCTAACGCATCCCACTTTGCGTTGGTTTGTTTTTCATTTTTTTTAGCAATCCAAAGTGCGCCATATTTTTGAATTTCGCATTCGGTATCCCATACTTTATTGATGTCCATCCACATTTCTAGCGAAACTTTTGCCAACGTAGCGGCTTTTATATCTGCGTTAGCCGCGCGCACAAGGCCTGAATGTTTAAGCGATAACGCGCTATTTAATAGGTTTTTTTCAATTAAACAAATTGACTCTGGTTTACCGTTGATTGATTTTAGATGTTTTGCGAGAGAAATACCTGCGGCGGTGCCTAAACAACCGCCACCAATAATAACGGTGTGATATTTATCCATTGAAATCCAAACATTTTAAATGTTACAAAATGTAACAACACCTAATATATACTTTAAATTACGCTTTGTCTAATAATGTGTAGTTTAAAAAAATAATATGAATCATGTATTTAAATTGTGTATACCAACCATTACTGCAGTAATGGCGCGCAATGTTCCTTGTTTACAATACTGCATAAAAACCTTTATTCTTTTTTGATATTTATTTCAATATTCAAAATGGAAAAAGATACTGATAACATAGGCGGCGGTAAACGCCTTAATGCTGGCTGAAAGTCGGGTAGTGGCAAATATGGTGAGTCAACATCTGTACTCAGAATGCCTGAGAGTCAAAAAACCATAATAATGAGTTATCTATCTCAGTATCAGGACAGAAAAAATATCTTGGCATCTTGTAACGTCGGCCTTCAGCTTTAGAGCCAACCAACCAGCCTAGCATTGCCTTTGTTTATTTCCAAAGTCTATGCTGGTTTTCTAAGTCCAGCTGATAGCCATGTGGAAAAGCGATTAGATGTTTCATAGTATTTAATTCAGCTGGCAGAGGTTATTTTTTTGTTACGATTACTGGTGACTCAATGCGTGATGTAGTTTTACTGAGTGGGATAAGACCGTGGCATGCTTCAATTGGCAACATTGTAATGCTTGTGCTGTAGCGAGAAGTAATGAAGGCAAAGCATTAGGGATTGGTATGCGCGCCTTGGTTTAAGCTTAAAGACTTGGCTAAGCAGCATGGTATTGTGGCTTATGCTTTTAAATATCTACTCTATGCTGATATGAGTAATCGAGTTATATCTATCCTTAGGCAGGATGCTCCTGATTAAGAAGCGTATTCGACGGATGAATCGTTTTTAAACTTAACAACTTTTAAATCAAAAGACTTGCTTCAATATAGATAACCCATGAGGCAGCAAATTCTGCAATGGACAGGTTTACCGGTTTGCGTGGGGATTAGGCCAACCAAAACCCTAGTCAAGCTTGCAAACCACTGTGCTAAAAAGAGAACAGCATTTAATAGCGTATGCAACTTCTATCAAATGCCAGTAGATAACATCAACCAGATACTCAATGAAATTGATGTTGGCGAAGTGTGCGGTGTTGGCAGAAAACTTGTACCTAAACTATAAGCACTAGGTATTAATTTTGCATAAGATTTGAAACGTGCTAATCCCGAACGCTTCAGAACGTTATTCAGTGTTGTGATGGAAAACACTACTCGACAACTAAACGGCACTTTATACGTTGAGATGGAAGAAGTAGCGTCACCTAAAAAGCAAATAGTCAGCTTACGTAGTTTTGGGCACTCAGTCACTGATTACAATCAGCTGGCAGAATGAATGACGTTTTATGTCGCGCAGCAGAAAATTCACGTAAGCAACAATCTATTGCAGGTTCTATTTAGGGGGATATCAGAACTAGTCCGTTTAAAAAAGACCAAACGTTTTATAGTAACGGACTAACGAGTTCTTTACTAACGCCAAGTGATGACACTCGATGGTGAGTAAACGCAGGGCTATGGGGACTAAAGCAAATATCTAAGTCCAACTATCACGATGCAAAGCCAAGCATCATGTTAAGAGATCTTGTAAATATAGAGTCTTTAGCTAATCGATGAATGACTGACAAGATTTCGCTAACCATAGTTGGATCTATTGCTGAGAGTGGTTTATTAAACAGAATAATTTTTGATCCCATAGCAAGACATCTTACTATCGCAACTCTTTGTTTTTGCCCTCCAGACAGCTCATCTGGATAGTGCTCTGCTTTTTTAGTCAGATCAATTAGTTTGAGTAGCTTTATGGATTTTTTTTGCTATTTCTTGAGGTAGTTTTTTAGTTTTATAGCGGCTAAGGTGAGGTATTGAAGAGCTGACAAGTGCGAAAATAAACTGAATGATTGGAAAACCATGTTCATCTTTTGACGGATTTTTGGACATTTGTTTTTTATCTAGGACGTTTTCGCCATCAATTTTATCTTACCTCTGGTTGGCTGATCTAGTAAATTAAGGCAACGTAAAAAAGTGCTTTTACCTGTACCTGACGGTTCAATAATTGATGCAATTTCACCCCCGTTTTTTGATTTCGGTCTAAATATTTTTTAAATCCGTTAGGTCGCGGTATTGCCATGATAGATGAGCAACTTTTATCATGACTTAGATCTCAATTGACGTTTATATTTTGGATCGGTAATTTTTTCAACATAGTCCAAGACTAGCATTAGCAAGAAAGCAATTAAGAAATACAAAATGGCTATCATAATCAAAGGGAAGAATGCGTCAAAAGTTCTGCTACGAATAATATCGCTGGCCTTTGTAAGATCCTGAACAGCAATATATCCTACAATCGAAGTCATTTTGACCAGTGAAATAAATTCGCCTTTATATACTGGAAGAACTCTCTGGATAGTTTGTGGCAAGATGATAAAAATAAAGGTCTTAAGTTTGCTAAAGCCCATGGCAATCCCTGCCTCATTTTGTCCTTTATCAATACTTTGTATTCCGCTTCTGAAAATTTCAGCAACATAAGCCCCAAAATTCATTCCAAACGCGATGGTAGCTACGATAATTGGATTAATGTTGACTGAGCCAAATACAACGTAAAATATCAACATTAATAACACCAAAACTGGCATGCCACGTAAGATGCTAATATAAATCTTAGCAGGTATGTTTAGCAAAGCCGATTTTGACATCCGCATAAAACAAATCATCCCCCCTAATAGGGTGCCAAAAATAGTGGAAAGAATAGAAATCAGTACAGTAGTTTTTAACCCATCGATTATAAGAAGATAACGTTTTTCCTCAATAATGTTGCTACGGAAACTATCAATTACTCCTTGCAAAAACGAAGTTTCATTTACATGATTATCGTTAATATCTGAGCTAACAATATTCTTTTTGAGAGCGAAAGCACTCATACCAATTTCATAATAAGAGTCTGCAAAATTAATTTTCTGTTTTCTTTCCTCTGTGATCATTAAGGTTACAGCAATGAAGTTAATCTTTCCGCTGGATACGGCAGGTATAAGGCTGCCAAATTCCATATCGTCAAAACGGATATCTTTTCCAAGAGACGCAGCAAATCTTTTGGCAAGCTCAATATTCATTCCAATATTTTCATTATCTTTAACTGTTACAAATGGTAGGCCGCCATCACTTACATGACCTGCAACTAAAACTCCATTTTTATTTGGCATTTCAATTTTAGGCATTACAGGGTCTTTTTGTTTTGTCCAACGATTAATAATTTCTTCATATAGACCGTTTGATTTAATAGATTTTAAAAACACATTAAATTTTTGCTGAAGTTCATTATTTTCTTTATTGAAGCCAAATGCTACCGGCATTATTTCGAATGGTTCACCAATTGTGCTAATGTCTGGACTAACTTTTAGAATTTCTTTAAGCGAAACGCTGTTGTAAATTCCCACATCCACTTTTTGTGTTTTGACTGCGAGAAGAACATCAGAGGGTGATTTATATTGGTGAATATCAGCTTGTGGGTAATGTTTGTGTGCGAACGTATCATGGGTAGAACCCAGCATTACACCAATATTTTTATCGTGAAGATCATCTAACGAGGCCAATAAATGACCTTCGGATTTTTTTTCGATTTTAGTAGAAAAAGTCTTAATATTTTGCTTAAGTGCGAATACTCTTGTCCCCTCAAGGTAATATGGATCAGAAAAAATGATTTGTTTTTTTCTTTCGTCTGTTATGTAAATGGCACTAGCAATCATGTCAGTTTTACCACTTGATACCGCAGCAATTAGACTGCCGAAATCCATATTGACAAACTTTATTTTTTTACCTTCAAATGCAGCAAACCTTTTTGACAACTCAATATCAAAGCCAGTCAATTGATTATCTTTTACGACTGTAAATGGTAAATTACCATCACTCACCCCTACATTTAGATAGGTATCTGTTTTTGGCTCAGATATTTCAGGCATGTCAATTGCGCCCTTGATCATCCATCTATTCACCATGTCATGATAAATGCCATTTGATTTAATTTGTGCTAAAAAAGTATTGAATTTATCCTGGAGTTGAACATTTTTTTTATTAAAACCTACACCAACATTGAAGGAAAAAAGGGTTTCACCTAACAAACCCAATGAATCCTCTATTTTGAAAATTTCTCGCAAGGGTTGAGCATCATAAAGTGCTGCATCGATTTTATTGGTTTTTATTGCAAGCAAAATATCAGCAGAGGTTTTGTACTGAAATATTTGTGCATTTGGATAATGTTCTGTTGCGTAACTGTCATGAGCAGAGCCAAGTAACACACCAATTCTTTTATCTTTCAGGTCATCGACACTACTTAATTTTGCTTTGGAAGCAACACTATGTTGAGCAACTGTTTCTGCATCTGATAAACTTGGCAATAGAAGTGCGATTGAAAGAATAAATATTTTTAGCATTTTTTGATCCACTCAAGTTTTGTCAAATTTATCTCACTTCTTTTTACATAACAGCATTATAAATTGTGTCTTCTTTATACGCGCAATTTACAACATAACCATTGTGTGATAGTTGGATTTGATTCAATATCAATACTTTAAAACTAATTAAGGAATGAAAATGGCTAACTACGCTGTAATCCGACATTACCACTTCGATGCAAAAGATAGCGCATCGATTGATAAAAGCATAAAAAAGGATTTCGTACCACTTATCAAAAAATGTAAGGGGTTTGTTAAATATTACTGGCTTGATGATGGAAATGGTGTGGCTGCATCAATTAGTATTTTTAAAACTAAAGCAAAGGGTGACGCTTCAATTGCCGTAGCGGCTGACTTTGTCAGTAAACACTTAAAAGATTTAATTACTCAAAAACCTGAAGTTATTGAAGGTTTAATTGTTGCTCACGATTAAGGAAGCTTGATGAAAAAATTGTTAGCATTATTTACCATTCCATTATTAATAAGTCTCCCTGCATTTGCATCTAGTAATTGCGAGCAATATGTATCAGTGAGATATTATGATGTTAAAGATTCCGATCAGGTTGCCAAAATAGCTCAAAAAGAATGGGTGCCCATTATCAAAAAGATACCTGGCTTTATTCACTGGGATTTGATTGCAGTTGATGAAAAAAAAGTCATTACAGTGTCAACCTTTAACAATCAAAAGGCCGCTGAGGAATCTGCTGTAAAAGCTAAAGAGTGGGGAGGAAAAGCTTTGTCAGAATTAGTAATTAATCCACCACAAATTAGTAACGGTAAGGTTTTAGCTTCATCTTGCAAGTAGGGTCTAATGAAATAGACGAAGTGCAACTTTACGAGTATTTAATGGCGTTTAAAAACTAACGCTTGTAAAAGTGCGGTATGAAAAATTTAAAAGTATTTAAATACTCTCCATAATGAATGGCTGTGAATTGATATGACAACTGCAAAACCAAGCTTGCTAGAGATACCAAGCACGCCTTATGAACATAAAAGATTATTACCTCTTGAAGCCACGCGAGGTTATGCCGCAATTGTGGTGGTAATTACCCATTTTTTATTAGCTTTTTCCCCAATCACCTCAGGGCTTTTGCCGCAAGCAAGAACAGCAGAAAGCCAAGTTGGACATTGGTATTACTTTTTACTTAATGGCACTGGCGCAGTTATTTTCTTTTTTACGCTTTCAGGGTTTGTTCTTTGCTGGCCTTACTTTAAGTCTGAAAATAAACAGCAGTTAGTTAAAGCATTTTTAAAAAGGTGGCCACGCCTTGCAGGCCCAGTATTAGTTACTACCTTGCTAAGTTATTTGTTATTTAAATTTGATTTATATTTTTTTGAACCCGCAAGCCTGATTATTCCTGGGCCTTGGTTGGCAGATTTTGGCTGTCCTACGCCGTATTGTGAAAGCGGTTGGGTACATCAATTTCAGCCAAGTTTATTCGATGCAATTACCAAAGGCTTAACCACTTTTTTTACCGGCAACACTAATTACAATACTAATTTGTGGACTATGCAAATTGAATTTGTAGGGAGTATTGTGGTATTTTGCTTGGCTGCTTTTTTAGCATTAATTCTTTCATTTAACTTCTTGTTGGCTTCATTTATTATTTTTGCAACGTGGTCACTATCTTTTTTCCCCTATTTATTTCCTTTTATTTGTGGCATTCACCTTGCCGCTTGCTGCATAAAATATCAACCAAAAGTGCGTAAATTAAATGCCATCATACTCATCATTATTGGCCTATATTTACTGAGCTATTTGATTAGCGAAAAAGATTATCACTGGCTTTCATATATTTACTTTCCCAGTTTAATCCAAAAAAATTTACACATCATTATCAACAGCTTTGGCTCTATTTTAATTATTTTTTCCATCATGGCTAATCGCTCAATATACGACCTGATGGATGGGCGGCTAAGTGCGTATTTAGGTAAGTTAAGTTTCCCGCTTTATTTAGTACACACCATCATTATTTGCTCTTTAAGTAGCTACGTATTTATATTTTTCAATCAAGTAGGCCAAACTCATGCGTGGATTCTTACTCAAACCTTTTTAATCACTTTAACAGCTTCAGTGGCAGTATCGAGCTTAGTGATTTACTTTGATGAATGGTGGCTCAAAAAGATTAATTATATAGTTGAAAATCTAACAAGCCCAAAATGAAAATCTTACGATATGCGCCACTGTTTCCAACGAGGAGGATTGGTTACTAGCCAGCCAACCGTTACTTAAAAAAATGCTGGTGTGCAATAAAAACACTACAGACTTCACCACCCACCACAATGAACCTATTGAGTATATTGATATAAAAATAAGTATTTTATCTTGTGTACAAGCCGGCGATAACGTTGGTAACGGTCGCTATGCAGGTGCTGATAAATACGGTTAATGGCAAAGCCTGCCTTTTCCAACTGGAGCGCGATAATTTGTTGCTCATTTGCATTTTTATAGCAAAAAAGCTGACGCTTTTTTTGTAAATTGGGAGCACTTCACCTGCATTACGAGTGATAAACTAAGCAATGGCTACTTAAGTCTGGGATGTCTAAAGGCTGGAAAGTGTCTACTGTAGACGGGGCGAGACGCTTATCCTAGGATTTGTTTCAGGGGTAAGAGATTAGATTGCTTGATAGTCCGCATTAATCATTTGTCGAATCTGCCACAAAACTCTTTCAAACACTCTAGAACTTACAAAAAGTGACTTTCTGTCTAATTTATTTTGTGTTGAATCTGAAATTAAATCTTCTCTAATCCTATCCATTATTTGACTCCTGTCTGATGTCAACTCAACTAAGAATTCATAGTTATCGTTAGTTTCGACAGTTTCCTCCATGAGCGAAAGAACAAGATGAAGACTTTCAATCATGGCGCCAATTAGCCCTTCTGAAAAATTACTTGCATTACTTAAGCTAGTCGCAAAAGTATTGAGTGAAACTAATATGGCACTTAAAGCTTCATTGCGGCTTTGAAGTCGAATAACGCTAGAAATTTCATCTCCAAGTTCCTGATGTGAAATCTCATCAATAAATTCTTTTATTTGACTCAATAAATGCATATTTGCATTGTTAAGAATTTCAACAGAAATCCCTCCTTGTTGATTATTTCTTAGCGGATCAAGGTAGGCTGTAAGAGATAATATCAAACGATCCTGCTCTTTTTTGGCTAATTTAATTGCGATATCTGGATCATTAAGCGCTTCAGGATAGATGTATTTTGTTTTCGATAATGCTTCCTCATGGCTTTCTGGAAAAATTTTCTCTAAGAATTCTGAAATTTGCGCTTGAAATAAAGAGGTAGAGATTGCACCGACAATTTGAAGTGCTAAATAAATAATTGATATTTGGTGCGTCACCGATGCTTGATCTATATCGGCAGATGCTTGAGGCATGAAGTAGCTTGATAGTATCAAAAATAATGGCATAACTAAGACAACACCACTTAATTTAGTCAAAAATTGATAAAACGAAATTTGCTTTTGGATGCCGCTCAAATGGGAAGTTATCATTAGCAAACTAAGTCCAGACCCTAGATTGGAGCCAAAAACTAGGATAACTGCAGCGTTAAATGGAATAATTCCAGCAGATACTGCTGTAATTGCAATGATGGTTATTGTCGAGGAAGATTGAGTTATAAGTGTGAAAAATAAACCAATAATAAAACATATTAAACCAGTTTCTGCTGCAAACTCTACAAACTCCACTACCCAATAAGAACCTTGAATAAGATAGGCGCCTTGCTTGATCATTCCGAGACCAAGCAAAAGTAAACCTAAGGCAAGACAAATTGATACGAAGCTCTTAAATTTTTCATGTCTGTCCAGACTTAAAAGTTGAGAAATACCAACTATTGCAACTAAGAAAAGCCCCATCAACCTAATATCGACCGCAGCCATAAAAACAAGCAAAGAACCACCGACGCTAGACCAAGCAAGAATTGTAAGTGTACTATTGAACTTAAGAGACCCTGAATTAACAAGCCCCATGCATATAAATGTAGAGGCGCTTGTAGACTGTGTTGCAACCCCAAGAATTGAACCAGCAAGTGCTCTCTTGGCATAATTGCCGGATAGCCGCTCAAGAATCATTCTTAATTTCTTTCCCACCAACGATTTCATGGCTGCGGAGAGAAGCGTTAATCCTGACAGAAAAAGGCCTAGGCCAGCTATTGCCGAAATATTTTCAAACATATATGGGCTCAGTTACTTTTGAATCTACTCAAAACATTGTATAGGCTAATCCCTAAAATAAGCATTGAGATCACAATGCTTATGAGTATGGTCTGTCTTAAAATTTCATACCTATCAATAAGCCTTAGTTTGATTTGAGAAATGTTACTTTTTTCTAATGCAAAAATTCGTTCGGCAAGCTTATCTACATTTGATTGGAGTTTACGGTCAATGACTTTAACATCCAAATCTGTCTTTGTTATCGACTGATAATTGTCTAATGAAACACCTTCAAGATTAATTCTATAAACAACGCCAAGTTTGGAATGCTCATCACTTAACATTTTGATACTATTACACTCGGCGCCCAACACGATTAACGAGCACATTTTGATTGCTTTCTGAAAATGCTTAGCCACAAGCATTTCACTTGCTTGAAATGCAGAAAAGTATTTTTCTCGCTGATCTTGCTCTTTTCCTCTAAGTAAAATATTTTTCCACTCTTGCACTTGTGACTTGAAATCAATTTGCGCGGCACGCACTTCATAGCGAAGATTTGATAAATTAGTGGTTATTTTTTCACTTTGTAAATACTCTTTGTTCATGGACCAGATAGAAAAAAGAGATACGATGGAAATGAAAAGTAAAATAGCAGTCCATAATGATGCAAGGTTAATAATATTTTTTCGAGACCCGAGCAGACTGTTTGCAGACATTATTAAATCTCTTATCTTTGAATAGTAAATTCAATTAAATACTACATTCAAAGTATTTCAGATTTGTGACGTAAAAGCAAATCCAGCTTTTATTCCAACCGTAAACATAAGCATTGAAGACGATATCGATAAAGCCAAGGACAGTATATTTTTAAGATTAGTTGTAAAATATCAATCATCGTGAGGGCGTAAATAGAAGTACTTGTTAAAAATGGCAGGGGGGGTAAAGCTTTACTTAAACGATAATTATCTTAACATCCACAAAATCCGTTATTTTATTTAGCGCAAGCGCTTAAATTACTGGTCTGCCTGTAATAGTCGCAGCCACCCATGCCATTCTGCCACGAGAATTAATGGTCTATCCGGGTGATGACAGTGATATGTGGCAATGCCGTCTAAAGTCGCGATCAAATGGATGGCAAGAACGACTAAAGAGCCTGACATCAATAGAGCTGTTGAATTGCATTAATAATTGACCCACCCTCAGTTGTTAATTTAGCAATAAATTGATTGGTTTGGTCTCTTTTTGATTCTCTCCTTCTCACCATGTCCAGTACTGTGTTTATAAGAGCAACTATCATTACCCGCTTCAATAATATGGTATCAATGGGCTAATCGGTCTAATAAAGCCGTTGTCATCTTTTAATCTCCGAAGACATTGTCTCGTTCAGCAAAGCCTCAATTAGTTGTGATGATCACGCAGGTATGTTCCATTGCAATTAATAGCGCCACTTTGATCACTTCAACTCTTCTGCTTATCAGTTGAGCAAAGTAGTATCGGGATATGGGTTAATTTCTAGTGTAATTCAACGCTATTATGGTTAGCTTTACCAACATTAAGAATGTGTAACTTTCATTGTTTGTTTAAATCAAAATTAAATTTTTTTAATCTAAGCTGCATAGCGCATCTCAGAATTAATTTTAGTGAGTCTATTCAGCTATTTTAAATAAATATAAACTTCAAAAAGAGGCTAACTACTACTCGTTCGTAGTAAGCCTACTTTTACGACGAAATGAGCCAGGTGCAATGCCTAAAGTTTTTTTGAAAGCTTTGCTAAAAGCGGCTTCAGATTGGTAACCAACTGATTCCGAAATGACAGATAGGCTTGAATGAGTTGAATTCAGTAGTTCTTTGGCTCGACTCATGCGACAAAATGTTAGGTAATGAATGGGCGTATGGCCCATCAACGCATGAAAACGCATCGCGAATGATGATCGAGACATCCCGGCTTGCTTGGCGAGGCTGTCTAATGTCCAGTGTTGTCCAAGCCTATGATGCATTGCATTTAATACTACTCCAATCTTTGGATCTGCAATCGCACTCAGTATGCCAGCTGGCATCTTCGATTGTGCGATATAAGCTCGCAAGATTTGGATAAAAAGTACTTCAACTAAACGTTTAATGACCACTTCATGGCCTGGTCTTTGCTCTTTTGTTTCAAAGCTAATGAAGTTGATTGTCGATTGAAGTAAGGAAAACTCCATAGCATCTGTACCTCGTATATGGATATACGATGGTAGAGATTCTAGTAATGGATGTTGGACATGTGTGTCGAATTTGAAGTAGCCGCAGAGAAGGATTGATGGTGTACCGCCGTTGCCGTATTTCACAGGACCATAATTCTGAATTTCTTTACGCCCCACAATTTCTGCTGCAGGTAATATTTGGCTGGTGGGCGAGTCGAGCAATGTATGCCCATGTCCATGCGGAAAAACCAGTAGATCGCCACTTTGAAGGTGAATTGGTTCTGCCTCATCAACCATTTTGAGCCAGCAATGACCCCGAACAATGATATGAAACTCTGCGTCTGGCGTTTGCCCTATTCTCATTCCCCAAGGGGCAGAAAACTCACAACGATAGGATACTCCACCATGCATTTTCAACGTATTTAATATGTCTGTTAGTGCATCCATAATTTAATATTTAGACGGAAAGATATAATTATTGCACTTATTAGCATAGATTGCATCAGAAAAACTTATTAATATGTATGTCTAAACTTAATAGGTTATTTAGTAATTGCTCTAAATGACGCATTCATTTTCATCAGTAAAGGTAAAAAAAATGTCATCCACCTTTGTTTTAAAACTTCCGCAGCAATCTATTGAAGCTAGTTCACCTAAAGTTAAATCCGTATTAGAAAAGGCACTAAAGCAGGTAGGTTTTATTCCTAATATGTATGGCTGTATGGCAAATGTACCAGGTTTGTTAGATACCTATTTATTGGGTTATGATCAGTTTCGCACCGAGTCTGGTTTTAGTTCAGTCGAGCAAGAAGTGGTTTTTTTAACAATCAGCCGTGCCAATGGATGCCATTATTGTGTTGCTGCACATAGCTTTATAGCAGATAAAATGTCCAAGGTGCCATTGGAAGTGACCAATGCCATACGTAATGGGGAAACAATCCCTAATGCAAAATTGCAGGCATTAAGTCATTTTACGCTAACCATGCTTGGTAAGCGCGGTCGCTCTGGTCCAGATGATGCCGCTGCATTCTTGGCTGTAGGTTATTCAGAGCAGCACGTGCTTGATATAACGTTAGCTATCAGTGTCAAAATACTCAGCAATTATACTAACCATTTATTTAATACGCCTTTAGATGATATGTTTAAATCACGAGAATGGCACCTTGAATAGGAGTCAGTACCGGCATAGCATTCAAGCTATTGGTTATTAGTTGGCATGACCTCCATCCGCACATGGCTATTTACTTTAACCGCTATTTGCGCATTTGTTGAACCAGCGCAGACCGACACTAATCTGTTCAACTGGATCAGGAAAATAGGCGTGATCATCATGGAGCTACTCAGAGTAATTTGACGTTGGCTTTCATATCGTAAAAACTTGCAACGATATTGATCGCTAAAGGTGCAACTCAAAAAATTCAAGCAAGTAGACGAGAGCTCAAGAGCTTCCTGCAACTCGAACCATAGAATAAGTTATTCTGGGTAGGTATTTTAAATACAATTGGTGGATCAAGTTTAGATGCAATTCAACACCTAGGGTTTAAGCAAAGTCTACTGCTGATTTGTAATGCTTATCACATACATAAAAACTACTCATTAGACTTGTCTAAATAAGAAATATAAGATGCATCTATAGAAACCATTCGTGAGTAAATGAAAATGAAATTAATAACAGAAATCAAAGTATCTAAAATGTTAGAAAAAAATGTATCTTTACAAAAAGAAAAAGTGTTAAAAAAAATAGAAGAAAGTACTTTTGTGTGCGATCAAAATGATAAAAACTGCTGGAATAGATATTTATCAGCAATGGGGGATTGTGTTTAGTTCATATAATGCGACAGGGCAAGTTATTTAATTGTCGGCCAACCCTAAAAGTTTGTGATTTATTGAAGTTTTTTTTAATATTAATACCTGCTAAAGTTTTGTATGGTATTGCATTAAGGTCCATGTTCACTTTTATCAATTTTTCATATTATAAAAGGGGAGTAAATTGAATCCACCTAATCCGAAAAGGCGGCATGGTCACAATAATGCTATTTCGCCAGTCAAGTATCAGAAACAGTATTATGAGCAGCTATTAGTTATATAGAAAATTAGGAGCTTGTCAATGTCATCAATAAACTAGATGGATTGGCCATGACAGAAAAAAATTGTGATTTAGTGCGCTAGTGCATTACGAACCATTTACCAAGACAAAAACTAAAGTTGAAGAGTATTTGGTTTCTTGACCTGATACCAAATAGCAGTATACCGAAATCAATGACCTAGATAATCAAAGGTCCGAAAATTGGTCTTTGGATGTTCACAACTGTAATAACTTAGGTCATCACCAACCTGTGTTTATTGCTGAGCATGTAGACTTGAATTAGCTTAAAACGCTGTCTTATACTTATACTTATACTTGTACTAGGGCATCTAATATAAATTATTTTTTGTTTTTATGTATAAACTAGTGCAGCAACAAGAGCACACAAACCCTTTTTTATTATTGGCTTGCTTACTTATTTAACTTTACTTATAGATTAAGTTAAAATGCTTGTTATATTTTTTTGGTGGGACTATGGAAGAATACAAAAACCTTAAGTTAGATCATCAATTATGCTTCGCGCTTTATGCCGCATCACACGCCCTAACACGTGCTTATCGAAATGCATTAGATAAATCAGGGCTAACTTACACACAATATTTGGTAATGCTGGTGTTATGGGAGTCAAACGGAATTAATGTGAATACAATTGCGCAGCGCTTAGAGCTTAATCCTGCAACTCTAACGCCCATGCTAAAACGACTAGAGTCTGCAGGCTTTATTTCACGGACACGTAGCCTTCTTGATGAACGTGTGCTGGAAGTTAAGCTAACCGACATTGGTACTAACTTACAACACGAAATTGCTAAAGCACAGCAAAGTGTAGAGTGTCAAACTGGGCTATGTCATGATGAATTCGTTCAACTAAGAGACTCATTACATAGACTTGTTGATATGATGGCCGAAAGTAAAAAAAAGAAAGAATAGCTTAGTCATTAAAGAAATAAGGCTAACAATATTTAGCCTTACTTCTTCATTGTCTTTTTAACTTAGTTTATTTTGTTCGATATTCAACGCCATCTCTTTTTAAGCGAGATGTAAAAGGTGTTTCATCTTTTCTCGTTACAATCAATTTGCGATAGCTTTCTAAATCATCCATTAGTTGATCAATTTCATGGTTGCCTACATTGAATTGATAAAAGGTAGCTAGGCATAATGTTTTGATAATATCAAATTCGCGATCACTGATATTCAAATGCGGATGACTATCTTTCATTGATTTACCACGACCAAATGAATCTGGTTGATAGATTGCTGGACCACCAGTTTCCTGCACTACCCAGTTTGTCAACATTGCTTTAAAACCTGCTTTTGTTTCCGGTCTGACATGCACTGACTTTAACAACGGATTTGCATTTAAACCATCATTGATATAAATCATATCGACAAGATAGTCCACTGTTGAAGCAATATTATAGGTGCCACCCAGACGCTCATACAAACTTTCTTCTTCCGCTGCAGTAGATGGTAATGCAAAAGTTAACATAATTAAAAAAAGTCCTATCACAGAACTTATTCCCCGATTTGCCTTGCTTTGATTCATTGTGTATTTCATTATTATCCCCTCAAATGTAGTTTGATAACTCTCGAAAATTTATATTTAAAGCGATGAAATTCGATTCACCAAAATTAATATATCACACTAATAATTAATGTACAATTATTTAGTAAGCTAATTAGTTTGGGCCGGAATAGTCTATAGAATTCCATTTTAGGATCATAATTTTAATCAATGATGAGTTTCTATTTGTCAGGCTTCGCTTAACGTAATTGCGGTGCAATATAGTTGTGAACATCGTCAGTATCTACGTAAGATAAACTGGTCAAACTTAAAAATAAAAGATGGGGCAACTGTATAAATCAATACCTTGATAGTTTTGCCTAATCGTATAAATTGTAATCCTTCATTATTAATCACGGCTAAAAGTAAGCTTAAGCTACCATAGCCGAAAGTGTTTAAAATTTTATGTAAGCCACTATTTTGCTAAACGCACTCTAAATTTGATCCACAAATTGCATTTAATATTGCCCCACCCTTAATTGCATTTTCTATGATTAAAGGTGGATTAAACTCTCTAGTCTACATCTCTTTTGTTGAATCTTTTGAGCGGTGCCTTAAACAATAACTAACGTTGTAAGTTTACTTAAAATGGCAGCCAACGCCTTATTAGCATGTCGATTGCCTTTACTCTCCTGCTCAGGTTATGCGCAGAATATTGTCGCTACGCGGATCAGTTTCTAGTGCAATTTATATTGCTATGTGGATCAATTCTGAGAGCAATGCAACATCTTTTAAATAAATTCAGCCAAAGAAATAGTCTGTGCCATCGTTGCGATGGTAGCAGCGCAATGCTGACATTTGAGGGTCTAAATCATTTAATTGCAACTTTCAATTGGGTTTATTGCCTGATAAAAAGTTTATTATTTTTGTTTTAAATTGCAACAAATTGTTTAATAGTTTCAGCTTTATTCCAAACGATTGAAACAAAAATAATCTTAAATTTTTAATAGACAGCCTCGAAAGTCAAAAATGTTAAGCTTGTATTTAATTGCTGGTATTTTAGGTGTAATGTTATTTTTTAGTGTGTGTGTTGCGCCTACAATTTTTAAAGTGTTACCGCAAGAATGGGCTAGTGCTTATGTGAGAAATTTTTTCCCAAAGTATTATCTTGTTCTTGGATTGCTCTGCATCCTAGCTGGTGTATTCGCAGAGTCTTTTCAGATAGAAGTGATTTGCTTTATAAGCGCCATATTATTCGCTATCTCACTTTGGGTTTTGACTCCAGCTATAAATAAGGCAAGTGATACCAATAACGTAAAAGCTTTTAAAGTTTTACACGCTTTGAGTGTGATTGTTAATATGATGATTATGTTAGGTTTGGTTTACTGCTTTTTCATTGAATCCTAACAATGCCAAAAGCATATCGTTTAAAGCGCTCAGCACAAATGTTTGGCTCTTTCCTTTTTCTTTATGTTATAGATTTGATTGAGTGTGTTTGAAATGACGTGATCAAGCAAATAAAAACTTCTAAATTGAATAGATTGGACATACAAGATGATGAGATTGCTGAGTGTATTTTTGACAGTGTTGATTTGCTTTACTGGATGTGCGGCTGAAACATATGAAGACGGAATAAAGGCATATGATGAAGGTCATTATGCAGATGCAACAAAAATATTGACTTCTTTGGCTAATAATGGATTGCCGGAAGCGCAATATAAAATTGGACTTATGTATCAATATGGACGAGGTGTTGAGCAAGATTATGCACAAGCGGTAAAGTGGATTAAGTTAGCGGCTGAACAAGGCAATATTGATGCGCAATTTAATATTGGCTTTATGTATAAAAATGGTCAAGGTGTAGCGCAAGATAATGCACAAGCTTTTAGGTGGTACAAGCTGGCAGCTGAGCAAGGTGACACTATTGCGTCATTAAATATTGGCTTTATGTATGCAAATGGAATAGGGGTGATTCAAGATATTACGCAATCACTAGCTTGGTATAAGTTAGCGGCTGAACAAGGGGATGCTGCAGCGCTATCTCAAATTGCATTAATGTATGTAAACGGTGAGGGTGTTAAGCAAGATTTTATTTCAGCCTATATGTGGTTTCATATTGATGCTGCAAATGGGAACGCTAATGCTGTTAAGGCAAGAGATTTAATTGCAAAAAAATTAACTAAAGAACAACTGCTTACTGCACAAAAACGTGCAGGGGAATGTCAAGTTAACAATTACAAAAACTGTTAAAATCATTTAGTCAGCATGCCACTTAAAAAATTAGCTGTGTGTCTTTTAAGCACCAACTACTTCCTAACGCCAACTACTTTTTAACCAATGCCTTAATACCAGCCAAATAGTAAATTTAACGAATAAATTGATGATTGGTTTATCCTCGCTTTTGTAAATCTCCTAATAGCGGAAGTGCTACTTGTAATCGTTATTTTTTTGCTGCAGGAGTTAGTCGTTGAAGCGTATTTTTTTGTTAACTGCACTCGTTGTATACCAAACCACTAACAAGACGATAGGTATAAGTGTGCCTGTAAAAATTTCAATATGAATAGGTAGCCCGTAGGCTTTAAGCGCTTTTGCTAGATAATAGACTAAGCTAACAACATAATAAGAAATAGCGGCAATGGATAAACCTTCTACCGTAGCTTGTAACCTAAGTTGAAGCTCCTGTCCGCGAGTAAGCTTTTCTAGCAATTGCTGATTTTGTAATTCGGTCGCAATATCCACACGCGTGTGAAGTAATGCACTCACACGCGATATACGCTCTGAAAGAGAAGCTAATCGTTCGGCCGTATATGCGACAGTGGCAATAGCGGGTGAAAGCCGCCGTTGCATGAAGTCACCAATGGTTTGCGTGCCGTGAATCGATCGCTCGCGAAGCTCTGCGATGCGTTGTGACACCAATTCATCGTAGGCGCGCGTGGCTGAGAAGCAGAACGTGTTTTCTGTGATTGCGCATTCTATCTCAGATGCAAGTGAAATTAGTTGATCTAGCAATTGTTGATCTGATGATGACTTGTTTTCTAATTGTGAAGTTATTTTAGCAAGACTTTTGTCCGACTGCGCCAAAAATGTGGCAAGTTGCTTGGCAATTGGGAAGCCTCTTAGCGCCATTAACCGATATGTTTCAAGCTCAATTAATCTTTGAGAAACACGTCCTGCGCGCACGCCTGTAGTTTCTTGCGGGGTAATGACTACCATATTCTCAAAGCCATTATCGTCCAACCTAAAGTCAGTCACAGCCAAGGAATGACTGGTGTTACCAACTAACGATGCGACAATCGATTGGTTGCCAAGCCATTTTTTAGCGTAATCAAGGGACTCATTGGGCTTACTGATATCGCCATGTAACATGGTCATCTTTATTGCTGCAATTGTAGTTCCAGGAACTGTTCGCAACCAGTTTTCTGGTAACTTTAGGTTAAATAAAATGTCAGGATCATTAGATGATTGAATATCATCATCCAAGGACTGCAAGATTGTATAACTGGTAAATTCTGTATGGCGCTCCCACTTCAAGCTGTAATCAGGAAACTGTAGCCGCAAAAAATTACTCTTTATCACTTCAACGGACAAGCTCTGCTGACCTGGTAGCAAACATAAATGCATATATTCATCGTTACGACTGATCTTATCGTTTAAAACCGCTAAATAAATCACCATTGCAGGCAGGCTAATAGTGGCGCTTGGCCTAGCATGCACTTCATTGTGAATCAAAAAGCGATTCGGATCGTCAGAGGGTAATCTTTGCTCAGTAGCTGCCATTTTTGACTCCAAATTTTGTGATTTTACTAAAAACTTTATTCTAAGATTAGCCGATAATAGGTTTTGTTTTCTTCAAATGGTGAATAATATCTTAAGTCTCGAGGAAACTACATCGTAATGATTAGCGGGTATTTTTTATAATTGAAAGCGTTATCACCGTTATCTCAATCAGATAAAACCAAAGACATTTTAAAATTTGCAAATTAGACAAAACGGCTACAAAAATCGGAAAATACCAAAGCCGCAAGGATAGCTACCTAAAGAACGTATTCAGGCTTAAGTAAACCCTTTTATAGTTAGTTTATGGTATTTTCTAATACTCCATCACCTGTCTTAATGGTACTTATTGACATTCAATGCGCTTTTTTGCAAACAAAAATCATCATTCCACCTATTTTAATTATAGACATAATATTAGTCTAAATTGTTTTGCGTAGGGGTGGCGTGTTTTTGTTTCGCTTTTTACCCAAACGAAATAGTTCGATATATCTTAAGTATAAAAATAACGACAAATGGTGTTGTCGTTAATTAAAGTGAGCAGATGCGAAAATCAAAATTTGCGGATAAACGATTATGTTATTTAGCAAAATAATTGATGATTGGGAAAACTAGTCAGGTATTTATACTAACATCCAACTTCTTATGTTTAACGTTGAAAGGTTTATTTTTCGTCAACATAGGCGACATAAAACCATATTGCCCAGCCCATCGCTTAAAGCAAAGGCTGCTAAATAGAAACTCAGAATTGACCAAAATAATATTACAGACTTAGTATGTTTATATTTTTTAGTATTAATTTATTTGCAGCAAACTAAACAACTGAAATTGAATCTTTTGTAAAGGATATGAATTAATCAAAGACTGATTTAGGGACATACTTTTTATTGTGAGTCACCCTAAAATGAGATAGTATGCTTTTTAATATGATTTAATTTCAAATGGAATATGAATGACAAACTACAAACATAAAATTATCAGCATCGTGATTCTGATCGGAAATGCACTAACTGCAATTGGTTTTATAGGCCTGATACTTGGTTTAGCTGGTGTTTTTAGTTTTGATAGTGTTGCGTATGGCCTGTCCTCAGGGATTAGAATTGTTGGATCGATTGCGATTAGCGGCTGTTTACTAAATGCGATTGGCTACGGTTTTTTAGATTACATGAAATAACTTATTTTGGAGAGTATATAAATGTTTAAACGATCAGATTTTTTTATTATCTTGGCAGTGATGATATCTTTTGTTATTTCCGCCTACTTATGGTTTGTAGAACGGAATGCTGAACAAGCAATCTTTACGGCAATTTGGATTCCATCCATTTTTACTTTTGGTATTTACTTTAAGCTTTGCGCTTTAATGGGGGATAAAAAATGAACGATAATGGATTTTTGCTTATAGCAATTTTTGTTTTTGGACTTTTGCTCGTTGGTTTAGTATTAACAATATTAGAATTTAAAAGTATGGACAATAAAAAATGAGCTTGGCAAAAATTTAAGAAATACTACGTAGCTTTTTAAGATATAGCCCATTTATTTTATTAAGATGCAGATGGCAGTATTTGGCTTTTGTAAAAATTAAATTTTTAAATCCATTGACTTAACTTTAAGCAATCTTTCCTCTGTCAATCTGATTGCTATTGAACAAATTGAACACCACCACTTCAGACTAGCTTTGATATGGTACGCACTGACTTTTCTGAACACTTTTCAGATAGTTAAAGTAAAGTTTGGCAGTTTCATTAAGCGGTTTTCTGCCATGGTGAGTCAGTTGATGTTTTAGATTGTGAAACATTTCGATGTCATTAAATATTGCTTCTTTGGCGTCCTCCCTGTTTTTATACTTTGTACGTTTGATTTTTTATTTTTTTAAGATCACTAAAAAAACTTTCAGTAACTGCATTATCCCAGCAATTCCCACGCCGACTCATGCTAGGCGCTATGTAGAACTGCTTAAGTAGCCTGTTGAAATTAACGCGAGCATATTGAGACCCTTGATCAGATTGCAGTTTAATAATTATCCTTGGCCTATGTCGCTAATAGGTCATCGTTAAAGCATCTATAATCAAATCATCTGTCATGCGGTGACTCATTGACCAGCCAACAATATGACGTCCACATAACTCCACCACTGGTCAGAAAAAAAGCCTTCGTTGGCATGAATAAAGGCAATATCACTGACCCACCGTTGATTAGGGTGATTCACTGCAAACTGATGGTTTAGTTGATTATGTGCTGCTGTATTCAGCTGCGCCAAGCGAAGTACACGGTTGCGCCCACAAGTGATCTTTGCTCGTTGTTAATCCAAGTGTATGTTGCGATCACCATCGTAACCAGCGCTCACTAGCCAACACTGTTTAATGATACCCAGTAGATGCTTGTCTTCTTTAGCGCGCGCAGATGAGTATTTAACCGGACAATGCAACACTTATACTTAAACTAAAAGTTAAGGAGTGTTGAATGCTAAGAAGTTTTTTTAAATGAATCGTTATTGTGCTTGAGTGGTTTAGTTTGTGCTTCAAGTGCTTGGATGCGCTGTTGTTCAGGAGAAACAGCACAGGCTTGGGGGTTGATACCGTTGACTTGTTGCCTATTTTCCTTAACGGCATTGCCGTGAGGATAAACTTTTAACTGGCGTCGCATTTTATTAGACCATTACAAGGGTTGTATTGATGGCTTAAAGTCACCATTGCAAACTGGCATTTGCTTAAGCTTAAGGTTGCCAATTTTAAAGTAGGGGTTGTACTAAATTTTTGTGTAAACGGAGGTTAATTACTGCTGAGGCATCGGATCCTAAAACTATTTTACTCAATGAGGAGGATTGGCTACTAAATAACCAGCCAACCGTTACTTAAAGTAACGCTGGTGTGCAGTGAGAATATTTCATACCTAAGCGTCGAATTATAAACTAAGAAATGACTACTAAAGTCTGGGATGTTGAATAGCATTAATAATTGATTCACCAAATGCATTTAAAATTGCCCCGAATACAATTACTGACTCTATGGCTAAAGTTGGATTAAGATCTTGTGTTATTAGTCTCTTATGTTGAATCTTTTGCGCTAACCTTTCAGCGATCAATATCGTTGCAAGTTTTTTGCAATATGAAAACCATCGTTTAATTACAATTAATAGCGCCACTTTGATCACTTCAACTCTTCTGCTCATCAGTTAAGTAGATTAAGCATAATATAAATAGGTGACATAAAAGTTAAACATCTGGAATTTATAATTAAAATTTAGACTAAGTCGAATACGATATGCGGATATTTAAAAGGGTAAATAGCCCTGTTCAGAATGTTATAAATCCTTTAAAAGTCACCCATATTCTTTTTATTACGCTCTCAAACATTGGCGATGTTATTTTAACAACGCCTACCCTAGAGGCATTACATCAACAGTTTCCAAACGCTATTATTGACATTGTTTGTGATCAACGCTCTGCAATCATTTTTAAATATTGTCCATACTTAGACCAATTAATTTATAAAGAAAAGGAGGGTGGTTGGAAGGCCTTATTCACATTACTTAATACGTTGCGAGAAAAAAAATATGATATTGCGGTTGATTTAAGAACAGATGGTTTACTTCACTTTGTAAGAGCAAAAATAAAAGTATTTAAATTGAGTAACCATAGAACTACTAAGATGCATAGTGCAGAAAAGCACTATGCAGCGCTAAATGGTTTAGTTAATTTACCTATTCCATCAAGCAAGATCTGGCTATCTGATAAAGAAACGCGCTTGGCTGATGAGGCTTTACAAACCTTTGCACAACAAAGAATCCTAAGTATTGGTATAGGTGCAAATTTTGCAGGCAAGATCTGGCCAGCAACTTCGTTTGCAATGTTAGTCAACGACATTAAGCCGTTTTTCGATGTAGTATTGATTTTTGGGGATAAAAATGATGCATCGCTAACTGATGCGTTTAAATCAAAATGTGATTTACCAACCATTGATTATTGCGGTCAACTTAACTTGTTAGAAACAGCGGCACATCTTAAAAAAGCTTCTTTTTTTATTGGTAATGATTCTGGTTTGGGTCATATTGCAAGTGCACTAGCGTTACACACTTTTACTGTCTTTGGCGTTGGTCAGCCTGTGCGATATCTTCCTTGGAGCAAGAAAGCAACGTGGTATCAGGATCCACAATTTGAAATCAGGAACATTGAGCCCAAGCTTATTGCTGCATTATTAATGCCTATATTGCGTTTACCGTTAGTAATTAATGGCTAGCCAAATAACGAGAAGTCTAAGTTTTAAATGGGATAAACACCAATATTTTTGACTTGTTGCTTAGCAAGTTATCACTTTTTGCACTAAGCCTTGATGCATTGGATGGGCGCTATTTTAGGTGAGATGTTTGATTGGTTTAAACCAAAAGTTAAAGGAATTTTAGTGAAAAACCTTTAAAAAAGTGCTTTATATACTGAAAAGCACGCAATGAAAATAAAGGCATCATTTTCTTAACATCTCATATTGACGCTTTTAAAATTTCATCAATTTTTTATGCTTCAAAACATCCAATAGCAGTCCTTTATCGACCATTAAGATAAAAGTATCTTAATCAGGCTGTTGCGCATGGTTGTTGGAAAAAATTACACCAATTTTCACTGCAGTATGTGTGGAATAATGATCGCTTTAAAGCCCGTTGATATTGAAATAACTATGAATCTCGATCAGACTTTCATTAATCATGGTTTTACTATGCTAATTAATTGATTATTTTTAATAAAACTGCCATATTACTTTCATGAAACCATCTTATTTCTTCTTTAACATATATCCATATGATGCAAGACGGCTTGTACTTCTCACACCCATTTTACGCATGAGCGATGAACAATGAAAATTGCTGTTGCAGGGCTAGGGTATGTTGGTTTAGCGAATGCGATTTTATTGGCACAACACAATGAGGTGATTGCGCTTGATATTACGCAAGCCCGCGTTGATGCATTAAACAAAAAACAATCGTCTATCCCCGACCAAGAAATTGAAGATTTCTTGCAAAACAAATCACTCAATCTCACATCCACGCTTGATAAAAAACAAGCTTATACCGATGCAGATTTCATCATTGTATGTACGCCAACCGACTATAATCAAGATACTGGTTATTTTGATACCTCATCCGTTGATAGCGTCATTCAGGATGTATTATCGATTAATACAAAAGCTGTCATTATCATTAAATCGACTTTACCTGTTGGCTATACTAAGCAACTAAGCCAACGATTTAATTGCAATAATATTATTTTTTCACCTGAATTTTTACGTGAAGGCAAAGCGCTTTACGACAACTTACATCCTTCTCGTATTGTGGTTGGCGAGCGTTCTGAGCGAGCAGAAACCTTCGCTAATTTACTGAAGCAAGGTGCAATTAAAACAAATATCGAAACGGTATTGACTGATGCTACTGAAGCGGAAGCGATTAAGTTATTTGCCAATACTTATTT
>Ga0105052_10001785_pt1 | contig 27526 bp, 28 predicted proteins | sample FRY03_FD_78094 | JGI IMG/M metagenome (GOLD analysis project Ga0105052, IMG submission 78094) | Freshwater microbial communities from Lake Fryxell liftoff mats and glacier meltwater in Antarctica - FRY-03 | ecosystem: Environmental > Aquatic > Freshwater > Ice > Glacier meltwater ... | reverse complement strand
GTGTCCTTGAGCGACTCGCCCTTGTCGACACTCGACCCGGCCGCCTTGACGCTGACAACATCAGCACTGAGACGCTTCGCCGCCAACTCGAAACTCGCACTCGTGCGCGTCGACGACTCGTAGAAGAGATTCAGCACGGTACGACCCCGCAGCGTCGGCACCTTCTTGACGTCGCGCTCGACAACATCCTCAAAGCCAGCAGCCGTCTCCAAAATACGTTCGACATCCGCACTATCGAGATCGTGCATGCCGAGCAGATGCCTGCGGTGATTACTCATGTTGTCTCCCCCCCGCCGCCAATCAGCACAACCTCGTCGACCCCATCCGTCTCGACCAGTCGCACCCGCACATGCTCCGCAAGCTGCGTTGGCAAATTCTTGCCCACGAAGTCCGCTCGGAACGGTAGTTCGCGATGCCCACGATCGGCGAGCACAGCGAGCTCGATGCACGCCGGGCGGCCATAATCGAAGATCGCGTCGATTGCCGCGCGCACCGTGCGGCCCGTGTAGAGCACATCGTCAACGAGCACCACCATCGCGCCCTCGACCGGCCCATCGAGGATCGTCTCACCAACGATCGGATGGTCGCCCAGACGCTCATCCGCACCCGAACGCAAGCCAACATCGTCGCGATAGAAGCTGATGTCGACCGCACCGACCGGCACCTCAACACCCGTCGTCTCCTTGATGCGGTCGCGGATGCGCTCCGCGATCGGCACGCCACGCGAGCGAATACCGACGAGATGCACGCTCGACAGATCGGGGTGGCGCTCGACAATCTCAGAGCCGATCCGCGCAAGCGTGCGCGCAATCTGATCAGCATCGAGCAATACGCGCGTCTGCAGAGGGCTCACCGGCGCACGCGCCAGTTGCGAGAAGAGACGATCATGGTGCTGAACGAGCTCCTTCCCGGCCTCACAGGACCGGTTTAAAGGGGCGGACTAGGTCGAGTCAGAACCATAGTCGATCTTGCGGACGTCACCCCCATCTGTCCAAAGCGGACGCCACAACCCCGCGGATGTCAGGTCCGCCCTGGAGGTGGCACCAAGGCGGACGCCACAACCCCGCGGATGTGAGGTCCGCCCTGGAGCTGGTGGACGATGCGATGGTGAGTGATGTGCGAAGGCGGACGCCACAACCCCGCGGATGTCAGGTCCGCCCTACCCAAGGCGGACGCCACAACCCCGCGGATGTCAGGTCCGCCCTTCGCTCAAACGCCGCACGTGACGCGTCGACAACTGCAAGGCCTCTGCGATCTGCTTGGTCGACTTGCCCGCAGCGCGCAAGCACTCCGTGTCGTAGCGATTCCAATCGTCATGACGCAGTGGTGGCGTCGGTGTCTCGATCAGCGAACTACACAATCGGCGGTAGTGGTGCTCGCCGAACCACGGCTCGTACGGGTCGCTGAAATCCCCCTCCAACGCAGTGAAGATACGCGCTTTCGGAATCCACTTCGCACACGGTTCGATACCGGCGATCGCGCGATACGTCCCGTACGGCCAATCAGCAGGATCACGACACAAGCCCGCTTTGACCGGGTTGCGTGGGATGTACCGCAGCGCGTTTCTGAGGTGCTCACCGTCGCGAATAGAAAAGACTTCGTAACGCCTGCCAAAAACAGCACCCCGACGCGTCGCATGATGCCGATTGCGACGAATGGCGTGTGCGGTATGGGCACGCTGAATCCCCTCAGCAAGGCTCCCATCAGGCGTGGACACGAGCAGGTGATAGTGGGTTCCCATAATGCAGAGCGACCAGATATCCCAACCACGCTCGTGCGCCTCGCGCACCAGAGTGCCAAAGAGCTCTGCCCCCCAGGAGGCATCCGGCGCGAGCTTGTCACCAAACACTCCTTGAGCGATGACGTGATTGATCGCGCCAGGCCCGTCATCGAATCGGCGAGGCGTCGTCACAGCATCCCCAAGGCGGACGCCACAACCCCGCGGATGTGAGGTCCGCCTTGGGGATGCGCGAGGGCGGACGCCACAACCCCGCGGATGTCATGTCCGCCTTGGGGCTGGTGGACGCTGCGGTGGTGACTGGTGCGTGCAGGCGGACGCCACAACCCCGCGGATGTGAGGTCCGCCTTGGTGGTGCGTGCAGGCGGACGCCACAACCCCGCGGATGTCATGTCCGCCCTCCACAATTGCGCCATGGACAGCCGCGTCCGCTTGGGGGCGCGCCACCCGTGTTCGTCGCCTCAGGATTCGACCACAGCGCCTTGCGCCACGGTGGTACCGCTGCTGGGTCGTAGCGGAAGCGCAGGGCCGGCGCCGTATCGCCCGCGATCAGCTGGAAGGCGGCCGAGTCGATGCGGCCGAGATCACCATTCCAGACATCCAACGGCGCATCAATACCGAGCCGCTCAAAACCATTCGCATGCGAACCAGCAGCGCGATACACCACTGGATGCGCAGCAATCGGCCGCCAACCCGGATCACCAAACCAGCCCGCCCGCACACCGACCAAACCCAAATGCGCCGTCACACGAGCAGCCGCCGGCCCTCCATCGGGAATCCGCACAATCAGACCCTCCCAATCGTCACGATGAAACCCGCGCCACCGCGCCACCGGCGCATGCGTCGTCTTCGAATCGGGGTAATAAAACCAGTACTGCAAAAACGTCACCCCCGGCTTCCGCACCAAATGCGTGAAGATCGCTGGCCGCCCCACACCAAAGGCCGCACACCACGGCTTCCGACAGACCGCCACATCGACCGGCATCGCCGTATCCTCGCCATAACGATCGCGCTCCAACACCAGCGTCGGCGTGTAGCGACGCAACAACGGGCCGTAAGGATCGCTCCGTAACGCCCATCGATCATCGCGCCGCACCGGCTGGTGCCCCGGAATCGCCTCGACAAGCCGCCGCGTATACGAAGCGGCATCCGACCGCGTCGCCGCGATCACGAAGCCCATCAACACCACCGACACACCCAACAACACCAACAACTCGATCGTGGCCTGCGCGCGTCGCATGCCGCCACGATGCGGGTTCGCGGATCAGTCGTTCGTGAACAGAACGAGCACCCAGCGCGCAGACACGCGCCGCATCACAACTCCACTAACCGCGCCGCGTGCCACACCCGCACCGAAGCAGCACGCACCGTGCCACGACTCAACGCTTGCCCGGATAGCCAACGCAAACGAGCGACCCTCGTTTCGTGATGGGCTAAGGCTCGGTTTCGTGCTGGGGGCGGACGCCACATCCGCGGGGTTGTGAGGTCCGCCTCCACGGACGCCACAACCGTTACATGCGCGGTGCCTTGGAGGCGGACCTCACAACCCCGCGGATGTGGCGTCCGCCCCCAGCACGAAACCTCAACCCCAATCCGACCCGCCCCAAGCGACCCGCGACTCAGCGCTTGCCCGGAAACCCGACCCACCACGAAATTACCTACCCGGAAAGCCCATCCACCCGTCGGCCGGCCGCTCCGCAACCTCGAGGTTACGCCGCCGAGCGAGCCGATACGTGACCGTGTCGGCCATAAACAAGAGTGGCAGCATCGCGCCCGACAAAATCAAGGCCTGCACGACGTCCGCATTGACCGTATTACCCGACTTACTGAGGAAGAAGCGGGCGATCACAAACCACATCAACCCAAACAGCGGCGCGCGCACCAGAACACGGAATAACGTCGGGTACGCAACCGGCTTGCGTGCACGACGTGGCGCGGGCGTTCGGCGTCCCTTCGACCCCTTCGCCTTGGAACCCGCCGCGCTCTCGTCGCGCGACTCCTTCTCGTCGATCTGCGGCGAACGCGGACGCTCCACGCCATGTCGCCGATACCGCTCTTCGCGATCACGCTGCTTCTTCTTCGACATGTCTGCAAGCATAGCCACGCTTTCCGCTTCGAAGACGCTCGCTCGCACAACCCGTCCGATATAGTCCATCCCGAATGGCGACGACAACCGAACAACGCATCAGCTGGAGCGAGCTGCGTACGCGCGCCCAAGTCTTGCGCGAACGCTCCGCCAAGGCTGGTGAAGCGGGCCTCAGCATGCGCATCAGTGACATGCTCGAGACGCTGCCATTGCCCTACGATCCCGAGCCGCTTCCCGACGATGCGACCGACGAAGAGATTGCCGAGGCTGAACGCGAGCCACTCGATTTCGCCGAGGACGTCCTCAAGCGCCACGGCGTGCGCTGCCGCCCCACTCCCGGCGACGCCGGACCGAGCGGCGTCACGACGCTGCGCCCCTCGAACCGTTTCGCCCTGCAAGGCGCACTGGCAATTGGCATCCTCGCGCTGCTCGCCGGCGGCGTCGTCAGCAAGGTCGCGTTTGTGGGCTTCCTCCCCTTCGTGCTCGTCGGTGTCTGGCTGACATGGACGCAGATGCATCGCCTCGACCGCGTCGTGCCGGCCATCGTGCCGCGTGGTCGCATCCTTGGCGCGTTGCTGATGATCATCCTGCTGATGATCTCGGTAGTCGCCGCCGTGCAGCCGGGCCGCAAGTGGATGCGTGACCGCGGCAACGTTGCCAACGCCATTGCCCTCAGCGTGCAGGCCGAAGCTCAACTGTCGGCCGGCGACCTCGTCGGAGCCCGCGCCTCGGTCGATGGCGCGCTGCAGGCTGCACCCCAACTCGGCCAGGCGCAAGCAACCGCGCAGAAGCTGATGGTCGCGCAGATCAACGCCAACACGAACGCGGCGATCAACGCCAACTTCGCAGCACAGGCTGCCTACGATCGAGCCGAAGCCGCCTACAAGGATGGCAAGTGGCAAGAGGCGATCGACGGCATGACTGCCATCGGTGGCTTTAGTGACGCACCCCAGCGCCTCGCGAAGATTCGCAACGAGGCAGCACTATCGCGCATGATGCTTGCTCGACGCGTGCTCGCTGCCGGCGATGCGCGCCGCGCCTTCCAGCTCTACTCCGAAGGCGTGCATTTCGATCCGACGCTGGACGAGCTCGCATTGATCAAACAGATCGATGCAGCATTGCGACCGAACTCCTAGCCCACAACCGCGGCTTCGGGGTACGCTACGACTCCCCCGTGGATCTTGACGTCATCTTTCTCGGCACCGCTGGCTCGGTGCCCACCGCTACCCGCTCGACGGCAGCAACGCTAATTCGTCGTGGCGGCGAGCGTATCCTCGTCGATTGTGGTGAGGGCACGCAGCGTCGCCTGATGCAGAGTGTCGCGGGCCTGACGGATATCGACGTGATCCTAATCACGCACGGCCATGCCGACCATATCCTCGGATTACCGGGCCTGCTGCGCACCTTCGCGCTGCGCGAGCGCACGGCTCCGCTGGCCCTCTATGGACCCGAGGGCATCAAGAGCGTGCTCGACTCGCTCGCACCACTGCTCGGCAAGCTGCCATACCCGTTTGCCATCGTCGAGATCGAGCCGGGCGCGGAGGTCAATTGTGATGGCTACCGCCTCGAGGCAATCGGTACGCGCCATCGCATTCCGAGCGTCGGTTGGGCACTTGTCGAGGATGATCGGCCAGGCCGATTCGATGTTGATAAGGCGCGGGCTGCAGGCGTGCCCGATGGTCCCCTCAATGGCATGTTGCAGCGCGGCGAGACTATTACGCTCGACAATGGCACCGTGATTACCCCGGAGGGCCTCGTCGGCGAGACGCGCTTTGGGCGCACGATCGTCTGCTCGGGTGACACGCGTCCATGCGATGCGATTGTGGCGCGCGCAATCGACTGCGACCTGCTCGTGCACGAGGCAACATTCCTCGATGAGGAGATCGATCGTGCCCGCGACACGTACCATTCGACGGCGCGTGAGGCCGCCGAAATCGCTGCCGAGGCACGAGTGCGAATGCTCGCGTTGACGCATCTCTCGATGCGTTCACAGCCGAAACTCGTCAAGGCCGAGGCGGAGGCATTGCACGACAATGTCGTCGTGCCCCGCGACCTCGACCTGATCGCACTGCCATTTCGTGAGCGTGGCGACGCTGTGCTGATCAAGAACGGCGGACGGGACGATGGCTGATCTGGACAAAGGGGTCGGGTTCGATTTGGTGATGGGGGGCGGATCTCACAACCGCGCGGATGGGCGGACATCACAACCGCGGGGTTGTGATGTCCGCCCCCTAAAACCGTCTGTCGAGCGTGGTTGAGTGTGGGGAGCGGACATCACAACCCCGCGGTTGTGATGTCCTCACATCCGCGCGGTTGTGAGATCCGCCCTCCATCACCAAATCGAGTCATAATCCCCTTTGTTCAGATCAAGCAGAGTACGGTGAACGTATGCGGCGCCTGACCTGGACCCCGAGCCTGTTCGAGGCCGAGATGATCGCTGGCCTACTCGACGAGGATGGCATTCGCGTCTTGATCAAGCGCCCCAGGGGTATGGACGTGCCTGACTTCCTAGGCGGCGGTCCACGTGAACTCTTCGTCGATGACGAGCAGTACGATGCTGCTGCGGAGATCGTCGAAGCCCACTTCGGCTTGCGCTAAACGCCATCAGGGAAGCACCGCGACCCATGCAGCGTTGCACTCTGTAGGCGCGCGCCGCCAACCAATGCACCAACAATCTCTCGAACTCACCTCCGGCGCCGAGCTGCGCAAGACCTTCTGGCCGACGATGCGTCGCGGCGTTGGCCTGATGCGCAACCATCGTCGCGCGCTATGGGCGTCGATCGTGCTCGCAGTTTTCGGCCAGATCTTTACGATCTCGATCCCGTGGGCGACCGGCCGCGTCATCGACGAGGCAATGCAGCCACGCGACATGGAGCAGCTGCGCTACCTGATCATCCTGATTCTCTGTCTTGCTGTCGCACGCTTCGTGGTGATGTACTTCCGTCGCATCATCGCTGGGACGATGGCTGTCGATATCGAGCAGAATCTCCGCAACCTCGTCTACCACCACCTCTTATCGCTCTCGTTCCCGTTCTACGATCGCAACCAGACGGGCCAGATTATGAGCCGCGCCACCGTCGACCTGACGAGCCTGCGCCTATTTCTCGGCTACGGCATCCTCTTCTTTACGCAGCACACCGTGTCGGTCGTCGCCGTGATGGCCGTGCTGTTGTGGATGAATCCCCTGGTCGCGTTGATGGTGCTCGTGATCGTGCCGCCGCTCGGCGTGCTTGCCGTGATGTATTCGCGCCGTGCCCAGCCGATCGTGACGGAGGCGCAACAGGCACTCGCGCAGGTCACGACGCAGGCCGAAGAATCCGTTGTCGGCGTGCGCGTGATCAAGGCCTTTGGTCAAGAAGACAAGGAGGTCGAGCGTTTCCGAGCACGTGCCAACGATGTCTTTACGCTCAACGTGATGGCAACGAAGCTGCGCTCGCAGTTCGTGCCGATCATGGACTTCCTACCCACGATCTCGCTGGCGCTCCTGATCCTCGGCGGCGGCTACGCGGTGATCAACAACCAGATGAGCCTCGGCGATTTCGTGACGTACAGCCTGCTCGTCGCGCTGATTGTGATGCCACTACGGATACTTGGCACCTGGATTGGCCAGGCGCAACTTTTTGTCGCCTCCGCGATTCGCATCTTCGCGATTCTCGATACGGAGGCCGAGATTGTCGATGGACCCGAAGCACAACACCTGCCTGAAGGTGGCGGCGCGATCCAATTCGAAGGCGTCCAATTTGGCTATCACGCGGAACGTCCAGTACTGCGCGACATCAAGCTCGACATCGCCCCCGGCTCGACGGTGGCAATCATAGGCCGCACCGGTTCGGGCAAGACGACGCTGACGCAGTTGGTGCCCCGCTTCTACGACGTGCAGCTTGGCTCGGTGCGTGTCGAGGGCATCGACGTGCGGGACCTCAAGCTCGACGAGTTGCGTGGGGCAATTGGCACGGTCGCTGAGGACACGTACCTTTTTTCGGCATCGATCCGTGCCAACATCGCCTTTGGTCGGCCCGAGGCAAGCGACGCAGACGTCCGTCAGGCCGCCGCTCGCGCACAGGCTGCAGCGTTTATTGAGGAGCTACCAGACGGGTACGAGACACTGGTCGGCGAGCGTGGCCTGACACTTTCGGGCGGGCAGCGCCAGCGCATCGCAATCGCACGAGCACTATTGCTCGATCCGCGCATCCTGATCCTCGACGATGCCACCGCCTCCGTCGACGCCTCGACCGAGAGTCGTATTCGTCGCGCACTCGAAGAGGTGATGCAGGGACGCACGACGCTGATCATCGCGCATCGACTATCCACGATTGCTCTGGCCGATCGCATTGTTGTGCTCGACGATGACGGTCGCATTGCGGCTGACGGCACGCACGACGAGCTGATCTACGCGAGCGATGTGTACCGAGAAATCCACGACCACGGGCTCGTCGACCGACGCTTCGTCGACGCCGATGGCGACCATGTGATTATCCCCGTCGGTTCCGACACGGAGGACGCGTCGTGAGTCGTGGCCCCGTCGGCGTCGGTGGTCCTATCGTCTCTGGCAAGGGCGTGCGTAAGCAGGGCCTCCAACGCCTCGCTCGGCTCGGCACCTACGCGGGTCCGTATCGTTGGCGCCTGTTCGGCGCGATTGCCGCAATGTTCGGCGTGCTCGCCTGCACGCTCGCCCTGCCCCTGCTGATGAAGTCCGCGATCGACTCGGCGATTATCCCGGGCGACACGCGTTTGCTGGTGATCATCGCTGGGATCGTGATCGCGATTGGCATCCTTGGCATTGCGCTCTCGCGGATCGAGACGTATCTGACGGGCTGGGTGGGCGAGCGCATCCTGACCGACCTGCGCGGCGACCTCTTCGCGCACATGCAGAGCCTCTCGATGAGCTACTTCGAGCGACAGCGCACCGGCGTCCTGATCTCGCGGCTGACGAATGATGTCGAGGCGCTCCAACAGCTCGTCACGGATGGCATCACCTCGACGGTGCGTAACGTGCTGACGCTCGTGGTAGCCGGCACGATTCTGCTGTTTCTCGACTTCCGTCTCGGCCTCGCAACCCTAATCGTGTTTCCGCTTATGGCGGTGATGACGTACTTCTTCCGCGGCCAGTCCGCGCGCGCCTATCGACTGATGCGCACGCGGCTCGCACTCGTGACGGCGTCGCTCCAAGAAGACCTCAACGGTATCCGCGTGATCCAGGCCTACCGTCGCGAGGCGCACAGCCGGGCAGCCCTCGCCGAACTCAACCAGTCGTATCGCGACGCCAACAAGACAACCGTCACGACGAGTGGCTGGTACTTCCCGAGCGTCGAGTTTCTCGCGGCCGTCGCGATCTGCGTCGTGTTTGGCTATGGCGGCTACTTGTATCTGAATAACGCGATTGCGATCGGCGTGCTCGTGGCGTTTATTGGCTATCTCGCGTCGTTCTTCGACCCCGTGCAGCAGTTGAGCCAGGTCTACAACACGTTCTTGGCGGGTACCGCGGCGCTCGACAAGATCTTCGACGTGATGGACGATGCCCCGACGCTCGTCGACGCGCCCGACGCGCAGCCGCTCGCTGCGATTGCCGGCGCCGTCCACTTCGATCATGTCCGCTTTGGCTACAACCCGGAGCGGCCCGTGATCGACAACCTCGACCTGACCGTATTGGCGGGCCAGACCGTTGCTCTCGTTGGTCATACGGGAGCCGGGAAATCGACAATCGTCAAACTGTTGGCGCGCTTCTACGACCCGCAGGGTGGTCGCATCCTGATTGATGGCCACGATCTGCGCACCGTCACCGTCGAGTCGCTGCGCGACCAGATCGCGATCGTGCCGCAAGAGGGCTTCCTCTTTAACGGCACCATCCACGACAACATCGCCTTCGGCCGCCCCGACGCTTCGCGCGCCGAAGTCGAGGCTGCCGCGCGTGAGGTCGGTGCGGATCGCTTTATCGAGCAGCTACCCGACGGCTACGACGAGCGCGTACAAGAGCGCGGTAGTCGTCTGTCAATCGGGCAGCGCCAGCTGATCGCGTTTGCTCGTGCCCTGCTCGTCGACCCGCGACTGCTGATTCTCGACGAGGCGACATCGAGCGTCGATATCCAGACCGAGGCGCACATCGAGGAAGCCCTCCAGCGACTGTTGGCCGACCGCACCGCCTTCGTCGTCGCTCACCGCCTATCGACGATTCGCAATGCCGACCTGATCGTTGTGCTCGAGCATGGTCGGGTCGTCGAGAGCGGCTCGCACGACGAACTGCTCGCCACTGATGGTCGCTACCGCGGCCTCTACGGCGATTGGGCGGAGGCGGTAGCGCGCTGACGCTACCCCTCTGGTGGGTACGTGACGCTCGCGCCGACTCGGCTCAGGTCCGAACCGGGCGTTTGCGATCTGCACTCATCAGAATCAGAACACCCGTCAAAATTATGAGGAACGAGATCACCATATTTAGACGAAACGGGCCGATCTCGAGTGCCGGCTCGATCCGGAGGCTCTCCACCAGCAGCCGCACGATGCCGTAGAGGATCAGATACGCGCCGACCATACACCCCGGTCGGAACCGATCATGCAACGGGCGCCAGAGCAATCCGAGCGCGACAAAGATGCCAAGATTGAGGATCGCCTCGTAGAGAAATGCTGGATGGAACGTGGTAAAGCCCTGATAGCCGAGGGGGCGATAGAGCAGATCTACCGGCAATCCCCAAGGCAGGTTGGTGGGAGCGCCAATCAGCTCCTGATTAAAGTAATTGCCAACGCGTCCGAGTGCCTGAGCGAGTGGCACACCAACGATCGCACAGTCGAGGAATGTCGCGGTCGGCCAGCGTCGCGCGTTCGCATACACGACCAGCGCGAGCACGCCCCCAGCGATAGCACCAAAGATCCCCAGTCCACCCTGCGCAACATCGAAAATGCCGCTGGGGTCATCGCTATAGAGGCCGTAGTCGGTGATCACGTGATACAGGCGGGCGCCGATAAACGCGACGGGTGCCGCCAGCAGACACGCCCAGGCGGCATCGATCGCGTCACCCCCACCGCGGCGCCACATCCTCGCCGTCACAAACACCCAGAGCAAGAAGCCCAACAGCACGCAGACGCCGTAGTACTGAACCTGCAGCGAACCGACATCGAACGATGCTCCTGGGGGCGACGGCATCTGCAAAGCGTACGACGTGGCAGGCTCGACACGCGGACGTTGATAGGATCCGACGCGCTGTTGGGGGATCGTCTAACGGCAGGACACTGGGTTCTGGTCCCAGGTATCGGGGTTCGAATCCCTGTCCCCCAGCCTTGACCGATTGGACGCGTGGAGCACGTGACCACCGTCATATTTCTCCACCACGTCCCAGCACACGATCTTGCTTGGCCTGCGCGCGAGCCGTCCCTCTGTGATCTGCCTTTCTGGCAACGAAATCGAAGCTGGACCGACCCCGATCAACAAGAACGTATGGCACAGTCGGCTTGTTGAGGCGGCCGACGAGCACCACGCCTTCTGGACACGACTGTCCGAGACGGCGCCACCCAGCGCCAGGTGACCTGCACCCGCTACGACCGCAATCGGTACACTGCCGCTGCTCTTCGGAGCACCTCGGCGCATTCGTCTAGGGGCCTAGGACGCCGCCCTCTCACGGCGGTAGCACGGGTTCGAATCCCGTATGCGCTACTCCCCCGCTCGGGGCCGCCCCGCCCCGGCAATTCTGGTCAGGGCTACTCGACCTGTCGTGGTCATTGTCGTTCGCCGTCGACGAAATCTCGAGACGAAGACATCAACCCAGCTGATACCGACCTCGTCTGATTTCGCGCTGGGGGCGGACGCCACAACCGCGGGGTAGGGCGGACGCCACAACCGCGGGGTAGGGCGGACGCCACAACCGCGGGGTTGTGATGTCCGCCCCCTAACACCGTCTGTCGAGCGTGGTTGAGCGTGGGGGGCGGACATCACAACCCCGCGGTTGTGGCGTCCGCCCTACCCCGCGGATGTGGCGTCCGCCCCCAGCGCGACTGTCTGCGACGCTACTCGCTGTGGTTGACGCTCTCGAACCCGCTGATCTCGCGGACGGCACAACCCCACGCGAGCTGCTGCGCCACCCGATGATCGCGCGGCTGCTTGCCTCGGAGTTGCTCGCGACTCTCTCGTTTGGCATCATCGCAGCCGCACTAGGTTGGCAGGCGTACGCGCGCACCGGCGATCCGCTCACGCTCGGCCTGATCGGCCTCGCCCAGTTCGTGCCCGCACTACTACTCGCACTGCCCGCAGGCCAACTGGCCGATCGGCTCGACCGGCGCTATGTCACGGCCGCGGGCACTGCAGCAACCATCTTCTTTTGCACGCTGCTGATGATCGATGCGTGGCGCGGCAACACGTCGGCAACGCCGCTCTACTTCTACGCCGCAGGCCTCGGTGGCGCTCGCGCCTTCGCCTTGGCGGCCTTCAACCCGATGCTGGCGGCCACGGTGACACCACGCGCTTTGCCACGCACGATGGCAATGTCGTCGGTGACTTGGCAGAGTGCGATGATTGCTGGACCATTGCTTGGAGGCATCTTCCAGGCCCTCGGCGATGTGCCGCCCTACGCAGCAGCGATCGTTGTCGAAGTATTGGGTCTGGTCTTGGTGCTTACGGTCTCGCGTCGTATTGGCACCGACCACAAGATCGTCAATGCGCCGCCACCAAAACTATCGGACGCGACGGCCGGACTGCGGCTGATCATCGCCACACCCGCACTGCTCGGCGCGATTAGTCTCGACCTCGTGGCCGTCTTGTTTGGCGGCGCGACGGCGCTGTTACCCATCGTCGCGAGCGATATCCTCGGCGTCGGCGAAGTCGGCTACGGCATCCTGCGCGCCGCTCCGGGGGTTGGGGCGGTGATCGTCGGCGTGCTGCTGTCGGCACGCCCCATCCAGCATCGCATAGGGCCGATCCTGCTGTTTGCCGTCGGCCTCTTTGGAGTCTTTACGATCGTGATGGGTTTCTCGCGCTCGTATGCGCTGACCCTGCTGGCGCTCGCGGGGCTGGCGGCAGCCGACATGATTAGCGTCTTTATTCGCTCGACGCTTGGTCCGCTGCTGACACCCCCCTCATTGCGCGGACGCGTTGGCGCGGCCGAACGCGTGTTTATTGGCGCCTCCAACGAGCTCGGCGCCTTCGAGTCCGGTACCCTGGCCCGATTGATCGGAACGGTGCCCGCGATCGTCGTGGGTGGCGTGGCCTCGATCGGCGTTGCTGCTCTCTGGGCAATCTTCTTCCCCGCCCTGCGCAAGATCGACCGCTTCGAAGACATCAAACCAGCTAAGACCGACCTCGTCTGATTTCGCGATGGGGTCTGACTGGACAAAGGGGTCAGACCCCTTTGTCCAGTCATGACCCCATCACGAAACCTCCGGCTACAATCCGTCTTCATGGCTGGGATCGTCCTCGACAAGGTTGCCAAGGTCTATCCGGGCGGCGTGCGTGCGGTCGATGGGATTGACCTGACCGTCGAAGATGGCGAGTTCGTCGTGCTGGTTGGCCCGTCGGGTTGCGGTAAGTCGACGCTGCTGCGAATGATCGCCGGACTCGAGCACATCACCGAGGGCTCGGTACAGATTGGCGGCCGCGACGTCACCAACACACCGCCGCGCGACCGCGATATCGCGATGGTCTTCCAGAACTACGCGCTCTACCCACAAATGAAGGTACGCGACAACCTCGCCTTCGGCCTCAAACTGCGGCGCACACCACGCGACGAGCGCGAGCGTCGCGTCGCCGAAGTCGCCAAGATCCTCGGCCTCGAAGACCTCCTCGAACGCAAACCCAACCAACTCTCGGGCGGGCAGCGCCAGCGCGTCGCGATGGGTCGGGCGATGGTGCGCGAACCCGCCGTCTACCTGATGGACGAGCCGCTCTCGAACCTCGACGCCAAGCTACGCGTCTCGATGCGCGCCGAACTTGCGCGCCTCCACGAGCGACTACGCACCACCACCGTCTACGTGACACACGACCAGATCGAAGCGATGACGCTCGGCGACAAGGTCGTCGTACTCCGCGACGGCATCATTCAACAGGTCGCACCACCGAGCGAGCTGTACCGCGCACCCGCCAACCTCTTCGTAGCGGCCTTTATCGGCAGCCCCCAGATGAACCTCCTAGATGGTGCTGTAGACGGCGACCACGTGATGTGTGCCGGCATGCGCATTCCCGTACCCACTGGCCGTATTCCTAGCGGCACCACGCACGTCGTAGTCGGCATTCGTCCAACCGACGTCGAGGTAACCACTGCAACCAATGCTGGCCCGACGCTGAGTGGCACGATCGCGGTCCTCGAGGATCTCGGCGCCGAAGCGCACGCGATTATGCCCGTAGACAGCAAGAAGGTCTCGAGCGAAGCCGTTCTGGCCGCCGCCGAGGCCGAGAGTGAGCACGATGGAGCACTCCTCGTGGACGATGATCGTGCCCTCTTTACCACGCGTCTTGACGCGCACACCGGTCTCGCCGTCGGATCTGCTCTGTCGCTCGCCGTCGACCCCGAGCGGATCCACCTGTTCGACCCGACCTCGGGTCTCGCACTCGTCTAGTCGGTTGTAAAGACCGAACGATCGGGCAGCGTCTCGGCGATACGGCTCGCGGCATCGAGCCCGATCGCGTCGAACGCTCGCAACAGCGCTGCAACCGCCGGCTCGCTGTGTGGTTCGACCGGTACCGCAGCGGGCACCTCGGCGAGGATCGCCTCGCGCAAGAGCCGACTCGGATGGCTCAGCACACCGCCGACAAAGACAAGTGGAAAGGCGTCCGCATAGCCGACGCGCTGTGCACAGACCCGCGCCTGTCCACCCAATACGCTGCCTTCGCGTTGCACGATCGTATGCGCGGTCGCGTCTCCTGCCGCGGAAGCATCCAATACGTCAGGACAAAACCACCGACTATCCGTCGTGTCGGGCCGCCCCCGAGCCGTCCGTCGATGCAACAAATCGTCGGGATCACTCGCGCCGTAGCGCGCCAGCGCAAGATCAGTCAGAGCTGTCGGCTCCTCTAGGCCGAGCCAGGCGCGCTGCACCGCTTGCAGCCCAAGTCGCCCGATCTCGCGTGCACCCGAAGGTTCGGGCCAGAAGCCACGGTGATACACCTGCCCATTCGGACCGACGGCGGCGGCGGTCCCCCCCGTGCCACACGACACGACGACGCCGACACCATCCGGCGTACCACAACGAATCGCGTTGACGGCATCGTTGAAAATCGTCACGTCGCCTCCGAGTTCGCCGCGCATTGCAGCATCTAGCAATGCAAAATCTTCCGGCCAGTCGGCACCGGCCAGACCGAACACCGCCGATTCCACCTCACTGCCTTGACACCCCGCCATCGCGCAGGCTGCGCGCACGGCCGTCGTCAACTCTTGGATCGCAGCATCGGCGCCCGCCGTGTCGTGCACGTCGCTCGAGCCGGCACGACCCCAACCGATGATCGCGCCATCCATACGCGCAAGCAGCACAACCGTCTTCGTGTTACCTCCATCCGCACCGAGCACAAACCCGTCGCCGCTCATCGCAGACTGGGTGGCACAAGGCGCTCGGGCAAGTGCGCGCGATGTGCGGCCGCGAGCTCCATGTAGATCGTTTCGGCCTTGTCAATCGTGCGCACCAGCGGGTTGGCGGCTAAGGCGCGAATGCCGGCCTTCCAATCGCCCTCCCAGGCGACCTGGCCCGCCAAGGCCTGATACTCAGCGAGCGCCTCGACCAGACCCCGTACGTCGCGTGGCAGTGGCGGTGCAGGCAACGGCTCGATCCAATCCTTGTTACAGCGCCCGTAAATTTCGACCACGATGTCCTCTGCGAACCCGGGCAACATGCCGCCCTTGTTTGGGACGTTGACGGGATGAATCTCGTCCTTATCGTTGAAGACGGCGTCCATCACGTCGATCGCGAGCTCGAGCTCGTGGATGCCACCACGCGAACGGGCCGGGTCCAGTTGTGGATCATCGGACCGCGACTGCTCCTCGTAATGCTCCCAATAGCCTGGCGTCCACGACAGGATGTCCTCGGCACGCGTCGTGCCCTTCGCCGCCAGCTCGGCCAGCACCTCGTCCTCGCAGTAGTAGTACTGGAAGTAGTGCGACGGGATCGCGTCGAACGTCGTCGCAATCCGCAGCCGACGCAGAAGGTCGTGGTCCTCGTTCGGATCGTCTTTGCGCGCCTCCCATTCGCGACGCAGGATCGGCATCGCGTCCTCGCCCTGATACGTCTGCTCGAACGCCCACGAGGCGTGGTTGAGGCCGACCATCTTGGCGTCGACCTCGTCGTAGATGTAGCCGAGATCGCGCATCAACTCGCGGGGATACACAATCGGTCCCTCACACAGCGCGACCAGTGGAATGTCGCAATGCGTCGTCCACGCCTGCGCCACCAGATTAACGGGGTTCGTGTAGTTGAAGACCCTCGCCCGCGGCGCGACAGCCGCGAGGTCCTCGGCAACGCCGATCATCACATTGACCGAACGCAAGCACATAAAGAATCCACCGGGACCCTGCGTCTCCTGACCAATCACACCGTTGCGGAGCGGAATCCGCTCGTCGAGCACGCGTGCCTCGAAACCCCCTGGACGGAAGCTCGAGAGGACGGCGTCCACGTCGGTCAGACCTGCGCGACGATCGGTCGTGGTCGTGAACGTCATATCGAGTCCGCGCGCCTTCGCCATCTTCTCGGCGAGCGACTTAACGAGGTCGAGGCGCGAGCCTGGCAGGTCGATCAGCACGATCTCGGACCCCGCGAAGTCGTCGCCCTGATGAATCAACGAGGCGACTGTGCCAACGGCACGCGTCGACCCGCCCCCGACATACGCCATCCGAATTGCCGCCACGACTTACTCCTTTACTGCGCCAGATGTGACGCCGCGAATGAAGTGACGCTGCAAGAACACGTACACGATCACCACGGGTAACGCCACAATAACGGCCGCTGCGGCGACTGCGGTTGGATCGCCGGCACGCGTTGCCGTGGCAAAGAAACTGAGCCCGAGCGGCGCCGTCGTCAGTGACGGATCTTGGATCATCACGAGAGCCAGCAGGAACTCGTTCCAGGTATACATAAAGATCAAGGCACTCAGCGTGAGCACCGCCGGTTTGGCCTGTGGCAACAAGACACGCACCAGAATCGTCCAACTGGATGCACCGTCAACACGGGCGGCCTCGATCAGGCTCCTCGGCGTGGATCGAAAGAAGGCGCGCATCCAGAACGTCCCAAACGCGATTGAGAGGCCGATCTGCGGCAGGATCAGCGCCCAATACGTATTCAACAGATTGAACTGCTGAAAGGTGTAGTAGAGCGGAATCACAGTCGCCTCGTACGGGAAGATCAGCCCGAGCAGGATCACGCCGAAGATCAGCGAAGCGCCGGGAAAACGCATCGTGCCGAAGGCGTAGCCCGTACCAATCGAGAGGACCACGGAGGCGACTGTGACGCTCATTGCAACGACAAAACTAGACCACAGACCGCTCGCAAAATTACCTCCCACCCACGCCTTCTCAAACGTTGCAAACGAAAATGTCGTCGGCAAGGCGAAGCCCGTCACGTTGTCGCCCTTGTCGTGGAAGGCGAGCAACACGATGCCAATCACCGGATAGACGGCAAGAAAGGAGAAGAGGCCGAGCACGATGTACGCCGTGTACTGGTCTCGGCGCGTCGTCATGCGTGCTCGCTTCGATCACCGATACGTGTAATCAGAATTGCAACCGCGAAGATGATGATCGTCAGCACGACGGCAATCGCACTGGCCATCCCGACCTTGCCGTAGGTAAAGGCATTGAGCACGATCAGCACGCTTGGCACGCGTGTTTCGCCACCCGGCCCACCCGACGTCGTGTTATAGATGAGATCGAACGAACGGAGCGCCGTGATCGTCGTCAAGGTGATCACGACCGCGAGTTCGTTGCGTAACTGTGGAATCGTGACGACGCGCATCTCTTGCCAAAGGGTCGCGCCATCGACGCGTGCAGCGTCATAGAGTGATTGGGGAATGCGTTGCATGCCTGCAAGAAACAGCACGAACGCGAGACCGAAGGTCATCCACGAACCGACAAAGCCGAGCGCCGGCAACGCCGTGCTGAACTCGCCCAGCCAGGTTCGATTGAGCCCGAACGGCTCCAGCAACGTATTGAGTGGACCCTTCGGTGCATAAATCCAGACAAACGCCTGTGCGACAACGACAACAGCAATAGTCTGTGGCAGAAAGATCAGCGTTCGAAAGAACGTCAGGCCACGCACCTTGGCACGCTGGATAACCATGATCAACAGCAACGCCACCACAACGGCAATGACCGAGTAATAGAGGATCAGTTCAATCGAATGGATAAATGCACCACGAATATCCTCGTCGTTGAGGATCTCGCGATAATTGTCGAGCCCGGCCCACGTGCCGAGCGAAAGGCCATCCCACTCAAAAAACGATAGCCACACGGTGTGCAGCAATGGCAACATCGTGAAGATTAGATAGAACGCAAGCGCGGGCAGCAAAAACAGAAAAGCGACGTACCGCGGCTCACCTGGCGCGCGGTCACGGCGGCGACCGCCGCCGCGAGATCCGAAGATCCCACGGCGGCGGCGCGTTTCGCTCGTGACAGACGAACTCACCCCTTGGCGAGCTCGTCGTGGTACTTCTGCCAATCGTCCTGCAGTTCCTTCGCAACATCCTCAGGCGTGATCTTGCCCGCCATCAACTTCTGGAAGGCAGCGCCCATCGTGTCGAACATCGATGGGGACGACCAGTCAGGGAACAGTGTCAAACCACCATCCTTGACGAGTTGCTGCCACCCTGTGGCGACTGCACCCAGATACTCGTCACCCTCTGGCTGCGGTGCGGACTGCACTGCGGGGATCTGGACCTGGTCATACAGCAACTGTGCCGAACCCTCACCATTGATCAGGTGATTGATGAGCGCCGCAGCGACGTCCGGATACTTCGACTTCGACGAGATGTGCCACGGCAACGACGTTGAGCCGATTGCGATGTGCTTACCGCTGGCACCCGGCGGAGCATTCATGAAGCCAGCATCGTCACCAAGCCCTTCCTTGATAACACCTGCCTGCCAGTTGCCACCCATGTAGATCGCACCGGAACCCTTGCCGAATGCGGCAGCTGCATCGTTCTCACCAACCGCGTTGTAGTCCTTGCCAAAGTACCCAGCGTCAACCCAGTCCTTCAATACCTGCAACGCCTTAATGTTGCCAGGCGTATCAAACGTGGCACCATCCGCTTGGAAGACCCAATCGCGGATCGCCTGGGCGTCGTCGTTGTACGCGCCTTGGATCATGCCCCACGCGTGCACCGCCTCATACCCATCCTTGTTGCCAAGGTTGATGACAGCCTCATCGGCCGGCAATGCGGCGCGCAGTGTCTTGAGTCCAGCCTGCATGTCGTCGAACGTCGCCCACGTTGTGGGATCGACGCCTGCCTCAGCCATCTTGGCCTTGTTGTAGAACATGCCGGTCGACTGGCCAAACTGGGCAACACCAAACGTAGTGCCCTCGCCAAACTTCGTGCCGTCATCCGACCACTGGAACTGCTGGAACGTACCGGGCGTGTACCAGTCCTTCCAGCCCATCGTCTCTAGCTGGTCGGTGAGTGGCAGCACGAGCCCCGCCTTGACGAGTGCACCGTCGACGGCAAAGCCCTGGTTTCCCTGCGCAAGATCAGGAGCATCATTGCCAGAAAGCGCGAGCTTGATGACCTTCATATAATCGGTGAAGCCCTTGAACGTCAATTCGATCTTGACGTTCGGGTACTTGGCTTCGAACTGCGCTGCGAGCTCTTGGATTACCGGCATCGGGCCCGGATCCTGATTATCCGCCGACCACACCTTCAAGGTGATATCGCCGTACTTGGCAAACGGATTGTCTGCATCAGACGCCGCGGTTGCCACGGTTGTTGCCGCGCTCGAGGACGCATTCGTGTCCTGGCCCGGCGTACCTCCACATGCGGCGATCAGTGCGGCAAGCATTGCCACAACTGCGCCGAGAATCCATTTCCTCATCCCATCACCCTCCTTGGTGGACATACTACGAGTGGCGCAAGTATAGGGCTCAGTCCGTGCGCGTGGGAACTCGGCGAGAATCTGCTGCAATTCGTCGCTCTGATAGCCTCTTTGGCGATGCTGAAGACCGGACTGTGGCTCGATGTGTTGGAGATGCCGGAGGCGTTGACGCGCACGCTCGACACCGCCACGGGCATCGCGGAGGCCGCCGAGATCTTGCGCGATCCGTCGGTGCGGCGCGTGATCGCGACCGGCAATGGCGCCGCGTACTATGTCGCCTTCGGGCTCGCACTCGCGGCACTCGAAACCGGCGCTGGCCCCGAGCTCGTGGCGCTGCCGGCCGGCATTGTCGCCGACCCGAAGTTCCGGTGGCGCGATGGTGATCGACTGCTCGCGGTGTCCTCGTCCGGCGAGTTTAAGGACGTCGTCAAAGCGATCGAGCAAGGCGCGCCGCGTCCGATTGTGGCGCTGACAGCACACGCCGACTCGACACTCGGCAAGCTCGCCGATGCGGTCGTGCTGCAGACCGTGTTGCACCAGCGAGCAATTACGCATACGCAGGCCTTGGCCGGCGCGCTCGCGCTGGGCCTGATTCTGTGGGGGCGTGTAACCGGCGACGCCGAACTCGAGCGGATCCCGCTCGCGGGCCCCGCTGCGCTCGAAACCGCAATCGCCGCAGCACCGGAGTGGGCCGAGCAGCAGTTCGGTTCGCTTGTGCTTCCGGTCGCCGCGGCGGCCTTTGGTGGTGGACCAGCGTGGGCGTCGGCGCTCGAGACGGCGCTACTGCTGAAAGAGGTCGCGCGGATACCGGCGGAGGGCGCCGAAACGCGCGAGGGCGCGACCAGCGTGATGTACGGCCTCAATTCGCAACACCTCGTCTTCGCACTTGCCACGCACGGCGACTCGGGTTTTGATGAGGCCGTGCGCATGTGTAGCGCCACGGGCGCCGTCGTCGTGACCGTGCCTGGCGCTGACACGATCGATCGTCGCTTCGCCTTCGCCACGCATCTGCCCGCGACGTGCGCCGCCACCGCGATCCTCGCCGAGCGGGCCGGCCACGACGTTGACGACCCGACCTGGACCGCGGCCTACTACGCGACTGCGCGCGACGAGCAGGTGGATGACGCATGATCGGCATCGGCATGACCGTCGAAATCGAGAGCTGCTTCCCCGCCGTCTCCTATGACGCGTGGCCCGTTGTCGCACGCGATCGGCGCGCGCGCCATGATCCGAGCAACTGATGACGACATACAAGCCCTCCCCCCGCCCCACCTTCGACGGTCCGACGCTGATTACGCGCCTCGGCGTCACGCGCCATGTCTGGGGCGACAACGAGGCCGGCGAAGTCAATGACTGGATCTACGCCTCGACCGACAAGGTGCATTGCCTCGTCTTCGGCGTTGGCCCCGAGGGCTCGTATCGTCATTCCAAGGAGTTCCGCACGATCTTCGGTGCCGACGAGTACCTGCACGTGCTCGAAGGCGAGATGGTGCTGATCAACCCCGAGACGGGCCACGTCGTCCACGTGCCGACGGGGCACGGCGCATCGTTCGGGCCCGACACGTGGCAGCACGTCTATGCCCACGGCGGGGAACCACTGCGCGTGCTCGAGCTGTTCGCACCGCCGCCGTCTGCGGGTACGAGCGGTGCGCACGCGCGCACGCGGCCGTACCTCGAGCAGAGCGACTGGCGGTACTACGACGATGCGCACCTCGGTGGTGGCCGCAACCATGGCGCGTTTACCGTCCACGATGGTCGCGACGCGGTCCTGCGCTACGAGCCGGGTGTGCTGACCGGCGTCGAGATCTCGACGCAACATCTGACGGCCGGCTGGATCGAGTTGTCGCCGGGCGGTATCTCCACCGGCAAGGCCCATGGCGGCGATCTGATCCTCTTCAGCCTGTCCGGATCGACGTATGTGCGAGCGAGCCACGGCGAGGGCGAGGTCATCGCCGAGCTCGGTGACGAGGACGCGATGTACGTGCCGGCTGGCTCCACGTACGACATCCGTAACGTCGGTGCTCAGCGCTGCAAGCTCGTCTTCGGCGTCGCGCCCTCGTTCCTACCGTGAGCATCGGCGTCGGGATTGATGCGGGCGGCACGAAGCTCGCAGCCGGACGGGTCAATACTGAAACGGGCAAGGTGTCCGACCGCCGCATCGTTTCGACGGGGGCGGGTCGCGGTGGTGACGCAGTCCTGCTCGACTGCGTCAATCTTGGTCGAGCACTACGCGTTGACGGGTCAACGGTTGGCATCGGTGTGCCCGAGATAGTCGATGCTACAGGTCGCATTCAGAGCGCAGCCAATTGGGACTGGCGCTCAACCGACGTGGCAGGCGCCTTTGAGGGTGTTGCGCCGGTGCGGATTGTCTCGGACGTCTTCGCAGCCGCGCTGGCGGAGGCACGCTTCGGCGCGGGTCGCGACTCCTCATCGTTCTTCTACGTGACCGTCGGCACGGGTATCTCATCGACGCTCGTAGTGCGCGGCGAGCCATGGGCGGGCGCTGACGGGCGGGCGATTATCCTCGGCGCTCCACTGGTTGAGGACGTCGCCAGCGGGCCGGCGATCGCGCGCGCGACCGGCAAAGAATCTGCGGAACAGGCCTTCGGCGATCAAGCGAGTAACACCGCGATCGCAGTTGGTGCTGAGGCGCTCGGTCTCGAGATCGCGCGCGTCGTGCACGCCACCGACCCCGGCCTGATCGTGCTTGGCGGAGGCCTCGGTCTGAACGAGCGCTACCGCGAACTGATTACGCAGGCAATCCACGCCGCGATCGACACGACCTATGCACTCGTCCCAGCCGTCGTCGCGGCCACGCTCGGCACGGACGCGGGCATCATCGGCGCCGCCCTCGCGGCTAACTCAACAACTCGCGAGCAATAGCCTCCCACGCTGCACCCTCGGGTTCTCCCTTGGCCATAGCCAGGATCTGGCCGCTGCGCAGCACGACTCGTGCCTGAATCTGTGCCGTCGTGTTGGCGTCGAGCGCTCGCAGAATTGCTCCGACATCGCCGTAGACCGTGATCGTACGCGCCAGAATCGGCGGCTGCATAATCGAACCAGCCATGCCGCCGTCGATCAGCCGTCGTAGCGGCCGCCACCTACGGCCGAAGCACGGGACCTCGATCACCGCACGCCGGGCATCTGGCGGTAGTTCGAGTGGCGAGTTCGGAATCGCCAGTTCGCGCACGGCGCGCCCAATCCAGCGATCGACCTGCTCTTGTTGGCGCTGTTTAAAGGCGCACAGGACAAGTGTTCGTTCGGCGGGCAGATCTGCAGGGAGACGCACCGTCTTGCCCAGCAGCGAACGGCCCGTGAGTTCTGGAAAGCGCATGCCCTGATCGTATGCCCCGATCCGAACTAGGGACGGTTGTGAGATTTCGTGATGGGGTCATGACTGGACAAAGGGGTCAGACCCCTTTGTCCAGTCATGACCCCATCACGAAATCGCGCTACTTCACAAACGTGTGGACGAGCTCGAGCTCGCTGCGCTCAGGCGCGCCCACAAGGAAATCGGCGACGTCAGTACGGAACGCCTCAAAGATGTCCACGCCGACAACGGCCTCGGCCTCAGACTTCGACTCGAATACGCCAATCCCGCGAATCAGACCGTTATCACGATCGCCCGTCACGAGGATCAGATCCTCGGTCGGATTGATCTCCCCAAAGCGATCAGCGAATGCGACGTACGCTTCCATCACCCTGTCGTACTGCCCGTGTTTAACGCGCATCGTGTATTCGATCACGGTACTCATGGCGGATCCCTCCTGGCTGGGGTCTGCTCCGCATTTAGGTGGCAGTCTTGGTTACGCAGCCTGATTGATTGGTGTGGTCATGATGGTCTCGAATTCGATGAGTGTCAATCTTCCGAGGGTGTTTGGACTGCTGTGGTGATTTCGTGATGGGGTCTGACCCCATCACGAAATCTAGCCGGCCAGTTGATGGCGGACCTAGCGCCGCAACAGCCGCAACCCGTTGACTGTCACGATGATCGTTGAGACCTCATGCCCCAGCACGCCCAGTGGTAGTGGCACTTTGTCAAAGAGCGTCAATACCGCGAGCGTGAGGATCACACTGCTGGCGAAGACGAGGTTCTGACGCACGACGCGACGCATGAAACGCGCCAGTTCGATCGCGTACGGGACATCCAACAGACGATCGGCCATCAACACGACATCCGCCGTCTCGAGCGCCTGATCCGTCCCTTTCCCACCCATCGCGATGCCGACATCCGCGACGGCTAGGGCCGGCGCATCGTTGACACCATCACCGACCATGCCGATCTTGCCGTTCGCCGCGAGCACGTGCAGTTGCTCGACCTTCTTGTCGGGGAGCAGATCGCCCAGCGGATCGTCAATACCAACCTCAGCTGCAACCCGATCGGCCACCACCTGACGATCGCCCGAGAGCATCGCCGTACGAATGCCCAAAGCTTTCAAGCGACGAATCGTTTCGGCCGCCTCGGGCCGTAATTCGTCAGCCACAGCGATCATGCCGATCAGGATATTGTCGCGAACGATGCCAATCACCGTTGCTGATTCGATGCGATCGCGAAAGGCAGCAAATGGCTCCATGCCGGAGATGCCGTGGAGTGTCAAAAAATCAATATTGCCCGCAAGGATGGTATGCCCGTCGACCTGCGCTTCAACGCCCCGACCGACATGCGCACTGAAGGCGTCACAGGCAGGGACCGACACGCCGCGGCGCTCGGCCTCGGCCACGATCGCCAGTGCGAGGTGGTGCTCGCTCCGACTCTCGACCGCAGCCGCAATCGCCAATACCTCGTGCGCGCCCACGCCACCGACCGTGCCGATCTCCACGACGGCGGGTCGTCCCTTCGTTAGCGTCCCAGTCTTATCGAACGCGATCGTCTGCAACGAGGCAATCACCTCCATCGGCCCCGAACCCTTGACGAGAATGCCGTGTCGCGCACCCGCCGCAATCGCCGACAACATCGTCGCCGGCACAGAAATCACCAGCGCGCACGGCGAAGCGACGACGAGCAGTGTCATCGCCTGTAGAAACGCCTCATCAAACGCGTGCCCGGTGAGGAGTAGTACGGCCAGCGCACCCCCACTAATGCCGAGCACACCAACCACATAGAGCGGTTGGAAGCGATCCAACATGCGCTGAGCCGGGGCGCGCTGCTCGCGCGCATCGCGGACAAGCTCGATCACCTTGGCCAACACGGTCTCGTCGGATCGGCGCAGAATCGTAACCTCGAGATAGCCGTCGAGATTGACCGACCCCGCTAGTACGCCCTGCCCGACATCGCGCGGCACGGGCAGCGACTCGCCGGTGATGGCCGACTGATCCACCGCCGATTGCCCCGAGCAGACCGTGCCGTCGACGGGAATCCGGTCGCCGGGCCGGAGAATGGCGACCATACCCGGCTCGACGTCATCAATCGAGATCTCACGCTCGGCGCCACTCGCCTCCTTGATCAACACCAGTTCGGGCCGTAGATCCATCAGCGCGCGAATCGACGCCTCGGTGCGGCCCAACGCGAACTCCTCCAGCACGTTGCCGAGTGAGAAGAGAAACAGCAAGACGGTGCCCTCCCAGAAGGCACCCACGGATGCCGCGCCGGCCGCGGCGATCAACATCAGCAGGTCGACATCGAGCTTGCCCCGACGGAGCGAGCCAATTGTCTTCCGCGCAGCAAACCAGCCGCCCGTTAGATACGCGACCCCCCACAGCGGGAGCGCCACGTCGAACCAGAAACGCTCGACCACAAATCCCACCAGTAGCAGCACCAGCGTTGAGGCGACAAAGCTGATCGCGATGCGATTCGGTGCATGCGCGAGCAGCGAGATGGTGTGGACAATGCGGCGCGGCGCCAGCGCACGGCGCAGGCGCGTGCCGAGCGGATCCAGCCCCGCCAGCCGCAGGTACGGACTCTCGAGTTGTAGCCGCAAGAGTTCGGGCCTAAGGACCGCCGCGTCGTACGACACGTCGACCTGATCGTCTCTGCGTCCGGGCTCGACATTCAGCACGCCCGGCAACAGACGCGCGCGCCGATCAATGTCAGCAATGTCTATCGGCCGGAGTGGACGATCTGCAACAAAGGGGAGCACAGCCAAGGACACGCCAACAGCCTAGGCGCGACGCACGTCCACCCTAGTCGCACGCACGGCGACGGGTTAGGTGCTCGCGTCGTCCGATCCTTTCGTCGCCTGCTTTGTAGCCTTCTGCTCAGCCTTCGCTTCCTTGCTCGCCTCGCGCTTCTCCTTGAACTCAGAGCGCGCCTGCACCAGCGAGTTCGTGACGATCGACTTGCCGCCCTTGTAGCCGAAAAAAACCACCACCAGCAGCGCCGCAAACACACAGTTCCACGCGGTCAGCGTCAACTGCTGTGTCAACGAGTAAGCGACGATCGTCGCTGGATCCGCAATCCCATTCAACGCCACCGTCGTCAAGGCCTGCGACGTCCCCACCCCGCCGGGCGTGACAGCAGTCAGAGTGGCAATCGAATTCGCCGCGGTATTCAGCAGCACCGCACTGATCGTCGCGGGAATGCCGTATCCGCGCATGAAGATGAAGCTCGTCAGCAACTCAAAGCCATAGGCCGTCACCTGGAGCAGCAGCACGCCGACGAGGTACCGCCACGGCGTCTGCAAGATTGCAGCACCCTGCTTGAGATTCTCCATTGCATCAATAGCCTTCTGCTTGAAGGCCTTCAGTAACACCACGACACCAATCACGAGTCCGATCAGGATCAGCATCAGAACGGGCAGGTGGTTGGAGATCCCGCCGATCGTCTCGTTGACCGCACCCGAGATCGTCAAGAATAGGAACCCGTACGTCAGTACTCCAGCGACAACAAAGAAGATCTGGTGGACACCGAATCCGGAGGCGACACCAGCGGCAGTGGCGCCCGGGATGATCGCAAGAAACATGAAGGCCATCACGAACGAGCCCATGCTCATCGGGAGCACCCCATTGAGCGCGATACCAACGACAAAACACGTCACGATCTGCATGATCGGCAACTTCTTGGCGCCGGGGTACGCCGCTCGCCAGACCGCGACGTAAGCAAGACCGACGAGCATCATGTTGATGGTCTGCGTGGCGATGCCCGCGACAATATATGGCGTGGGAATCTTGCCCACCGCCCGGAACAGCGCTCGGCCCCAGCCGAGCAGATCGACACCGACGAGTTGTAAGAGAGCGAGCACGATCGCGATCGCGAGCAGCGTGGCGACGATGCGGATAATGCGCTGGCGTGGCGGCGCTGGCTCGGTCAATGGAACGTTGCGATCGTGCTCCAGTGCGCTCACGGGCGGATTATTGCAGTCCGCATCGGGTACCGTTATGATGTGTTAGCCATCGAGTTGATCACCGTGGTGGTGATGATCGTGGTCGCCGTGCGGGCGCGACCACCAGCGCACAGCGTGTCGCCACGGCTCTTGTCGACCTTTGCGACTATCGCACTGATCGGTTTTGGTGTGGCGATCGGAGCGCTCGTGATCGTGGTTTCCGGCCTGATCTTCGGGATCGCGTTGCTGATTGCCGGCTTTGCCGCTGCCTCATTCTTGTGGCTGGTGCGCGGTGGCATCGACGAAGACGATGGCGAGGGCGACGAACCACCCACCGAGCCACCGACTGCGGACCCGCACGGCAGCCAACGACGCTTTATGCGCAAGCGCACCACCGGTTCGCACACTCCCAGTCGACGCCCATAAGTGCACAAAAGGACCCGGGTCCTTTTGTGCAGTGTCGCCT
>Ga0105052_10001778_pt1 | contig 27593 bp, 22 predicted proteins | sample FRY03_FD_78094 | JGI IMG/M metagenome (GOLD analysis project Ga0105052, IMG submission 78094) | Freshwater microbial communities from Lake Fryxell liftoff mats and glacier meltwater in Antarctica - FRY-03 | ecosystem: Environmental > Aquatic > Freshwater > Ice > Glacier meltwater ... | reverse complement strand
AAGACCAACGACTAACGACCAACGACTAACGACCAACGACTAACGACCAACGACTAACGACCAACGACTATCAACCATCAACCATCAACCATCAACTTTGTTCCCTGAGCGGAGTCCGATTGCAATCGTTCTCCCCTGCCATCCCTGCGGTTAAATGCCGAATCAAATTTCCCAGAATCCAAAATCCAGTATCGAATATCGAAAATTGGAGCTAAATCATTTTCAATTTAGCATCTCGTTTAACGGAAAATATCTTCGTTCCTCAGCATACTTAAATAATTTCGGTATCTGTCAGGATGAATGTCGCCTTTTTCAAGAGCGGTTTTTACGGCGCAATTTTTTTCGTTTTGATGCGTGCAATCGTTGAATTGGCAATCTTGCATGCGCTCACGGATTTCAATAAAATAATGTCCTATCTCAGATGCCTTGAAATCAATATTGACAAATTCACGAATGCCCGGTGTGTCGATGATGTAAGCATTGTTTTTTAAAGGATGCATCTCGGCAAATGTGGTGGTGTGTTTTCCTGTGAGATGTTGCTTGGAGATGATTCCCGTTTTTAATTCCAATTCCGGATTCAGCGCATTGATTAAACTGGATTTTCCAACGCCTGAATGTCCGGCTAGTAAATTTACTTTTCCTTTAAAAGCATCGTGCAAATCTTCTATGCCGATGTTTCCTGTGGCTGATACTTTAATGCATGGATATCCTAAAGCTGCATAAATGCTAATCATAGCTTCTTGGTCTACGGCAAATTCTCCTTTGAAGAGATCGCTTTTGTTGAAGATGAGTCCTGTGGGAATACGAAATGATTCCGCTGCTGCAATAAAACGATCGATGAATCCGGTGGAGGTTTTGGGTAAGGCGGGTGTAACTACCATCCAAGCCATATCAATGTTGGCAGCGATGATGTGCGTTTGCTTGGAAAGATTGACCGATTTGCGGATGATGTAATTCTTGCGATCTTCAATTTCTAAGATGGTTCCGGTTCCATCTTCCTGAATTTCAAAATGTACGAAGTCGCCAACAGCAATCGGATTGGTACTCCCGATGTCGCGAAGGCGGAGTTGCCCACGAATTCTGCAGGAAATAATTTTTCCGCTTTCATCTTCTGTAAGAAACCAGCTGCCTGTCGATTTTAAAACTCTTCCTTTCACCTTGCAAATATAACAGGAGATAGGAGGCCGACATCATTTTGAAGCATTACCTTTGCATTCCATGTCGATAATTGTAGATTCAATCAGCAAATTGTACGGTGAGCAAAAGGCTCTGGATGAAGTTTCGTTTACCGTGAAGCCCGGACAAGTCATCGGATTTTTAGGCCCGAATGGTGCCGGGAAATCTACCATGATGAAGATTATTTCTTGTTTTATTCCTCAATCTTCGGGTACAGTCACAGTAAATGGTTATGATGTGAGTTCGCAATCATTGGAAGTTAGGCGTATGGTGGGTTACTTACCGGAGCACAATCCGCTCTATACCGATATGTATGTGAAGGAATTTTTGGAATTCGTGGGCCGCATCCAAATGAGTAAAGCTGATGCGATTCAGAGTACGAAAAGGATGATTGAAATAACCGGTTTGGGAGTAGAGCAGCATAAGAAAATTGGTGCTTTGTCAAAGGGTTTTCGTCAGCGCGTAGGTCTTGCACAAGCGATGATTCACAATCCGGAAGTGTTGATTTTAGATGAACCAACCACCGGATTAGACCCCAATCAACTGGTTGAAATTAGATCCTTGATTCGTAACATCGGCAAGGAAAAAACCGTTATACTCTCCACGCATATTATGCAGGAAGTGGAGGCAATTTGTGACCGGGTTTTAATTATTAACAAAGGAAAAATTGTTGCTGATGATTCTACCTCCGTATTAAGAAAGCAATTGGATGTAGGAAATGTGATTCTTGTTGAGTTCGATAAGGAAGTGAATGAAGTGCAATTGTCCAGAATAAAAGGAGTCTTTGGGCTTAAGAAAGAGAAAGATGGAAGGTGGAGGATTGAAAGTGCCTCCGATACCGACATCCGCCAGGAATTATTCAAATTTGCAGTGGATCATCAGTTAACCGTGATGGCATTGCAGAAGGAGGAAGGAAATCTGGAATCTGTATTCCGTCAGTTAACCGTTGATAAATAGTTATCTGTAATCCTTTTTCAATTTCTATCTTTGGGCGTTAAATCAAAACATAAAACAAATAAATAATAAAGCATGTCGTATCTATTTACCTCAGAATCAGTATCAGAAGGTCACCCAGATAAAGTGGCTGATCAAATTTCGGACGCCCTTATCGATTATTTTCTAGCGTATGATCCCAGCTCTAAAGTAGCTTGTGAAACATTAGTCACTACAGGACAAGTTGTGCTTGCCGGTGAAGTGAAGTCGGAGGCATATCTTGATGTTCAGGAAATTGCCCGTGAAGTAATTCGTGATATTGGTTATACCAAGAGTGAATATATGTTTGAAGCGAATTCATGCGGAATTTTTTCTGCCATTCATGAGCAATCTCCAGATATTAATCAAGGTGTTGAGCGTCGTAAGCCGGAAGAGCAAGGTGCCGGTGATCAGGGAATGATGTTCGGTTATGCGAGTCGTGAGACCGATAACTACATGCCATTGCCTCTTGAATTAGCTCATTTGTTATTGCGTGAGTTGGCGGTTATCCGTCGTGAAAACAAGGTGATGAAATATCTTCGTCCGGACGCAAAAAGTCAGGTGACCATTGAGTACAGCGATGATCATACTCCCATCCGTATTGATTCAATTGTAATTTCTACACAACATGATGATTTTGCTGCAGAGCGCAAAATGTTGGATCAAATTACGAAGGATGTAAAGACTATTTTGATTCCTCGCATCATGAAAAAATTGCCGAAACGTGTGCAGGCTTTGTTCAACAATAAAATTAATTATCATGTGAATCCAACAGGTAAATTTGTTATTGGTGGACCACATGGTGATACCGGATTGACAGGACGTAAAATCATCGTGGATACTTACGGTGGAAAAGGTGCTCACGGTGGTGGTGCTTTCTCCGGGAAGGATCCTTCCAAAGTAGATCGTTCTGCTGCTTATGCGGCTCGTCATATGGCGAAGCACATGGTAGCAGCAGGTATTTGCAATGAGGCGCTTGTACAAGTTGCCTATGCAATTGGTGTTGCAAAGCCTGTTGGTTTATACATCAACACTTACGGTACTGCGCAAGTGGCGATGACCGATGGTGAGATTGCTCGCATCATTGAAAAACTTCCTGCATTTGATATGCGTCCTTACTTCATTGAAAAGCGTTTTGCATTGCGCACTCCAATTTATCGCGAAACTGCTGCTTACGGACACATGGGGCGTGAGTCGAAAGAAGTGGTGAAGGTGTTTAACAAAGGACGAAAGAACGAGAAGAAAGTAAAAGTAGTGTTGTTTCCTTGGGAAAAATTAAATGCTATTGACGAGATGAAAAAAGCGTTTAAACTGAATGGTTCTGCAGTGAAAAGTACTGCAAAAGCAGGAACAAAACTTAAATCGAAAGCAAAACCTTCTACGAATTCAAAAGGCGATGCGAAGAAGAATAAGCAATTGACGCTTTTAGCATAATCAATTATAGATTTTAAAAAGGGCTGCTTATCATTAAGTAGCCCTTTTTTTATGCATAGCACAGCTAATTTTGTTCTTTCTTGTGATTTATGAGCAACTTTTTGAACGATCATGGCGTATAAAGCTTCATATTTTAATAAGATGAAAAAGCTATTTATTCGTCAAGAACCCAGGTTAAAGCAAACCCTACGTTTATTGATCCCTGCACTCATCATTTCTACTTTCATAGTAGGATTGAGTACTTTTTTGTACATGCAATTTGCAAATCCTAAACAAGCTAAAGGCGCGGTTGAAACTCTGCCAACAGGAACATTCATCATCAATATGGGTGTGTCGCCTCAAACGGTTTCAAATGGATTGAAGCCATATGGATTAATTTATGAGCTAGTCAATACTTTTAAAATTCCGGTGAAGTGGAGCATTAATACAGCGAAGGCGAAAGATGCTGCCGACTTTACTTTTGGCGGAGTCAATTATTGCGGAGGAACTTTTATTGTGCCCGGTGATTTAATTGATACTACTGTTCAATCTAGATTGAGTTATTGGATGTCTCAAGGAGTGGTCGGTATTTATACGAATGCAGCTCTTTCTGTGCCTGTATCAATGACGATAAATAGTTTCCCGAGAATTGTAATTGATACGCTTAGTGGCAATCAAATTATCATTCAAAATTATTTTAATAATGCATCCATACCTTCGTCGGCGTATTCAACAGGTACCCCTACTTCAGTGACTAGTTGCGATGATTTATGGGTCAATCCACATGGCGATCCTACTTGGTCATCGCATGGGAACTTATTCAATTTCGCTGCAACGATGAAAGGGTATATTTGGTCGCAATGCCATTCTGTTTCGATGTTGGAGAACGTTGTAAATCCATTAAACACCTCACAAAAATTGAATTTTTTATCGACAACCGGACTACAATGTTATGGAGCGAGTAAATGTGTTGGTGTTACTGAAACACATGCAAAGCCTGCAGTAAATCCCATCACACATAAATTACCCGGAGATCCGATAATGCAATTTATGGGCTCAATGTCCGGAGCTTGCACCGGAGGTTCAGAACAATGGTATGTTCCCTTGAGTGCAGGGGCTTGGAGATCTACAACAATGAGATTGGTTACTACTTCTACTGGGGTAAGTCCGAAGGAAGGTGTAGTGATGGTTTATGGACCTGCTTTCGGTGTGAGCACCAATGGTTGGGTCATGTATGAGGGAGGACATGATTTAGATGCTTCCGGAACTACTGCAGAAAAAGTTGCTGCCCAAAGAGCATTCTTTAATTTTTGTTTGTTGGCAGGACGAGCAAGAACACCACAAATAAGTGCTTCAAGTATCCAAAGTTCTTTTGTTGCCGGGATGCAAGGAAATGTTTCTGTAAATGTAAGTGGAGGAACTGCTCCATATTCTTATCAATGGACGAGCAGCATCAATGGAACGTTCGGGAGTCCTACTAGTGCTTCCAGTACATTTACTCCTGCTTTACAATCTCAAAATCAAAATGGCACCATTACGGTTGTGATTACTGATGCATGCAATCGAACCACTATACAAAAAATTTCAATTAGAAGTAGTGGTAGTTCACTTCCGGTTTCTTTTCTTTGGACAAAGGCAATACCCTATGAGCCGGGAGTTATGGTTTCATGGGCTACTGCTAACGAAAAAAATAATGATTATTTTACTGTGTATCGCTCTTTGGGAAATGAAGAATTTATGCGGATTGCAGAAGTGAAAGGTGCAGGAAGTAGTACAAGTCAAAAAAGTTATTCTTTTCATGATAAAGCAGCGCCATTAGGAGAATTGCTGTATCGTATTGCGCAAACAGATTACGATGGCACCACGAAATTTTTTGAGCCGGTTTCAGTCATTCATAGAAAACTGATTTCAGGTTTAATGATTTCCCCCAATCCAATAATGGATCAAACAAAAATCTCTTTTTTTGCAGAAGAAAGTGGTTCAACTGAATTAGAAATGTATGATATACACGGAAAGTTAATTGCTCGAAGTAACATAACTTTTGTAGAAGGAAACAATGTCTTTCGATGGGAGAGAATGGATAATTTGCAGCCGGGTAATTATTTCTTGAAGTTGATTGCTAAAAATAAGACGCCTATCGCTTTGTCTTTTATTAAAATGTAATTTCATTTCGATTAATCTAAAGCTCTATTTAAAAAATTTAGTAGCGGCATCATCGTTTTATAAGACTCACTAATCGATTTCAAAAGTTGAGCACTTGTAATATCTTTTGTTTCGATGGGATGCGTCACTAAAAAACTATTTAATTTCAAAAATTCTTCGGCAGGATGTCCTGGCTCTAAACCTTTAGGCAACCGTTTAAGTTTGTGTTCTTGCACCAATTCGCCAAACATGGTTTTAAACTTTTTGTTTTCGATGATTTTGAAAAATTCTAAGTGATTGTATTCTATTTCTTGTCTTATTTTTTTTAGATGCGCAGCTTCCGGATGCCAAAATCCACCTCCTATAAAACTGCCCCATTCACCGCCCGGTTCAATGTGAATGTACACTCCACACAACGTTGATTTTTTTCCGCCTTCTTTCAGCGAAGCAGAAAAATGTGCTTTATAAGGATCCTTGTTTTTGCTGAATCTAACGTCTCTGTATATCCTAAAAATGCATTCTTTCGCAACTAAGTTTGCCAATGCCGGATTTGTTTTGCCCAAAACAGAAATTGTTTTCTCTACAAATAATTCGAAATCGATTTTAGCTTTTTCGAATTCATCACGATGTGCCTCAAACCACAATCTGTCGTTGTTGTTTTTAAGATCTTTCAGGAATTTTATGGTGTGTTTTTGGAGCATTGTTAGATTTTATATTTTTTTGCAAATATAAGTACTTGTTAATTAGTCATTTAATTTAATTTCATATTATATTTTTGGAATGATGAATTTCGATTAATTCTTTTTTACATTTGTCCTATCACCTTGAATGGTGCGTAGTTCAGCTAATTAAATAAATAATATCCACATAAAAAACCTGACCACAATTCTTGCAAATTAAAAAATGAAAATCCCTAAAAAGACGGCAAAGCCTGGTGCCGAAAAAGCAAAGAAGGCGACTAATAGCGGCAAGACGCGAAAAATGGAGCCTTTAAAATCGAAAGAACTCAAGAATCAAAAATTTGATGATTTTGATGATGACGATGATAACGAAAACGATCAAATGGATCCCGAAATGATCGATGAAAATTTTAAGGGCTTCAATGATGATTTCGATGATGATGATGATGACGATTTATAGTCCATCTCCATGGTACATCGCTCCTCCAACATGTTGTTTCACTGAACCGGTAGCACTATCGAAAACATTTACTCTCCCCAAGTAATTTAATACACCTAGGAAAGCGAAGACTATCGCTTCCTTAAAATCTACAAGTTCCTTTTCGGGTACTTGTAGATTTTTATTGCTTAATATGGCCATTCTCTCCATAAGAAATTGATGATTTGCACCGCCACCGGTCACAAGGATGGATGCATCTGAAGAAAGAGGTTGAAGTATATTTAAATGCTGTAAAGCGATATGTTCAACAACTGTTCTACTTAAATCTGCTGTGTTTTCACCGTGAAGCAGTGACTTGAATTGATTTTCATACCATTCTCTACCGAGTGATTTCGCACCTTCATGTTTGTAAAAATCGAGACCGTTTAATTGATCGAGTAATTCGGGAATTATTTTTCCTGTGCGTGCCATATCGCCGTTTTTATCGAAAGATTGACCGTTTCGTTGCGCGAGTTCATTCAAAGCCATGTTGACCGGACAAATATCAAAAGCGATTCTTTTTCCTTCTGGTGATATCATCGAAATATTTGCAATTCCGCCTAAGTTTAAACAAGCATCATAATCAGAAAACAAATAATGATCACCTACCGGCACTAGCGGAGCTCCTTGACCGCCCAATGCAACATCTTTACTCCGAAAATCGCAGATGGTATTTTTTCCCGTAATAGCGGAAATATGCGCTCCGGAACCAATTTGAGTTGTGAAATTTTTAGCCGGTTGATGGAAAAGAGTATGCCCGTGCGAAGCAATGAGCTCCGGTTGTAGCGAATATTTTTTGATGAATTCCAATACCATCTCCCCGTAGTACTTCCCTAAATTTGCATCTGCCTCAAAAATAGTTACTGCCGAGTGGGTATGTAAATTGTTGAGTACCATCTCCCAATCCTTTGAATAAGAAAAGGTTTCGGCTGCGTCTAGTTGATAAGACCATTTTTCTCCATCTAGTTTAAAGGTGCATGAAGCCAGATCTACTCCATCTAGAGAAGTGCCCGACATGAGACCGATGGCACTGATAATTCTTGGGTTTTCGCTTATTAACATACTGCAAAGGAAAATATTCTATAAGACAATGGATATAGCCTTTGAAAGGTTTATTTTTGGCAATTCCAATATTAGACATTATGATATTTCAATTGAGTGAAGAGCATTTAATGATTCAACAGGCGGCAAGAGATTTCGCGCAACAAGAATTATTACCTGGAGTTATCGAACGTGATGAACATCAGAAGTTCCCGACCGAACAAGTGAAACGTTTAGGCGAATTAGGCTTTTTGGGAATGATGGTAGATCCGAAATATGGCGGTGGAGGCTTAGATGCAATTTCCTATGTTTTGGCAATGGAAGAAATTTCGAAAATTGACGCTTCTGTGTCTGTAGTGATGTCGGTAAATAATTCATTGGTTTGTTGGGGACTTGAAACTTTCGGTTCCGAAGCACAAAAACAAAAATATTTAGTGCCGCTTGCAAAAGGTGAAATCATCGGTGCTTTTTGTTTATCAGAACCCGAGGCAGGATCCGATGCTACATCACAGCGTACAACTGCTGAGGATATGGGCGATCATTATTTGCTGAACGGAACAAAAAACTGGATCACCAATGGCAGTACAGCGTCAGTGTATTTAGTGATGGCCCAAACGGATGTTGCGAAGGGTCATAAAGGAATCAACTGTTTAATCGTTGAGAAAGGTGCAGCAGGATTTACTATCGGATTAAAAGAAAATAAATTAGGAATTCGTGGTTCTGATACTCATTCTTTGATGTTTCAAGATGTGAAAGTACCGAAGGAAAACAGGGTTGGAGAAGACGGATTCGGATTTAAATTCGCCATGAAAACTTTAACCGGTGGACGTATCGGTATTGCTGCGCAAGCTTTAGGTATTGCCAGTGGTGCTTATGAGTTGGCATTGAAATATTCGAAAGAGCGCAAAGCATTTGGTAAAGAAATTTGCAATCATCAGGCGATACAATTTAAGTTAGCCGATATGGCCACGGAAATTGAGGCTGCTCGATTGTTATGCTTAAAAGCTGCTTGGTTAAAAGATACAGGACAAGATTACAATCAGGCGAGTTCCATGGCTAAATTATTTTCTTCTGAAGTAGCAATGAAAACTGCTGTGGAGGCCGTGCAAGTTCACGGTGGTTACGGATTCGTAAAAGAATTCCACGTTGAACGATTGATGCGTGACGCTAAAATCACGCAAATTTATGAAGGTACTTCTGAGATCCAGCGTATCGTGATTGCCCGCAGTATTCTCCAATAAAATTAATTTATGACCTTCCTGAAAAGATTAATTCTTGTTCATCTTCTCTTTGTACTTGTGCAAGGATGTACTCCTCAACGCAAGTTAATATACATGCAGGGCGATTCGGCAATATGGAATGATACCACTTCATTTACCATGATGCTGTTTCCGGGAGACATTTTGATGGTGCAACTTTTTACAGTAAATCAGGAAGCATTTCCCGGTATTGCCAACTCATCGGTAGCTGCTGAAGGAAGTGATACAAGAAATGCTTATGAAAAGGGTTTCGTTATAGACCACGATGGGAATCTGACATTGCCCTATGTAGGCACCATGCATATTGCAGCGCTATCTATCGATGAGGCTCGGGATACCATTCTAAATCGATTCAAAAAATACATTGACGATCCGGTAGTTATTGTCAAGAAAATAAGCTTTAAAGTCTCCATCATCGGTGAGGTCAACAAACCGGGATTGTATTATGTTCCCAATGAGCAGCTGACTTTATTGGAAGCCTTAGCAATGGCCGGTGATTTAAATAATTTTGGAGATAGAACCAATCTGAAAATTTTGCGTAAAACCACAACCGGAACAATCGAAATCAACGTGGATCTAACGCAAAAAGAATCATTCACCAAGCAAGCTAAATACATTCATCCTGATGATGTCATTTATATTTCGCCCACTCGCAAAAAGGCATTTACAGCTGTCTCGCCGGCTGCTGCGATTTTCACCTCTTTGTTGGCATCCATGGCATTAATTGTTACAGCTTATTTTCGTGCAAAATGAACAGTCTGAAAAAACGATATCAGCAGGAAGACGAATTTCAAATTCAAAATTTATTTCGTGAAATTCTTCAGAAATGGCATTATTATTTTATTGCAGGAGTTTTATTTGCCGGTATTGCTATCCTGTATATTAAGTTTACCTTGCCCGTTTATCAGGCATCTTCGAGTATATTAATTGATGATGAAGGTTCATCTACCGCCAACCTTACCGATATTTTATCGAGTGATTTGTTTGGGACGAATTTGAATTTGCCAACAGAGATTGGAATTCTGCGCTCGCGCACTGTTATTCAGGAAACGATAAAGCGATTGAATTTAGAAGTGCAATATTGGTCAACGAGCAGTTACCCTGCACAACCTTTGTATCCCCGTTCACCGATTAAAGTTGAAATAGATACGTTCATTAGAGAATATAAAGATCTTGCATATAGTGTTACCATTCTTGATTCCAATAATTTCGATTTGGAAGTAGAATACGACGGTGATAAATTGCCAGCATATACATTGCATCAGAAATTTTCTTTCGGACAACAAATCAAAACTGATTACTTCAGTTTTAATTTGAAAAAAGGTGAATTGATACAGCCGGTTATTGGAGGTACTTATGAATTCAAAGTACGGTCAGCCAATAAACTCATTGCGGAAATACTAGAGAATCTAACTGCGGAGCCTTTGGATAAAGAAGCGAATATTGTTCGCATGACGTATTTGGATGTAATTCCTGTGCGTGCATTGGACATCCTAAATGAAATTGGAAAAGTATATATCGATTTAGATATTCAGGATAAAGCAGAAGTTGCTTCTCTAACTTTGAAGTTTGTGGAAGAGCAATTGACTAGTACAGGTTCGATGTTAAGCAACAACGAACAAGAGATGCAGGCATTCAAAGAGAAACACAAAACGGTTGATTTAAGTGAAGAGTCAAAGGCTGTACTACAAAAATTAAACATATTGGATATTGACCGGGTAAAAAACAATATTGAAATTACATCCCTTCAAAATTTATACAATTACATCTCCAAAAACGAAGATTTAACCAACCTTGCACCTTCAAGTTTGGGAATTCCTGATCCTTTGTTGGTGGAGTTGATTACTAATTTCCAGATGTTACAATCTAAGCGTAAAAGTGTTTCTTTCGGTGTAAAGAGTGATGCTCCTGCTGTGAAGGTTTTAGATCAGCAAATTCAAGAGAATCGCGCTTCACTTTTAGAAAATGTGCGCTCCATTCAAAAACGATTGACTGTAACCCGCGATGCTTTAAATGTTCAATTGGCAGAGTACGAAGGAAGCATCAAACAAGTGCCTGAAATGGAAAGACAATTGTTAGGCATCAAAAGAAATTTTGAAGTCAATCAAAACATCTATACGTATCTACTTCAAAAGAAAGCAGAAACCAGTATTGCAAAGGCAACTGCTGTTTCCGACAATAAAATTTTGGATTCATCCGCATTGGCTGATGAGCCGGTAGAGCCGAGTAAAAAAATTATTGCAGGAATTATATTGTTACTTACTTTAATCATTCCTACTGCTTACATCAGCGCAAAAAATTTATTTAGAAATACAGTTTCAAGTAAAGATGATATTGCAATGTACACCGATGTTCCTGTTATTGGAGTCGTAGGACATTCGGATGAAACGTTGAACCTCGTAGTCAATAAACGTCCTAAGTCAGCCATCGCAGAAGCCTTCCGTACAATTCGAACCAATTTGCAATACTACGGACAGAAGGAATCTTGCAAAACAATTTTGATTACCTCATCTGTAGGTGGTGAAGGAAAATCTTTTGCCACATTAAATCTTGCAGGCATCATTGCAATGCAACAGCAAAAGGTGGTTATTATAGGATTGGATTTACGCAAACCAAAATTATATCAGGACTTCGGATGGAAGAATGATGTAGGAGCTTCCAATTATTTGGCAGGAACAAAATCACTCGAGGAAGTCATTCGCAAAACTGATAATCCATTTTTAGATATTATTATTTCCGGTCCTACGCCACCCAATCCTGCCGAGCTATTATCAAAACCATTAATGACCGATATGCTTGCGGAGTTAAAAACGAGATACGATTTTATCATCATCGACACTCCGCCTATTGGAGTTGTTGCAGATGCATTCATCCTGATTCCACAAACGGATGTCAATTTATATTTAGTACGACGCGGATATTCACGTTTAGAATTTTTAAAGACACTCGAAGAATTATACGCTGAAGGAAAAATTCCAAATGCAAGCATCGTTCTAAATGATGCTGATTTCTCACATTCCTACGGCTACGGACATCATTATGGTTACCTTGATGGAAACGCTGGATACTACGACGAAATAGAGGAAACAGCAGCTCGCAAAAGAGCAGGGTGGAGGAAGTGGATACCTTTTAAAAGTTAGGAGATTGGAGATCGGAGTTAGGAGTTTGGAGATGAGAGTTTGGAGATGGGATTTTGGAGATCGGAGTTTGGAGTTAGGAGATGGGAGTTTGGAGTTTGGAGATCGGAGTTAGGAGTTTGGAGATGAGAGTTTGGAGATGGGATTTTGGAGATCGGAGTTTGGAGTTAGGAGATGGGAGATGGGAGTTAGGAGATGGGAGTTTGGAGTTAGGAGTTAGGAGATGGGAGATGGGAGTTAGGAGATGGGAGATCGGAGTTTGGAGATGGGAGTTAGGAGTTTGGAGATCGGAGTTAGGAGTTTGGAGATGGGAGTTTGGAGATGGGAGTTAGGAGATGGGATTTTGGAGATCGGAGATGGGAGTTTGGAGATGGGAGTTTGGAGATGGGAGTTTGGAGATGGGAGTTAGGAGTTTGGAGATGGGAGTTTGGAGTTTGGAGATGGGAGTTTGGAGTTTGGAAATCGGAGTTAGGAGATGGGATTTTGGAGATCGGAGATGGGAGATCGGAGTTTGGAGATGTGAGTTAGGAGATCGGAGATGGGAGTTTTAGGTTTTGAGTTTTGGGTTTTGAGTTTTAGGTTCTGAGTTTTGGGTTTTGAGTTTTAGGTTCTGAGTCTTACGGTTGAACTCGTCGCTTTTCCTCAAAGAGTTTTAAGCGTAGCAATAGCCTCTGTGTTCCTCCATGACTCTGTGCCTCCATGGTAAAAAAAATATTCTCGATAGATGCGTTGATATTAATTCAATTTAAAAGTACACAATTCTCGTATGTTCCGTAAATTAGCATGCTCTTCTGGTCACATGATAAAGCGAAGACTTTGTTTTATTATAATCCGCACTGATCTGTTAAATCCGTAAAATCAGTGTTCAAAAAGTCCTTATGCACAAGTAAAATATATTATTTGCGAATAACAACAATCCAAAATTATTGCAAGAAAATAACTGAAATAAAATGAGGTTACTAACTTTTATTACTGCAATGATAATTTCAATGGCAACGTTGGGACAAGACACGCTGCAAAAGGCAACAACAACAGAGTTCAAAAGACTTTTATTTGGTGTGAATATATCTGCTGATTATTGTTATCGGACATTAAAGAACAATAACGGCAATTCTACAACTTCATCGATTATTGATTTGCGAGACAAAAGCGAAGAGCCGAAGTTAGGCTACACAGCTGGACTAAATATTTGCTATAATTTTTCAAAACACTTAGGAATTGAAGCCGGATTGCAATATTCCAATAAAGGTTATGCATTTAAAAATTCGGAGCTGACATTTGCTGACATGATTGACCCCAGATATGGATTTATATATCCAGGCAACGGAGGAGTTGGACCAAAGAAAGTGAAGTTTATTTACAATCACATTTATCTGGATGTACCTGTTAGAGTAATTTTTAGTTTTGGTGAAAAGCGAATTCAATTTGTAACTAGTGTTGGCCTAACAACAAATATTTTTCTCAAAGCAACACAGACAAGTATTTTTGAATACGAAAACGGTGACACGAAACGTGAGACAAATGATCAACAATATAATTTCAGATCGATTAATATTTCACCTATACTAAGTGCCGGTATTGATTACAGAATTAACCACAGAATAAATTTGCGCGTTGAACCAACCATCAGATACGGAATACTTAAAATTATTGATGCGCCGCTTACTACTTATTTGTGGAGTAGTGGACTGAACTTTTCTTGCTATTACACATTGAAGTAATTTCCTTCTTTAAGAATTTTGGAATTGGCGAATTAAAAATTGGTAGATTGCTTGTCGATTAATAATTCGAAATTAGTTTGTGCATCCGTTAAAGATTTCTTGGGGTCAGTATTGACTAATATGCGCGGAGCTTGTCTAAGGGCATTTGAGCGATCAAAATTCTTCTGCTTTCTATTCTTTGCTACGTACTGTTCTGCTCATCCAAAACCCAACGACCAACGACCAACAACTAACGACCAACAACTAACGACCAACAACCAACAACCAACAACCAACAACTAGCTCAAAAAGCTTCCATCAAAACTTCCATCTTCGATCCCCTCGAACCTTTAATTAAAATTTGTGCGGAAGCAGGTTTGTTTTTTTGCAGCCATTCTTTGCATTCAACGGAAGTATTAAAGTGAAGAGCATTTACATTTTTTGCAGGAGCTTCGAAATATTTTCCAACGAAAAGTATTTGTGCATCTTTTGTTTTGGCTGCAAATTCGGCGATGCGCGCATGTTCTCCGTCGGCATCAGCACCAAGTTCAAGCATTTCTCCCAATGCAATTATTTTTTTCTGTCCGAAAAAATGTTTGTCGAAGTTTTCCAATGCTGCTTGCATACTGGTTGGATTGGCATTGTAAAAATCCTGAATGATGGTGAGTCCATCCATCTTTACTACTTGCGAACGTTGGTTGTCGGGAGTATAATTTTCAATGGCTTCTTTGATGTCGTAAGGATCCACGCCGAAATGCGAGCCCACTGCTACGGCGCTCATCACATTGGTGAAATTATAATCGCCTGTTAGTTTTGTTTTGATGTGGAGAGGAAAAGGATGTGTAACTTCCACATCTAAAAAACCGGAAAGGTTAGGAATGATTTTCCCTCGGTACTGTACTTTTTCACTTTCGCCGTAGGTGATGATGCTGTCGTAGCCTTTCAACTGTTCGCGCAAAATTGTATTGTCAAGATGCACGAAAATAAGACCGCCATGACCTCTTAAATAATCATACATCTCACCCTTGCCTTTTATCACGCCTTCAATGCCTCCAAATCCTTCGAGATGTGCTTTGCCAATATTGCTAATCATGCCGTAATCGGGCATGGCGATTTTGCAGAGCTCCGCAATTTCTTGTTGGTGATTGGCGCCCATCTCCACAATGGCCATATCGTGCTCATCACTTAATTTTAATAATGTCAATGGAACACCAATATGATTGTTCAAATTTCCTTTTGTGGCAACGGTTTCAAAATCTCTGTGAAGGATGGCATGACATAATTCTTTGGTGGTCGTTTTTCCATTGCTTCCGGTAATCGCCAACACGTGAATATCTAAAACACGACGATGATGTGTCGCTAAATCCTGCAAGCTCTTCAATACATCTTTCACCAGCAACAAACGCGGATCATTACCTGCGTTTTCGTCTACCACCGCATAGGCAGCACCTTTCTCCAATGCCTGCATCGCAAATGTATTCCCATTAAAGCTGGGTCCCTTCAACGCAAAAAAAATGCAGTTTTTCGGCAGGTTTCGTGTATCGGTAGAAACCAATTGTTGTTCAAGAAAATATTTGTAGAGTTCTTCGGTGTTAAGCATGATGCGAAAATAACAAAAATTAAATCCCCCTGCAGGGACAAGTCGCGACTTGTTCCTACAAGGGGATTATTTATAATTTATTTTTCTGGATTAATACATTCCATCCATGCCACCACCCGGCATCTGAGGCATCATCGGCTTGTCTTCCTTGATGTCGCTCAATACGCACTCGGTAGTTAATAACATGGCAGCAATTGATGCAGCGTTCTCTAAGGCAACACGAGTTACTTTAGTAGGATCGATAACACCTGCTTTAATTAAGTTCTCATACACATCTGTTCTTGCGTTGTAACCGTAATCATCTTTTCCTTCGCGAACTTTTTGAACCACGATGGATCCTTCCATTCCTGCATTGGCAACAATTTGACGAAGTGGCTCTTCAAGGGCGCGCTTCACGATGCTTATTCCTGTAGTCTCATCATCATTGCTTCCTTTCATTTTATCAAGAGCAGAAATCGCACGGATGTAAGCAACGCCACCTCCCGGTACAATTCCTTCTTCTACTGCAGCACGTGTAGCATGCAATGCATCGTCCACACGATCTTTCTTTTCTTTCATCTCCACTTCAGTAGCAGCACCCACATAAAGTACCGCAACACCGCCGGCTAATTTCGCCAAACGCTCTTGTAGTTTTTCTTTATCGTAATCGCTAGTTGTTGTTTCAATTTGTGCTTTGATTTGATTGACGCGAGCAGTAATATCTTTTTTCTCACCAGAACCATTTACGATGGTCGTGTTGTCTTTGTCGATACTAATTTTCTCTGCAGAACCTAACATGGTTAAATCAGCAGCGTCTAATTTGAATCCACGCTCTTCGCTGATCACTGTTCCACCTGTAAGGATCGCAATATCTTCCATCATCGCTTTACGACGATCGCCGAAGCCCGGAGCTTTTACAGCAGCAATTTTCAATGAACCACGTAATTTGTTTACTACTAAAGTAGCCAATGCTTCTCCGTCTACATCTTCAGAGATGATTAATAATGGACGTCCTGATTGAACTACTTTCTCTAATACCGGCAACAATTCTTTCATGTTGCTAATTTTTTTATCGTAAAGAAGAATGTAAGGCGTATCTAATACCGCTTCCATTTTGTCTGCATTGGTTACGAAGTAAGGACTGATGTATCCGCGATCGAATTGCATTCCTTCAACAACTTTAACAGTGGTCTCAGTACCTTTTGCTTCTTCAACAGTGATCACACCTTCTTTCTTTACTTTCTCCATTGCTTCAGCAATCAACTTACCGATTTCGCTGTCGTTGTTTGCAGAGATGGTAGCTACTTGCTCAATTTTCTGATTGTCGTCGCCAACACTCTTACTCAATTTCTTCAAGTTTTCTACAACGGCAATCACCGCTTTGTCGATACCACGTTTCAAATCCATTGGATTCGCACCTGCAGCAACGTTTTTCAATCCTGCAGTAACAATAGCTTGTGCCAACACTGTTGCAGTCGTGGTTCCATCTCCTGCAACATCTGCAGTTTTAGAAGCTACTTCTTTCAACATTTGCGCACCCATGTTTTCTACAGGATGTTTTAATTCAATTTCCTTCGCAACAGTAACACCGTCTTTGGTGATGATTGGAGCTCCGTATTTTTTATCGATAATAACGTTACGTCCTTTTGGACCTAAGGTCACCTTTACTGCATTTGCTAAAGCATCTACACCGCGCTTTAAAGCATCGCGCGCTTCTAGGTTAAAAGAAATTTCTTTTGCCATAATTATTTTTTGGTTTTTAGTTTTTTAATTTGGGGTTTGATTAAATGATTGCGAAAATGTCTGATTCGCGCATGATTAAAAATTCTTTTCCGTCTACGCTAATCTCGGTGCCGGCATACTTTCCGTATAATACAGTGTCGCCTACTTTCACAGTGATAGGCTCATCTTTTTTTCCTTCGCCTACTGCTACGACGGTTCCTTTTTGAGGCTTCTCTTTCGCAGTGTCAGGAATGATAAGTCCGCTTGCGGTCTTCTCTTCAGCCGGTGATACTTCAACGATCACGCGATCTGCTAATGGTTTGATACTTACTTTGCTCATTTTTCTTGAGTTTATTTAAGGTTTATGAAATGAATATTTAAAGGGAATTGATCCCTAAGAATGAACTATCAGCAATTGTGCCACCGGAGATAAAAGGAAAAATGCTGTCAATTTTTCCTTTAGAAGGTCAATCGACAGCATTTTGCTGACAAACTTGTAGACAAGCTGTCAGTAATTTTTTATTGAGCAGGAGCAGGAGCAGGTTGTGCTTGCCCAGCAGGAGCCGCTTGACCCGGAGCAGGTGCCGTTGGCATTGGAGCCGTAGGTGCTGCCGGAGCATTTTGAATTTGCTCTTCGATCACAGAGCTACCGCCTGTATTTGTATTTTGAGGAATCATAATATTTGCAAAAATGGCAAGTACTAACATGGAAATTGCAAAACCCCAAGTTAATTTTTCTAATAAATCGGTCGTCTTGCGAACACCCATAATTTGGTTGGATGCAGAAAAGCCGGAAGATAAACCGCCGCCTTTAGAATTTTGCACAAGTACTACAACGCCCAACATGAAGCTGGCGATAATAAGAAGGATGATGATGAATGTGAACATATCTTAAGTTCGGGAATTTAATTTATTCTCTAGTTCTTTTATAAGGGCTGCAAAGTAACGGCTTTTTTCGGGGAATCTCAAGCTTAATTTCTCATAGAATGAAATTGCTTTCTGAAAATTCCCTTGTTGGGCGTAAATGTTTGCTAATGTTTCACTTACGATATCATCAGACTCTTGAATACTGCGCTTCGCCATGTTCACCGGACTATAAAACGCCGATTTTGATGGAGTAATGCGAGGTTGTTGCTTGATGAACTTGTCGATTAATTGATCGTTTGGCACTTTTGCTTTCGGCGGATCAGTATTTACAAGCGAAGGATCCGGAATGGGTTTCTTTGGTGGAATTAAATCCGCATCCGACTGTAAAGGAGCAATCGAAATTAATTGATAGGGTGCCGGAGTTTCAGGTTCCTTCTTTTTTTCTTTTTCAGATGGGATTGTAGTATGAATGTGCGAGTCAGTTTTTAATTGCAACAGCTCATCACTCAACTTAAAAATTTCTTTGTCTGCCGATGGAGTAGGGGTGTCTGAATCTTCAGAACCCGGTTTCACATACAGCACGACAGGTTTGGCAATTTCAATAACCGAGGTAATTGATTTTTCTAAAGGATCAACTACAGGAGCACTCGAAACAGTTTTTTGAATCGGAATTGTTTCAAGCGGAGCAGGATTTTCAATAATTATTCGCTCAGGTTTTTTTTCTATAGATGATTCACTAGAAACAACTTTTTTCACCTGAGATTCTCCTGATGGAATGAGTGAATTTTTATGCAGCCATTCGGAAAAAGAATGAACTTCACCCGACGCACGTGCTATAGGTTCAATTTCAATTTCTTTTTCTTCAGATGTTTTTAAAGCAGGAATTTCAAGCTTCTTCAGAGAATTAATTTCCGAAATGGACTCCAGATTACCCTCCGATAAATCAAAATCTTCTTCTTTCAAATCTTTCTCATTCGGATCAGGAACGGTTTCGAGATTTCCTTCAGAAAAATACTCCAATTCGTTCACTTGATGATGAACAATATTTTCTAAAATTAATTCATCTAAAGGATTCGATGCATCTTCAGAAATTAAATCAACCGGATTATGAACGAAGTTTTCTGAAACGATTTCTTCTTTTTCATTTACATTCTTTTGCCTCTCATTCTCATTCTCATTCTCATTCTCATTCTCATTCTCATTCTCATTCTCATTCTCATTCTCATTCTCATTCTCATTCTCATTCTCACTCACACTCACACTCACACTCTCACTATCACTCTCACTCTCACTCTCACTCACACTCACACTCTCACTCTCACTCTCACTCTCACTCTCACTCACACTCACACTCACATTCACATTCTCATTCTCATTCTCATTCTCATTCTCATTCTCACTCCCATTCTCACTCCCACTCTCACTCTCACTCTCCATCTCATTCTCACTTTCTTCTTCTTCTTCAGGAAGATGAATTTCAATTTCAGACGATTCGGGTTCGTGCCATAATTTTAATTCTTTCAAACGTTGTTTCACAATTTCCTCGGCCGAGAGTTCATCGTCTTCCTGAATATTTTCTGAAATAATGTTTTCTCCATTATTTATAGAAGCAGAAAATTTTTCTGTCGTTTTGTTTTCTTCTAGATGATTCGATGCGCTTTCTACCTGCGATTCGATAAAAACTTCAGGTGTTCCAATCTCACTTTCAATTTCTACTTCTTGTACTTTTAATTCTACTCTTATCGGTAATGATGTTTCGAGATCGGTAAAAGTATTTACAGAAGAAATTTCCGGATGAATCAACTGATACAATCGTTTTCTATCAGGAGCGTAGGCCGAACTCAATTTCAATTGTTGCGCATAAGAAACATGATTTTGTCCGTGCAGTTGTAATAAATAAAATGAACGTAAAGTTTGACAATAGGGGAATTCTTTCAGCAAGGAGGCAATGGCTTCCGGACGCTGTTGAATCACATCTTTAGGACTTCGAACAAGGGATAAAAATTCTTCTTTTGTCATTACCAGTTACTCACAGATTTATTAAATACATCATCCACTAATTGTTTATTCACATCATCAATTAAACTTAGCTCTACTTCGGTCAAACTTTTTTTACTATCATAATCGGCGTAACGTGTAAAAGTAGTTTCAAAATTTTGAGTAGCATCTTTTGTATTGATAAATTTCACTATTACGCTAATGCTAAGTCTATTGAGCGCCGCAGTTTCAGTACCTTGAATCGCTACGGGCGTGGCTCTATAGTCACTGATGTAACCCTCAAATTGTATATCGCCGTCTTTGTCAACTTGCTTTAGGCTGGTTTGAGCAATGAATCGATCTTTTATCCTCTCGGTAAAAGCCTGACTCAAGGTGGGCTGTACCAATGATGCACGATTGCTGAAATATTGTACTGAAAATGATTTTACTTCCGGGGAGATGGATGCACCGGAAAATGAATACACACCACAACCTGAAACAAATGCGAGCAACAGAATAATTATATATTTCAGTGATGTTTTCATCCTTTGATATCGTATTCTTTTATTTTACGATAGAGTGTACGTTCGGAAATTCCTAATTCTTTTGCTGCATCTTTTCGTTTGCCTTTGTACTTATCCAAGGCTTTGTTGATCATTTCTTTTTCTTTGTCGGACAAGGATAAAGTTTCATCTTCATACTCATCATGCGCATCAATATTCATAGCTTTCGTCGACAATCGTACTCCCGGTTCGGTTTGGATGTATTCCTCATTATCTTCAGCATATTGATTGGATTCAAATTGCTTTTGATCATTCATACCCACCGAATTTCCATTGATGATACTCGCCACTACTTTTTTTAAATCGGTAAGGTCTTTCTTCATATCGAAAAGTACTTTGTAGAGTAATTCCCGTTCGTTGAATTCACCACCTGATCCTGAATCATCTTTGAAGACTTTCATCAGGGATTTATTTTCATTTCCAGGAAGATATTTAATTAATACATCTGCCGAAATTTCTTTTTCCTGCTCTAGAATAGACAATTGCTCGGTCACATTCTTTAGTTGTCGTACATTGCCTGGCCAACGGTATTCAATCAAAAGTTGTTGTGCTTCCGGCATCAAATGAATCACCGGCATTTTGTATTTATCGGCGAAATCGGCAGCAAATTTTCTGAATAATAAAAAGATATCATCCTTTCGATCACGCAAAGGTGGAACTTGAATCGGAACGGTATTCAAGCGATAATACAAATCTTCTCTGAATTTTCCTTTTTCAATGGCATCCGTAATTTGCACATTCGTTGCTGCTACAACACGCACATCGGTCTTTTGCATTTTGCTTGAGCCAACACGAATGAATTCGCCGGTTTCCAAAACACGTAATAAACGTACTTGCGTCATCAAAGGCAATTCAGCTACTTCATCTAAAAAAATAGTTCCGCCATTCACTACTTCAAAATATCCTTTCCGTGCTTCATGCGCACCTGTAAAACTTCCTTTTTCATGTCCGAACAATTCTGAGTCGATGGTTCCTTCCGGAATTGCACCACAGTTCACCGAAATATTAGGACCATGTTTTCTACTGCTGAGGTAATGGATGATTTGATGAAAAATTTCTTTTCCTGTTCCACTTTCTCCTGTGATAAGCACCGACAAATCCGTTGGTGCCACCTGACGCGCTATATCAATGGCGTGATTCAGCAAGGGAGAATTTCCGATGATGCCAAATCTATTTTTTAATTCTTGGAGTTTCATTCGTTAATTTGAAAATGGGTTTTTGGATAACTCTTTACTACATCTCCAATCAGAGTTGCCGTGGTGCAACGCGTGATTTTTACATCCGCATAATCGCCCGGTTTTAAATCTCCGCAAGGAAATACAACCACGGTATTCCCAGTGTTTCTTCCGGAATACATTTCATTCGATTTTTTCGAAAATCCTTCCACTAAAACTTTATAGGTTTTGCCAAGTGCAGCATCAGATCTTTTTCCCGATAATTTTTGTTGAAGATCTACTATTTCCTGCAATCGTCTTCCTTTCACTTCTTCCGGAATATCATCACTAAACTTCTTCTCCGCTGCTGTGCCCGGACGCTCCGAGTATTTAAACATAAAGGCGAAATGAAATTCTGACCATTCCATCAATGACAAAGTTTCTTGATGTTCTTCCTCCGTCTCTCCGCAAAATCCACTAATAAGGTCTGTACTTAATCCACAATTCGGAATAATTCTTCGGATGGATTCAATGCGTTGTATGTATTGTTCACGCGTATAACCGCGATTCATTCTTTCTAAAACGGATGAGCTTCCCGACTGTACCGGGAGATGAACATAATTGCAGATGTTTTCATGTTTCGCAATCACGTGTAACACAGCATCTGTCATATCACGCGGATTACTTGTTGAGAAACGAATCAATAAATCAGGATGAATTTGTGCGACCAACTCCATCAAATCAGCAAAAGTGGTAAAGCGTTTTTGTTCTTCTTCCGGCAACAAATGATTCATCGCCCCGTGCACCAATTCAGGATCTAATTCCTTCTTTTGTCCGCCGCCCCACCAGAGGTAGGAATCTACATTTTGTCCGAGTAAAGTCACTTCGCGATAACCATTTTCAAACAATCCTTTTGCTTCAGCAACAATGCTTTCCGGGTCACGACTTCTTTCTCTTCCTCTTGTAAATGGAACTACACAAAACGAACACATATTATCACATCCACGCATGATCGAAACATAAGCGATGATGCCATTCGAGCCCAAACGGACCGGACTGATATCTGCATAAGTTTCATCTCTCGACAAAAGTACGTTCACTGCTTTTTGTCCGCCTTCCACTTTCTCAATTAAATTCGGAAGGTCACGATAAGAATCAGGTCCCGCAACAATATCCACCAATTGTTCTTCTTCTAAAAATTTAGACTTTAATCGCTCGGCCATACATCCTAGAACACCAATAATCAAAGAAGGATTTTGTTTCTTAATTTTCTTGAAATCCTTTAGTCGATTTCTCACACGGAATTCTGCATTATCACGAATCGCACAAGTATTAATAAAGATCACATCTGCTTCAGTAAAATCTTTCGTCGTCACAAAACCATTGGAGCCAAGAATAGATGCTACAATCTCAGAATCCGAAAAATTCATCGCACAACCATAGCTCTCCAAAAAAAGCTTTTTCGCATTGGGGGCAACTATCGTTTCAAGCATTAGGACTTCACCTTGGCGCTTTTCATCTATCACATTAATTCCTGAATCTAACATATTCCTTTAAAGGGAGTGCAAAGATACATAAAAAAGGCCTTTGCTGACAAGATGGCAGTCTAAAAATTGAAGTAAAATAAGATAATTTTAGCTTCAAATGAACTATTTTCTTCCAAAAAAGACGAATTTCCCAAAGAATTTGTGTGAAAACAAAGCATTGATTTATTAAAACATTAGATAAGCTCCTAAAATCACCAAGCTAATATTTAAGCACCTTCCCCGAAACGTTGTCTCTTTCGGTAATCAAATTCAATATATAAATTCCAGTATTCATTCCCTTTGCCGGAATTTCTAAGTCGAGATTTCCTGAAGCAATATTTTCAATTGTCTTTTGGAAAATAATTCTCCCGAATAAGTCCATCAATCGCAAAACACCAATATTACCTTGTAATTTTTCAGCGTGGAGTTGAATATAATCTGAATTAGAATTGTAACGAGTTTGGAAAATTACCTCTGCAGAAATGGATGAAGGAAGACCAACCGTTGAGAAAGCGAAGCAGGACGAAGTGTCGATGCAATTACCGTAGGTGACTGCAACGGCGTAGTTGCCCGATTGAGTTGGCTGATACGTTGAATTCGTTGCGTTTGTAATTGTTGTATTCGTTGCGCAATCGATCCACTGATAAGCCGAACCACTCGCAGCAGTTTGTAAAATTGCCGACGATTGCGAAACTGTATTTGTAATACTTGAAACAGTTAGTTGTAATTCAATAATGGAATCGCATCCAACATTTGTAATTAATTTTTGTTGATAGGTGCCGTCGTTATAATACAATGCACCATTAAGTGAATAAGCATCCCCATTGCAAATACTCGCTGTAATTATTGTTGGAGGAATTGAACAATTAATAACAGCATTACTAGTTGTGTTAGTAATCACAGGTGAATTAAAATCGAAGAAAATATTAGCAGTGTTTTCAATCGTACTTCCTAGCGCCAAACTATCCTTTGCTCGAATTTTATATTGAACATAGCCGTGACTTGCAGGTTCGTTAGTATTACTATCGGGTAAATGAATATTTGGAAAACTAAATTTTACCAATCCATCATTATAAATTTGAGTGAGTGGTTGGTGGCTATAGCTTAGCAAATTGAAAGTAGACCAATCTAAAGCAGCACTCAAAGTGTCTGAAATATAAATATGTTCAGCGTCAGCCGTACCAGTATTTTGGAAACGGATTAAATACGTCAACCAACGATCTCCGCTAATATCTAAAGTAGAGTTGGGAAATGCTGTTTTGTCATTGGGGTCAAAACTGCCTATCACCGTAAAACATTGTGATAATAAATTATTGTTGTAATTTAATTCTGCAGACGAAGTGGAAATGGAAACTTGAATACAAATTTGACTTCCTAAAATTGCAGTAGTATCTACCAAAATATTAAAATTAAAACTACTGTCATAGCTCAAAACTCCAAAGTCAGCTACATTGTAGGTGAGAACATTTCCAATTACTGAATTGGGCGTTAGTGCACCAATGGCAGGTGAAATATAGTTACATGCTCCGGTAATGGTGATAATCACAGTTCCACTTATTCCTGAGGCACAATGCGCACCAAAATAATTTGAATAGTCGCCTGCTTGAATTTTAATTTCTCTAATACTTGCTGGTCTTAAATTATCGGAAAAAATGCTTGTTGCTGCTAAGTCAACATCCTTGCATTTCAATCCAAAATCCCGATCGTATTTAATAGAATCTGCAACGGAAATGGTGTCTAAATAAAAACCTGAAGAGGGACAATAAACTTCAAAAGGTAATCCTGTTGTATCGAATTCAGTTTTGTAAAAGTCTAATGAAAAAGCATCAAAATCATAGTTGCCAATCACATTGGAAAAAGTTTGTTGGTCCAACACTCCATTTTTATATAAATTCAATTTTTGATTTTTCAAGAGTAGTTCGTTTGTTCCAAGGTTACAATTTGTGTCTGCATCAAAAAAAGTTTTTCCTGCAATATTCCAAAAAACATCACAACCGTTGGAATTAAATACATCACAAACTGGGTATCCAATAAACCAAGGCGTGCTTGATATTAATTTTCCATATCCAGGGAGACAATTAATTTGAGTATTATTAAATTCTATGTATGTAATTTGATTTAAATCGGGGAGACAAAGTAGAGGGTTATTGCTACACCAAAGTTGAGTTAACGAAGCCGGTAATGCAGGCAAGGAAGTGAGCAGATTCTGCCTGCAGTCTAGATTAAGTAGTGATGCAGGCAATGAGGGCAAGGAAGTTAATTGGTTGTAAGAACACCAGATATTTTCAATTAATGATGGCAAATTTGGCAATGAAGTAAGTTGGTTGCCACTACAACCTAACGATTTTAGGGAATTGGGAAAGGCTGAAATAGAAGTAATTTGATTTTGATAGAACTCAAGTTTTATTAATGAATTATTTAGAATTGGCAAGGAAGTGAGTTGGTTGTTGCCACAATAAAGAATCGATAACGAAAAGGGTAAAGATGGCAATACATTAATTTGGTTATTAATGCAATTAAGAGTTAATAACGATGATGGAAGTGACGGTAACGAATTAAGTTGATTATTGTAGCATTCAAGTGTTTTTAAAGTAGTAGGCAATGTAGGCAATGTGGTAAGTTGGTTGTTATTGCATTTAAGAAGAGTTAATGATGGTGGCAAAGTTGGCAATGTGGTAATTTGGAGGTGTTGGCAAATAAGCAAAGTTAATGATGAAGGCAAAGTAGGCAATGCAGTGAGTAAGCCGTTGAAACTGCATTCAAGATAAATTAAAGATGCTGGCAAAGTTGGCAAGGAAGTATATAAGTTACCGGAGCACCAAAGATTATTTAGTGATGAAGGCAAAATTGGCAAGTATGTTAATAAGTTGCCTCCGCAATAAAGTGTACTTAAAGATGAAGGCAAAGTTGGTAAGGAAATGAGTTGGTTATCGCCGCAATCAAGTATTTTTAATGTTGATGGTAATGATGGTAGTGAATCCAATTGGTTATCACTGCAATTTAAAAGTGAATCATTTACAAAAACTTCAATTCCACTTAAATTAGATATTCCGCGATTACTTACATCAATTTTTATCGCAGCCAAAACCGCTGGACAAGTTGAATTAATAGAATCACCTACCATACAAGTAGGGAATTTGCTATTGAGGTAAGCTCGGAAATTAGCATCAGGAATATAAACCATTTGAGCTTTTGTTGATGTGTGAAAGCCAAAAACTAAGGTGAAAACACAGATGAATTTCAGTAAAATCTTTTTCATTAAGAGTAGTTAAGTGGTGAAAGGATGAGGATTGGATTTTTAAAGGCAACTATTTACCAAGGATATTGAACGAATCAAAATGAATGATTTCAACCTTTTTTGGTGAATGGAATAACAAGACATTTGATTTGCTACTTTTGCTGGGTTGAAAGAAGAGTTTGATGGAATCAAAATAATCCGGTCGACCATCAGGATTCTTTAAACGCTCATCATCCATCACAAAGCCTTTAATCATATATTCTCTAAGGTTTGTGTTGGTCCATTGCCTAAACTGAGTTCCTCGCTTACTTCTTACTCTAAAGCCAATCGCCAGAATTATATTTAAAGAGTAAAAAGTAACTTGATATTGTTTGCCATCTGAAGCAGTTGTCAAGTAATCCTTGACAACTGAATTCCCTTCTAACTCTTTTTCTTCCAATATATTTATTATATGAAGACTGATATTTTGTTTTGAGGTATCAAAAAGTTCGGCTATCTGGTTTTGATTCATCCAAACCGATCCATCTTTGGCATAAAGTGAAACGGTTGCTTTTCCGTCATGGGTATTATAAATGATGATATTGTTCTCTTCCATGTAGGTTCTAAAAGTAGTAAAAGTTTTCATTCAGTTTTGGGAAATTTGATAGCATACTAATTAGTCTTAATAATGACTTTTTGTTGAAAAAGACGCTAATTGTTCCTTTTTGCACTCAATTTGTTGTTGTTCTTAGAAACCAACAAAATGGTGATTTCCCATTTTGGGAAGCCGCTTTTTTTGAAAATGGGATGGAATTGCCCAAAGTTTGATTTGTTTTTATCTATCTAAAATATAATTAATTCACTGTAAATCAATATAGTTATCCTATTATGGGGGTTGGGGCTTAGGTTAATCATCATTTAAATTCTCTTTATTTGCGCCTCGATATATAATTCCCCATACCCCAAATTTACCCGAATGGCAGATAATTT
>Ga0105052_10001774_pt1 | contig 27609 bp, 20 predicted proteins | sample FRY03_FD_78094 | JGI IMG/M metagenome (GOLD analysis project Ga0105052, IMG submission 78094) | Freshwater microbial communities from Lake Fryxell liftoff mats and glacier meltwater in Antarctica - FRY-03 | ecosystem: Environmental > Aquatic > Freshwater > Ice > Glacier meltwater ... | reverse complement strand
TCGCCGGAAGAACTGGCCGATCTGGAATCTCTGGCCGCCAGCGAGGGACTTCCAGCCGTCTGCCGAATGCTGTTGAACTCCAGCGAATTTTTGTTCGTAGAATAAGGCAAGATCACGAACATGCAGCAGCCGAATTCGTTCCCATGATCTCGCCGTTCCTGATGACACGCCCATGACGGATGCGGCCTGGATGGTCGTGACAAGTTCTGAACTTGTGCGTATGATTTCAAGGATGTCGTTTCCGGAGCACCATTGATGTCGCGGAATAGCCTTGCCCGCACTGCCGCAGCCTCATCTATGTTCTCCACACGAAGCGGAAAATAAGTGTCGCCTTTCGCTCTGCGAAAGTTGCGAATACGCTGCTTTCGTGGAGCGAAAGGCGACTCTAAAAAGCCGTCCGCTGATGCCTCAGGCGGTCGACAACGCCAACGCCACCGCAGAGAATCGGCCGTCATCGGTCGCGATCAGACGCTTCTGTGATTGGACCAGCGCCTGATCACTGTTAAAAAGCGAACAAGCAACTGGCCGACTTTGGCATCACGGGAATTCAGGAATTCACACAATGCTTGCTGTTCGTCAATATCTCACGCGACTGATCGGTCTTCGAGGGCTCGTTCCAACACTGGCGGCTTTTCTGTTGTCGTTGGCTGCAGGTCGCCCCAGCGTGGCCTCCGACTGGCCTCAAGTGTTGGGGCCGAATCGAGACGGAGTTGCGGCGGGTGAAACTCTGCATCCAAAATGGGGCGACTCTGGTCCGAAGGTGATCTGGGAGTTGCCGGTCGGAAACGGCTTTGCGGGAGTCGCCGTTGCAGGCGAGCGAGCGATTGTTTTCGTGCGTGAAGGCAGCGAAGAAATCGTGCGGTGCTGCGCTGCAGAGACAGGGAAGGTTCTTTGGGAATCCGGAAGCCCGTGTACTTATGAGGGCGGTGTCTCGGGAGACAAGGGGCCTCGCTGCGTGCCGCTGATTTCCGAGAATCGCGTCGTTGTGTTGGGTGTTCAGGGCGTTCTGCGATGTTTGTCGCTGACAGACGGCAAGGAGCTTTGGCGGCGCGATACGACGGCCGACTTTCGTCCGCTGGAAGGATATTTTGGCGTGGGCAGCACGCCTGTGATTTACAAGGATCGTTTGATCGTCAATGTGGGCGGCCGCGAGCAGTCGTCGATCGTGGCCTTTGACATGGCCGATGGAAAAACGGTGTGGAACACATTCACCGACGCCGCCAGTTATTCGTCGCCCGTCATCATGCGGGTGGATCAAGCGGACATGGCCATTGTTGTGACTCGGCTGCATGTGACAGGGCTCAATCCGGACACGGGTGACCTGAAGTTTTCGATTCCTTTCGGAGCTCGTGGTCCGACCGTAAACGGAGCGACTCCTGTGATCATTGGAAAACAGATTTTTCTGTCGGCCAGCTACAACATTGGATCGCTGCTGATTGGCATCGAGAACGGAGCGGCAAAAGAGCTCTGGCGAGATGAAGAACTGCTGGCGACTCAGTATGCGACCCCGGTATCTGGATCAACCAGGGGGATTCTGTTCGCAATGGATGGACGTCAGGATGCGGGACGCGGCTCGGCAAGTCTGAAGTGCATTGACGTCAGCGGCAAAAAAGTGCTCTGGGAAGAATCAGGACTGGATTATGGCTCGGTCATCCGAGTCAACGAGGAGCTTTTGGTTCTGACCTGCGGTGGGGAGTTGATTCGCGTTGAGGCCTCATCAGAAAAATACCGCGAGCTCAGTCGGACGCGGGTTTTGAAAGCGACCGACAGCGGCTATCGGCTTCCGGCTCTTGCGAACGGTCGACTGTTTATTCGCGACGAAGCAACGGTGCGATGTCTGGAAGTCGGGCCGTCAAAGCAGTGACAGGACGTCGGTGGCGAAGACGGGTGAAAGAAACAGGCATTAGGGAACCTCGCATTGCAAACAAAAGTGGAATGGCATCAGGCTTTTTAGTGGAAATGGACATCAGAAAGGTGGGACTTCGGTCGGACGAAGGAGGAAAACGGTTGGGGCGGAATGGGGGTTTCAAAGAAAATCGTCAGCCATGAAACGGCGAGTTTCTTCGTTCTGATTTGCCTGGTAAATGATTCCCGCATCAACATCCAGGCAGGACAGCCAGCCTGTTCCGCAGGCCCAGGTGTCGATGCACATGGCATGCTCGGTGACAATCGGCAAGCCACTTTTTTGTGAGGAGTGGCCGCACACCATCACTTTTCCAGACTGATGTCTGCCGGGAAAGTCAAATCGTTTCCAGTAGAGCGTGCTGTCCTTCTGTTCCGCCAGGTCAACATCGGGATCAGCGTTGGCATGCACAAAAAAATGCGTCTCGGTTTCGTAATACGCCAGCAGTTTGCTGGTCATAAACAGCCACTGCGAGGCTGGGATTTCGGACAGCGATTTCGGTCCGCGAGCGGCATTGATACCGTACGAAGCCAGCACCGCGTCGCCTCCGATCCCAAGCCATCGCTGAAAATCAGCCTCATTGTCGCGTGCGAACAGCATCATGATTTCGTGATTGCCTCGCAGCGCGATCAGACGATGTGAGGCATCAAGTTTGATGAGTTGTTCGATGACGCCCTTTGAATCCGGGCCACGATCAACGTAATCGCCAAGAGTGACCAGGACATCGTCGGATTGAAGTCCAGCGAAGTCCAGCAAAGTTCTGAACGCAGTCAGGCAGCCATGGATATCGCCAATCACCAGAAGTCGGGGCACGTGAATTCTTCCATGAAACAGCGGAGACCGGCAGAGCTGCCAGCTCTGTGGAAAAAGGCATCAGGATCTGTAGGCCAATCGACAGCCGATCCGCCCACAGTCCTGATCATTGCGTCAGGCTTTCTTTGTGAGGAAGTCGACCATCGCTGCAGCCCCGGATGGCAGGAATTTGACAGATCCGGAAGCCGCTTTAAACGTCGCAGCAATGACGGCAGCAGAGTCAGCGGTTTCTCCCGCGACGCCCAGCTTCACTGGCGCACACAGAGCCAGCATTGCAGGAACGTCCCCGTACTTGACCGCTCCTGGAAGCAGGTTGACATCTCTGATGTCGGTGATGGCTGCGAACCGAAAACCGGCCGTGTCCACGGCGGCAGAATTGACTGCTGATCCGGCTAATGCACAGGCTGCGGCCACAAAGAGTCCCGCACCATTCACGCCGACCAGATGAACCTTTTCGGGCATCTGTTCGTGATATTTAGTGGACGAGGTCAGCGTCAAAACATCATGCACACGCTGCGCAAACAAAGGATGATTGTAGCCCAGCGTGTACCCGGCAAACTCACGCGGGTTTTTAACGATCGGCATCTGAGACACAGGCTTGCCGTCTTCAGTAAAGTCGCCCGTCAGATACAGATCCACACTGGCAATGGCGTAGCCGGCCTTCAGCAGCTGAGCCAATGCAGTAACAGGCTGGCCTTCGGCGGAGAACAGTTTCGATTTGCCGTCGCCGTCAAACCACAACACCGCCTGACGATTCCAGTTGGGAGGCAACAGATAAACCGCCGGCAGCTCTTCACCGTGTGACTTCAGTTTCAGCGTTCCGGTGTATTCGATGAAACCATCGCGCGGTGTCTCCGCGGTCTTTTCGAATTCCGTACTGCCTGCACCGGGAAGGCTGCGTCCGATCATCACTTCCAGCGCGCCGCCAATCACGCGGCGGAATTCCTTCAGGCTGGCGGCATCATGAGGTGTCAACGCACTGATCTGCTTTTGAGAGGCCGTATCCAGAGCCTTCAGCAATGCGACTTCCGCGTCCACAGTCTTTGCAGGCGCCGGATGAGTGGCATCAAAGACCGTGGCTTCTTCTCGAGTCAGCGGCACATAGTCGCGTTCGACGATGTCCTTGATCCCCAGATTCAGCGTTTGATTAAAGAACTCGTACATCATCATGCGACTGGGGGAATTGTAATTGTGCGGGAACTTCATGTACTTCGCACTGACGTTCTCGGGAACGCCCAGCATGGCATAATGCTTCTTGAGCTCGGGCAGTCCCTTGGTTTCAATTTCCACAGTCCAGTCATCAGCCCCTGTCATAGCAATCGGACGCGGCGCTGCCAACGCCGCGAACTCGATATTGCCCGTACTGACTCGCAGATAAGACGCATTCTCACACGTGCATCCGCCCTGCATCGCTGTGGATACCATCACCGCCGGAAACGCGGCCGTGACTCGTTCATCGATTGCCGTCAGCAGAAATGTCTGAGTCCCCCCGCCGCTGGCGCCTGTGACACCGATGCGTGAAGTATCGCAATCGGGGCGAGACATAATCCAGTCCAGAGTACGGACTGAGTTCCATGTCTGCAGTCCCAGAGCATTCAGGCAGCGCAGTTCGGACTGAGCGCTGAACAGGCCCCAATGTTCAGGAGAACTAAGTTCAGGACGCTGCTTTGCAAATCCGTGGGCCAGTTCGTGGGGCAGTGAGCTGCCATCGGCGTAGCCCAGCATGTCATACAGAAACACCATACAGCCCATTCGAGCGAGCTGAACGCAGCGGGCCTGCAAGGGATGGCGGCCACCTGTTTCAAATTTCTCTGCGCCCGATTCCAGCTGTCGCGTCAGTTCATCTGGACCGTGATCATGGAATCGACCGTCGGCCCAGTGACCATGCGGACAAAGAATGGTCGGAAGTTTTCCGGAGACTTTCTTTGGCAGATACAGACTGCCGGTGACGAACAGTCCCGGACTGCTTTCAAAATAGACGCGATCCACGGTGTAGTCATCGCGTTCGACACGGCCGTGAACGGTTGCGTTGATCTGTGGCTGTTCGGGCATTGGCCACAGTCCGCAGGCCACTTTGATCTGACGAATGACCGTTTCCTTCCGCTTATTCCAGTCGTCGACAGATTCGGACGGTGAAAATGGGAAGTAGCCATTCAAATCCTTCAGCGCGCCAAGTCGAGCATCATTGGGTGTAGCGAAGGGGCTCGTCGAACTGATGGCTGTGGCGAAGAGAATTTCGGACGGCAGTAAGCTGGCCGCGGTCGCCGAGGCGGACAGCCTGAGCATAGATCGGCGACTGAAGTTACGATCGGACATGGCGGCTCCCTGAGGAAAGCGAGGCAGGATGGACAAAGACTCCGGAAAAAAAAGGAGTCTCGCTGGAGCCATATGAGACGCTGTCGCCGCGCATTCGTCAAACGAGGGCCGGATTCATGTTCCGCAATTGCCGCCTGAAGCGTTGATTTCAAAACCATGCGTCTTTATACCTGTCGCCTGCCAAACGGTCGCCCGCGGCTGGTCAGTGCTGGACAACGGCTGTTGACGGAAATGGCAGAAGCAGGATCGGTGTGCAGAGGATGAATTGACAGCCCGCACTGAGAACGCGGTTACGCGAAAATGCTTCAGAAAATGTCCAAAACGAAATCTCCGGCGGCCACAAAGCATTACACTGAGAATGCCTGACAAAACCGAGACTCGCTCCCGAACAAAGCTGAGAATGTTCAGAAAAACACCTCGGGAGAGTGCCAGTTTCGTTATCGTTAGAGCCTCTTTGAAGTCTCGAAGAGTTCCGTTCATGGAAATTTGCAAGGTGCCCAGTGTCAGAAGAAATCACAGAAACAACGACCCCGTCGGAAGGTCCGTGGTACAAGGATGGCCTCCAGTTTACATGCACCCAGTGCGGCGACTGCTGCACGGGGCCGCCGGGCGTGGTGTGGGCGACCGATGATGAGCTGCTGGAAATCGCCGAGTACCTTGATAAGCCGATCGGCGAAATTCGCCTGTTTCACACGCGGGTTGTCCGGGGACGAGTCTCGCTGACTGAGTTTGCAAACGGAGACTGCACGTTTTTTGATTCCAGGGCACGGAAGTGTACTGTGTATCGAGCTCGCCCGATCCAGTGTCGAACGTGGCCGTTCTGGAATTCACACCTGGAAAGTCCGGCCGCCTGGAAGAAAGTCTGCGACACATGTCCAGGGGCTGGAGAAGGTGCATTTTTTAGTTTGGAAAAGGTAGAAGAGCGGGCAAAACGGATCGATATGTAGCCCAGGAGTCTGTGCGAGGTCGAATAACCCCGCACCGTCTGCAAACAATTGGGACAAATCGTCGGATGCAGGCAAAAACTCATGTACATGCCCGCCGATAACAACCAAAGTGGTGCGTGAAATCCGAGCGCTGACGGTTCGCGCACAATGTCGCCTGTGATCTGGGTGCGCAAGTCTCTTATCTGAAGAGACTTAGGTTTTTCTGAACGGCCCTGCTGCCAATCAGGATAATTTTAAAAGCCCAAGTGACGCTCACCATCTGGATTCCACTCAAGGTTTGCCGACATGGCGAAAAACAAGATTTTCTTTCAGGTGCAGATTCTGGCTTTCAGTGCCGTTGCGGCGCTGTTTGGCGGTCTGTCGCCCTGTCGTGCTCAGATTGTTCGGGCTCCTTTAACGGAAGGCTTTGCCCGTACAAGTTCAATCACGATGAGCGTGGATGAGATGCTGGGTGTTCGCAAAGAGCGAGCTCTTGACGAACCCATTGTGGGGCCAGGCTACCCGGCGCTGTGGATTGCCGAAGTGCAGTTCAAATCGATCCGCCTGCGTCGCATTGACCTGCCCGATCCGAAAACGGGCGTCGTGCGAAAAGAGCTGGTCCGCTACATGGTCTATCGCATGATTCGGCGCGATTACACGGAACTCGCCGGCCAGGACCGGGCGGAACTTGAGAAGAAGCTGGCTGATCCAGACATCGATCCTTCCAATGTTTTGGATGTGGAACCGCTGATGCCTCTTCAGATGCCCCGTTTTCTGCTGGAAACAACGGAAAAAGATGGAACGATTCTGCAGACTTATGTGGACGACGTGAATGTCGAAATTCAGAACGTCGTATTCCAGCGGGAAATGGGTCGCAAAGGTGCCACTCTGAAGCTGCTGAACAGTGTGGAAGCGATCTCGGAAATTGGTGAGCCCGTTCCGACCGGCGATCCCGATGCGTTGTTGAAAGCAGTGTACGGCGTCGCCGTGTGGCGAAATGTTGACCCGAAGGCCGACTTTATGACGGTCACAATGTCGGGCTTTTCAAATGCTTACCGAATTTCTGGCATCGGCGATCAGCGAGTCGTTGAAGAGAAGGTTGTCGTTCAGAAATTTGCTCGCCCGGGTGACCAGTATTTACAGGATGAAGCGGAACTTCGCTTTGTCGACGAAGCAGATACCGACGGGGATGGCAAAGTGGATACGCGATATCCCCTGTGGATGTACCGGCCAAAGCCTGTTCAGCTGAAAATGCGGGACGTGGATACGGTCCTTCGAAATATTCGCCGTGATCCCGCCACAGCTGCGAAAAACTGAAGTTCAGCCGGGAAGGACGCTTCTTTTCGCCCAAATTTCCGGACAAACATGGGTTTCTGTGGAGAAAACCGGCCGGAATGACGCTGGAAGCAGAACAGAACTCTTGATAAATCATTGGAATTCGTCACACTTCGCGTCTTAAGAAGAATCTCGGTATCGCGAGTGCAGCCTATTCAACGGGCGGCTCGTGTCTCAATTCATAGTCCATTTGCTGTCAGCCAGGAATTGCTGACCAGCCTAGAACTGTCGGAGCAAATAGTCATGGCTCATAAGAAGGGTCAGGGGTCCAGCCGCAACGGACGCGATTCAACCGCTCAGCGCCGCGGGATCAAGAAATTCGGTGGCGAAGCTGTTCTTGCGGGCAACATTCTTGCGCGTCAATGCGGAACCAAGTGGCATCCAGGCCGCAACGTCGGCATGGGCAAAGACTTCACCCTGTTCGCACTTTGCGAAGGCACTGTTCTGTTTGATCAGAGCGGTCGTCGTATCAATATTGTTCCTGTCGCTGTCGCTGCAGCTGCCAACTAAGGCCGGCTGAACGCAGGTCTCAGAACAGTCGCGAATACGCTGATCTGACGAAATCAAAAGGCGACGCATCGGTTTAAGATGCGTCGCCTTTTTTCGTTGACTCGTTTCCACCAGAACCCAGTTTCCGTATTGACGAGCGAGCCTAACTGGACAGCGCGGTCGTTCATTCTCATCAGTACTGGAACAGCGAATGCTGTTGTGGTAGCCTCAAAAACGGAACCGTGCGACGAACTGGCTTTCCGCCAAACGTCGCCCGGACGACAAAGACGACGCTGCAGTTCACCGTCCCAGACGATCGTCCGGATGCACGACCGTCGCACCCAGATCACCATCGCCCTGCGAGATCAAAGAACTGCACCGTCACGAGTTTGCCGGTGCTCAGCAACCCTTTGATGCAGTCCGTGTTGAACTTTCATTGAAGCAAAAAGTGGCGGTTTGCAATTTTTTTAATCATTGTTTGCTTGTAATTCATTTTCAAAAATGAGATTTTGCATCTACCTTTGTTCATTAATTACGGATGAAACTGGTTTTGTTTACGGGGACTCATTTTCTGTGTGACTTGGCAACGGAACGACAATTGCCACCACTGGTCTCCTCATGATTTGACATCATGAGTCAAATGCATCTGCGTATGTGCGATGTTTTCTTTTAAGTCCATTTTTGGAGGATCGAAGATGAAAGTCCGAAGTCGAGGTTTTACTCTGATCGAGTTGCTGGTGGTGATTGCCATCATCGCAATTCTGATCGCATTGCTTCTCCCGGCCGTGCAACAGGCACGCGAAGCGGCGAGAAGAACACAATGTAAGAACAACATGAAGCAGTTGGGACTGGCGTTGCATAACTATCATGACACATTCAATGTGTTTCCTTATGCCGCTATTGGCCCGGGCACCTGCAACACAGCACCACACAATCGAGTCATGAACCAAAAAGGGTGGATCCAGGTACTTCCATTTATTGAACAAGCAAATCTGTTTGCCCAATTCAATCCCAACAATCCGGCTGGGGAATTTGTTGGCGGTGGCGGAACGCTAGTGGGGACAGCGTCAGCCGTCGGTAACGACGCCGTGGTCTCGCGGAAAATGGAAGCATTCCTGTGTCCATCAGATTCCAACGACACGCACTACCGCGGAAATGACGCGAATTACCGAATTGGCGCAGCAAGTTTCGCTGCAGGACTTCATCCGGCGTACACAAATTATGACTTCAATGTCTGGCGAAACTGCACACCGTTCCAGACGCTGCCTACTGACCAAAAGCGGTTTTTTGGTCTCCATACCTGCACGAAACTTTCTGATGTAACAGATGGTACTTCCAATTCAGTGATGGTTTCTGAGACAGTTCGTCGCGTTCATGACGGTATCGCTCCTGCGTGGGGTGTCTATAAGCATGTTGGTGACGGGATCGACTTTGGTCATGCTACTCAGTATCGAAAAATCAATGAGTGGGCATGTTGTGCATGGTCAACACCAACCTGGCAACAGGCTGGTGTGACCCCGACCCCTGGTCGACTCGGAGAATGGGGTTCACCGGGGAGTATGCATACCGGGGGATGTCAGGTTGTTCTGGGAGACGGTTCTGTACGTTTCCTGAGTGAGAACCTCGATACAACAACGCGAATCCGTCTGGGATTGATCGCAGATGGCCAGGTCTTAGGCGAATTCTGATGATCAAACGCTGACTTTGATTTTGAAGGCTGCCGAACTTATTTTGACTTCGGCAGCTTCTTTTGGTGAATACCTACTGATTCTTTCATTAACATCATTAATCATGAGGTTCTGCATGTCTGTTCGTTCGTGGTGTCTCCTGGGACTTGGACTGGTTTTTGCCTCTGGATGCTCGGATGGTGTTGCGCCTGAGATTGTACCGTCGCTTGAGGCCGTTACCGGTAAGGTTTTGATTGACGGGAAGCCTTCAGCTGGAGTGGCCGTCACATTCGTGCCCGCAGAAAACAATACTGGAAATCCCTGTTCTGGTTCGACAGATGCCAGTGGAGCTTTTTCCCTGACCCACCGAACGGGAGCAACTGGAATTCCTGCCGGAGATTATGTGGTGGTTTTTTCAAAGATGACGATGCCCGATGGTTCTCCAATTCCTGAAGGACAAACCGCAGCGGATGTCATGGCGGTGGATCAGATACCAGAGCGCTATCGTGCTATCCCCAACTTTGAAATGACGGTCTCAGTACCCAAAGGCGGTAAGACATTCGACTTTGATTTGAAGTCCAAATAGCCCTTACGGGCCTTTCACCTGTGTGCTTTCGGAAGAAAGTGCAACAGACTGTGCTCCAGTTGTATGCGGGTCAGTGGAGCCGCAAATCAGCCAAAGCAGAATCAATGAATAGCAACACCTTCACCGACCGTGGAACTTCTCGCAGTAAGTGGAATTCATCGAGCCAGGTCAGCATCGGTATCTCCTGAATTTTGCCTGGCGATCTTGGAGGATCCTTCACCATCGATAATACTCGATGGATTTTCCACCATCATATGAATTTCGCTCTCCACGTGGCATGAATTGATCATTGTCTTAAAGTGAACAAAGCCCGGCACAATACGTGTCGGGCTTTGACTGAGTTATCTCGCGGGCTTAGAAGACTAGCAAGGGCCACAAGTAATCGCTTGGACGCCAGACGACTTCTTTAGGATAACGCTCGCAACGACCTCAACATTATAGGTGGCTCCGCATGAGACGCTTTCGTTCCACGTATAATTATGAATTGTAGTTCCCGGAAACGGTGACGATGTGCCCTGAAATTCAGGAGCGTTGTTCGGCGGGTTCCCGTTATAGGTCAACTGGATTCCTTCCAGAATTTCGCCGTCCGTCACGAGAACGTTAATCTCCGCACTGAGCATTGCGCCAGCGCCACCCACGATACATTGCAGATTGTAGAGATTCACAAGCACCGGGGAGAGAATGCGAAAATTTGTTTCTTTTGACTCTACTACCATTAGAGCGGTTCCTTCTGAGTGGCACTATGAAATACGACATGCCCGAGAGCGAGCACCCCCGCACGTGTGACGCCATCGATTATTACCGTAGGAAACAGTATGTCAAGCTCCCGAAGGGGCTGCCCGTTCCAGTATACGTTTCTTATCGCCCGTTGCTTGACACTAAGGGCGATCCTGAACTCCGATCGCGGTAAATCGTCGAGCTTTATTCGCTTGATTTGCTTTCGAGTATGAACGTCCATGTGGGCCATCCCATTGCGGCTGATTTCCAGTTCATCCACTTTCAGCCATGTACCCTTCTCCGGATAATCCTTACTGACAAAGACTCCAAAACATTTGTATTTCAGCGGGGTCGCGCTGATTTCATGAATGCCAATCACGATTCCCGCGTACCCAATAGATGAATCAATATCTCCCGCCACTTCGAAGTCAAAATTGCCGGAGAGATTATTGTGGGTTTCAAAGCAACCGATCGACGATGACGACTTGATCAGCATGCGTTCACCGTCTTCCGATTTTGAATAGGAATCTGTCAGTGAAATTGTGGCCCAGGCCAGGGGCTTCATTTTGGAGGACTTTGTTTTTCGGATTTCGGCCACGTTTGCCTTTGCATCAGGTTTCTCCTCGGTTTCCGATCGTACAGCAGAGATCAGGAATCCTGCTGCGATGGCCGCAGTCCCAACGGCAAGTCCGCTCCAGACCGGGATTCCGGATTTCTTTATCAGGGCCAACGATAGTTCGCTGGCCATGGCAAATCGTTCGGATGGTTGCTTGCTCAGACATCTCAGACAGATGGCCTCTAGCTGTAAGCTCACGGCGGGGTTCAGTTCGCGAGGCGGTATTGGCGTCCGGCATAGGATTTCTTCAAAGAGCATCTCCCGGGTGCTGCCACGAAACGGACGTTGCCCAGTCAGCAGTTCGTAAAGGATTACTCCAAGACTCCAGATGTCTGAGCGGCCATCCAACTGATGTGCTTCTCCTCGCACCTGTTCAGGCGACATATACGAGCAAGTGCCAGCGTATTCATTTTCATGAAGATGTTGTTGATCCTCGCGAACTGCCAGTCCGAAATCGGTTAGATACGCGAGTTGGTTCGTATCCAGCAATACATTTTCGGGTTTGACATCTCGATGCCAGATTCGGCGTTCATGTGCGAACTGCAATGCATCTGCAATCGCTCTGATACAGCCGACAGCCAGTGCGGGTTCTATCTGCGACGACTTCATTCGATTGCGAAGCGTCTGACCTTCGATGTATTTCATCACGATGATGAAGCGGCCGTCCGGGAGTTCTCGACAATCGTAGACAGGGACAATCTGTGGATGGTTGAGTGCCGCGACCGTTCGGGCCTCCTTGAGAAACTCTTCTCGTTGTGCATGATGCCCAGCCAGCTTCAATCGCGGAATCTTAATCGCGACGAGTCGATTGTGTTCAGGATCCTTGGCCAGCAGCACTTCGCCAAAACCACCGCGGCCCAGACGGCGGATAACGAAGTATCGATCAATCTGAAGAGGGAGTGCTCCGGGCACTGAAGAGGCCAGCTGGAAGCTGGAAGGGGCAGACTCCGCACGCCCGTCGAGAAGTGACATTGTCGAGAGCAATTTCTCATCGGCATGTACAGCGTCCGCCTGACTGCCACTGAAATCTTTTACCCAGATACTCGACTGATCTCGCAGCAGAACAAGTATTGGGTCCAGACTGCTCTCAGACGTCTCCAGTCGTGACTCACAGAAATGGCAAGTACTTAAGTGGTCTGCAACCTCGATCTCCAAGTTCGGGTCAAAAATACGTCCGGTGTTGAAGTCCCGAAGGATCTCACTCGACGGGCATCCGGGCAGAATGTCGACCACGCGATCTAATTCCATGTGAAAACTCCCTCAGACCAACAAGACTGTTTAACATACTGACCGCGCTCCTACTTTCAAAAGAACTGCGTCGTTGCAGGGCGCTATTAGCCGCAGGAACACCGCCAGCTGGCCTTCAGTCGGGTGAGTTGTTCGTCCCAAAGCCTTTCTCACCCAGCTCCACCCGGATTCGACGAAGGATTCGCGACTTTGCAAGAAACACTTTGTTTCGACTGATTCCGAATGATTCTGCCACAGCCGAAGCATCCTTCCCTTCCACCGCATACTCCCAGAAGAGATGCCAATCCTGATCTGAAAACTCAGAGCGAATAAGCTGAACGATGGATTCAAACACCACCTTCGTTGCCATGGTGACCGCACCGGAACTCTGATTTGATTCGGCTTCGATATTTTCCAGCACGTCCTTGAGTTCGTCACCACCGGTGACGCTTCTTATTCGCTGATTTTTTCGCCAGAAGTCTGCGATCTTGTGACACGTAATCGTCCAAAGAAATCCTCGAAAAGACTGATGCTCAAAGCCTGCCAGCTGCTTTGAAAGTGCCGCGAAAACCTCCTGAGTGATGTCTTCAATATCCTGTGCAGGTACGTTGGCTTTCCTGCACCACCAACGAATCAAGTTTCCGTAAACGTGGATCAGCCGACGCCAGGCATCGCTGTCATTCTTTTTTATTGAGTCCAGCCATTTCGATGTCATCGAAGTGATAGACTCTTCAATACTATCGGCACCATCTGTCAAGATTTTGCTCACAGCGGAAATGTGCTCAAAAATGCGGGTAACATTCTTACGGAGGATAGTTGAGTAAAATGGTTTTCTCAAACTCCTGAGCCACTAGAATGAAGCAAAGTCTCTTTCCTGTCGGTGGTTCGTTTTGGATTCAAACGTTACGCAACTTCTCGAAGTCTGCGCACCCACATCCTGACAGATCACTGTAAAATTACGGAGCCAGGGCTCCAGCAGGATAAAGTCCTGCACGACCCTCCACTGCAGTCCAGTGAGTGTTTCCTGGAATGTTCAGAAACTCCTGCGATTTCCCTGATGGCCATCGAATTTCAAGTTTCATGACCTCGGACGCAGTTCCCAGACCTAAGTGCATGCGGCGTTCGTTCGAAGTCGCAAATCCGTCGCCAGCCGTGTTCTGCCAATTGCGTGTTGTTCCATCTGGCCGGGTTGCAGCAACAGTGACTCCGATAGCATCACGGCTGCACTGCACGCCAACAAAGTCCAGGCTGAGCCAATTCCCGACATTTGTCGTTCTGTTGCTCACAACAGCAGCGTTCCCGTCAATCAATGATGCTGCAAAATCAGTCCGGCCATCGCGGTTCCAGTCCAGCACACACAGTCCTCGGCCAATCCGCGGACGCTGAAAAAAATCGTCCTGAGTTGCGCCTGTGCTTTCTGCGAAGCTGCCGTTTGTCAGACCGCGAAAAAACTGAGGACGCATTGAGGCAGGTCTTCCTGTCTCCGGGGAGTCCAGTATGTGGCCGTTCATCACGACAAGATCGAGGCGACCATCAAGATCGGCATCAAGGAACTGGGCTCCAAAACCCAACATTTGAAAACCAGCATCGCGAAGTTTCGCTTCACGAGTCGTGTCCAGATAGCCGCCATGGGGCTGAGATTCATAAAGCGTGTTTGATTCATTGGCGAAATTGGTAACGAGCAGATCTGTTCGGCCATCGTCGTTCACGTCACCGGACGCGATTCCCATACACGCCTGAGGAAATCCGTCGCGATCAAAACCCACTCCGTAGAAGATTGCTTCTTCTGTATAATGCAATTCTCCGCTCTCAGAATGAGCCTGAATCAGCATGAAGTTGGCGGTCTGGTCGTTCGCGACAAACACGTCGAGCTTCCTGTCGGCATTGAAGTCTGCGACAACTAAGCCGAAGCCACGGCCGTCCGGAAGGTTCAGGCCCACCTCTTCGCACAGTTCGAGGAATGTCCCGTTTCCGTGACTCAATGCAAGCAAGTCTGTTTCTGCCGGAAACAAAGTGGGCCGACACACTCCGGGCTGCCCATCACTATCCCGACAGACGCGAGTTGTGATGTCCGGGCCACGTGCATATCGAACATTGAACAGGTCTGGATTCCCGTCACCATTCAGATCCGCAATTGCACAGCTGGTCGTCCATCCTGTCGCTTCAAGGCCAGCTTCCTCAGTTACATCCATGAAAGTTCCATCACCGTTGTTTCTCAACAGCCGATTTCGTCCCACATTGGCAACATAGAGATCTGCAAATCCATCATTGTTGAAATCTCCCACCGACACGCCCTGACTGAAACCGTCCTCACTGATCCCAACCGTCGCTGATAATTCCTGAAAGGCCTTACCGTTCAGATTTCGAAAGATGGCATCCATTGCCGATTGCTGCAAAAGCGACAGGTCGCTGCCACCCTGAGTGAAGTACAAGTCGCACCATCCGTCACGATCATAGTCGATCGCAGCGACTCCTCCTCCGCTCGTCTGGACAATCGTCCCGCCTTTCTCTGGTCCATTTTCAAAATCAAAATGCACGCCCAAAGATAACGCTTCATCAATAAATGAAAGTGTCGTTTCCTGAGGAGCAGTCGCCGGGATACTTTTGGACTGAGACGCGGGAGCCTGCCAGTTGGGGTCGGCCAGTTTCGACCAGTTGTATTTCGTCCCCGGAATATGTTCTGGTGCCGTTCTAGGAAGCGCTGGCGTAATGCGGCTGCTCAATCGAACTACGGTGGAACGATCCACCAGATCATCCGAATTCTCACGATTGTGAAGCTGGCACCAGGCCCAGGCTTCGCGGATTCTCCCGGCCTGTTCCAGTTTATTGACGATGTTTCGAACGGACTGCGAATCTCCCTGCTCTTCAATTCGGCGGGCAAACTCTGTGATCTCCTGCTGCAAATTCGCATGGTCCAGCAGGTCAGCAGCGACCTCTGGTTCGTCGAGCATTCGCATGGTCTGTCCCAACTCAGTTAACGCATTGAGATGTCTTGGGTCCAGCTCAACAGCTTTCCAAAAACATCGAGCGGATGCACTTGTTTGACCGTGCGTTCGTAACCATGTTCCCTTGGCGATCCAGCACTCGGGTTCAACATCCGCATTCGAAGAAAGATCGCGGCGCCATTGAGAAAACTCAGGGGCATCTCGCTCTGCCAGCAAGATCCCAAGCAGAGCCGTCGCTCGACTGTTCCCCGGATGGCACTCAAGTATTCTATTCAGCATCTTTTCCGCATCGTCAAGACGATTTTCATTTAGCGCTGCGCCTACAAGGGCAAGCATGGGAACCCGATTTGCTGGTTCAGCTTCCAGAAGTGTTTCGACACGTGTCAAATCATGGATCGCAGAATTTGGCCAGGCAAGTGTCAATAGGTCGCCTTGAGAAAATGAATCCAGTCGAATCAGGTTCAACAAACATTCCGCCGTCTCATGTGGGCGGCCCTGAATTGCCAGCAGTTGTGCGAGTAACCGCCATGGTTCGGGCTGTTCCGCGGAAACAGAAAGCGCTCGCCGCAAAGCGTGTTCAGCTTTTGCAGCCCGGTAGTTTTTCATTTCTTCAGAGCCAAGCTGAACCCAGAAATCGATAGCAGCAGAAGCATTCAGCGTTTCGAGATGAGTCATGGCGTCGTCGCGAAGCTCGTCATCTTTCGCCTGCCGGGCTGCCTCGGCCAGAAGTTGCCATGCCTCGGCAGATTCCGGGGCTAGTTGCACCCATTTCCGGACCTTTGTCATTGCCGTGTCATCGCCACCGATTTTGACGGCGCGCCGAGCATCACGAGCGATCAACTCCAGGTTCGGTCGTGTCAAAAAAAAATACGCCAGACTTCCCACGAGAAGAACCACAGGCATGATGAACTTCAGGTATCGAATTTTCGTATCCCTTTGTGAATCGCAACCGTCACGCCCGTTCCGGAACCGCCTGAGCAAAATCGATGTTTTGCTGGATGATTTCAAAACAGGACAATTCAGAGAATGTCTGCCCAACTCTAACTGAACAGCGTTAAGTTCCTGATTGGGCATTTTGAATATTCGCCGAAGTCGTGGGTTCAGGGGAACTGATCTCGCGGAGATTTTCCAGATGTTTTAATTTTGTTCGCCATGCGCGGCATTCCTCCGAAATGGAATCCGGTTGATGAGCAGTTGGAATCGCTTCGGGTTCTGTTATTGGAGTCGCGTCGTGAAGTTGGTGAGTTGCGTGTTGAGAATGCGGAGTGGCGTCAGCAGGTGAGCTCACTGAATCGCGAGTTTGGTTACTGGAAAAGTCGGCACGCGGACGCAATCGAGAGAAACGCGAAGCTGCAGGGCGAATTGAACGAAGCAAGAGCCGAGATTCGGCAGCCTCGGGACGAACTCTGAGAAACATTACGGCACCAATCGCTCAATCGGCTGCGACGATCCGCAGAAGCAATCGGTTCCCGCGAAGAAGCATTGGGTGGGGGGGGGCAGTTTCAACTGTTGCAACTAATTCTGACGCCGGGAACTACTACTGACGGTCTGCGACAGATCGAGCCAATCCTTACGCCTGTCTACTATGCGATTCGCACGCGTCAGGCGGAGTCAACGTATTCGCATGTGGTCGTGCTTTAAGCCTTCGCGGACTTCGTGATGACGCGGTCCGTCTTCGGATGCTGGGGACTCTGATCGGCGCTTTCATCATCGCTGTCATTCGAAACGGGATGAACCTGATGAGTGTCGAATCTTCCAGCCAGAAAATCGTGCTCGGGGCAGTGCTGCTGCTTTGCGCGTCAGGAGCACCCAGACGATTAAAATGCATGGCCACGTTTTCGGATGGCATCGGGACCGGTGAAGGCGCCGTCGATGCTCGCTTTCGACTTCTTCACCAGACGCCTTTATTATCGTGGTAAGTGTACATCAGCACTATCTGGAACGTTGTTCGACCACTGGTTTCAGCGATAGTTTCGTTCATCGCTGGCTACTGCGTCGTTTATCGGGAGTTCGTTGTTTTTGATTGGCACGCCAAGCGGGACGCAGCCAGAACGGATGCCGCAGCGGTGAACCGGCCAAAGGGCGTCGACGCGATGAAAAAGCGTACGCAGGCAGTGCGGTCGTTCTTTCTCTGCAGTGCTGGAACAGAGAATGCCGTTGTGGTAGTCTCGAAAGCGGAACTTTGCGACGAACAGGCTTTCCGCCAATCCCTGATCCGGACGGCAACGACGACTCTGCAGTTCACCCACTCGGACGATTGTCCGCCTGCACTTGTGAAAAGAAAAACATGTTGAATCGGGCAGACAGTCGGCCGTTAAAACCATCGCGAGCAGACAAAATGCACGGGGGCCGTACGAAGATCTGGGGCCTTGTTGCCCTGTTGGCCGCCATGGCGGGTGGCCTTTCGTTTTGGATGTGGCAGCTGGATGATTCACAGGCTGTCGTGCTGCTTGCGAAGAAGCTCCATCTGCAAGGCAAGTCGGCGGAAACGCTCGCAGTCCTCGACCCAATCCTACAACGTCCCGATGCCAACGGAGATGCCTGTTTTCTGGCCGGGGATGCGGCCGCTCGGCTGAAGAATTTCGAGTCCGCGACAGAATTTTATGCGCGTGTACCGCAGAACCATGCTCGCCGCGCCGAGGCGTGTTTCAGAGCGGGCGACATTCTGCTGCTGCGGCTGTACCGACTGAGTGATGCAGAAACAATGCTGCGTGAAGCCGTTGCAATTCAGCCTGATCATCCGGCCGCGGCGGCTCATCTTGCCGGGCTGTATGGTTTATGTGGACTCACAAGCCTGACGACGCAGCTGCGTCTGGAACGCCTTCGAGCCGGCCAGTTTACGGAAGTCGATCTGGTCCTTCTTGCTCTCGGCGACACGGCGGCGGAAAATGCAGACTCGCTTCGGGATTATCTGAGTCATAGTCCGAATGATCCGCTCACAAAACTCGCAAGTGCACATCATGCCTGGCAACAGCATGATCTCACCACGGCCGTATCGCTGTACCAAAACGGCCTGCAGACGCGTCCTGATTTGTTTGATGCTCAAACCCGGCTGGGACGCAGCTTAATGGAACTGTCCAGAACCGACGATTTTCTGAAGTGGCACGCAGGGCTGAGTCCTGCGGGCAGCGATCATGCGGATATCTGGGCGGTCCGAGGTGAATGGTCGCTTCGTCAGGGTGATCCTCAAGGTGCTGTTCGATGCTACTGGGAAGCGGCGCGGAGGGATGCCACGCATCGCAGTGCGCACCATCAGATCGGACAAACTTTGGCCTCCCTGGGCCAGGCAACTCTTGCAGAGAACTTTCAGCGGCGCAACGAATGCCTGCAGGAATTGCTGTTGACGGCCAAACAGTGCAATCTGGAACCGACGCCCGAAAAAACACTCCGAACTGCGATGGCCGCGAAACGCTGCGGTCAGCCCTGGGAAGCGTGGGGATGGGCCGAAGTGATCCGCAAACGTTTTCCACAACTGGCTTCAGAAGTCATTGACATTGGCCGACCGACATTAAGCACCGGAAGAGTTCTCGATGTTGCTCAGCCGGCGCTTGTCACCGACCTCAGCGAATATCCCTTGCCCCAGTGGATGGAGTCGCCGGTGCCGTCTGGAACGGAAATGGAGCCGACGATCACAGAGGCAAACGGTCAGTCAAATTTTATTCGATTTACAGACGATGCTGAGCGTGCTGGTCTGAGATTCGAATTCATCCACGGTGATGATCTTGCCGGACCCGGGATGCGCATGTTTCAGTTTTCCGGAGGCGGAACGGGCGTGCTCGATTACGACAGAGATGGCTGGCCCGACGTTTACTTTTCGCAGGGCGGCCGCTGGCCGGTGGCTGAAGAAAACAAGCCTTCGGATGAGTTGTTTCGAAACGTCAGAGGACAGATCTTCCGCGACGCAACCGCTGCAGCCGGGATCGTGGAGACAAGTTACAGTCAGGGAGTGACGGCGGGCGACATTGACGGTGACGGATGGACGGATCTGTTTGTCGCAAATGTCGAAGAAAATCGACTGTTTCAAAACAATGGTGACGGAACATTCAGCGACATCACGGAATCCGCGGGGATCACCGGCAGCAGTTGGTCGACAAGCGTTGTCTGCGCCGACTTCAACGGAGATACTCTGCCCGATTTATTCGTTGTGAACTATCTCATGGGCTCTGATCTGCTGGACAGGATCTGTCGGCAGGCAGACGGGACCCCGCGAGCCTGCACTCCGCATGAATTTGAACCGGCCGAAGATCAGCTGTTGCTGAATCTGGGCAATGGTCAATTCCGCGATGTGACTGCGGAATCCGGTCTCGTGGCTCCGGGCGGCAAAGGACTAGGCGTAATTGCTGCGGACTTTGACGGCAGCGGGCGACTGAGTTTGTTTGTCGGCAATGACACAACCGCCAATTTCTTTTTTCAGAATGAGACCGCGTCAGCGGGGGCCGTGCCCCAGTTCACGGAGTCGGCCGTCGTGACAGGACTCGCATTTGACCGCGAAGGAAGAACTCAGGCCTGCATGGGCATTGCCGCGGGAGACGCGGACGGCGATCAGCAGCTCGATCTGTTTGTCACCAACTATTACAACGAATCGAATACGCTGTACCAGCGGCAGCCCGGCCTGATGTTCTTTGATGCGACGATGGAAGCACGTCTGAAAGAACCCAGCATTCGGCAGTTGGGATTTGGGACGCAGTTTCTGGATGCCGATCTGGATGGCTGGTCAGACCTGATCGTCACGAACGGTCATGTCGACGACGAGTCGGCTCGAGGCATTCCACTGCACATGCCGACGCAGTTTTTCCACAACACAGGCAGTGGTCGCTTCGACGAGATCTCAGCGACTCAACTGGGCCCATGGTTTGCCGGGCAGTATTTGGGGCGGGCCGTGGCCAGAATCGACTGGAACCGAGATGGCCGTGAGGATTTTCTCGTCGGCAATCTCGACAGCCCCGCAGCATTGCTCACCAATCAGACGGTCGGCGAGGGAAAGTTTCTGGCCATTCAGTTGATTGGAACGACGTCGGCTCGAGAAGCGATCGGTGCCACCGTCGAAGTTCGGTTGGGCGCCAGGACACTGCTGAGACAACTTGTGGCCGGCGACGGTTATCAGGCAAGCAATGAACGCCAGCTGGTGTTTGGAGTTGGAGCGGCCGACGCTGTCGATATGATGGTGCGATGGCCCTCGGGGCAAATGGACGTCTTCGAGAGAGTCCCCACGTCGGCCTTCTGGACGGCCGTCGAGGGACGCAGTGCGTTGAAGAGTGCCGATCGCTAACGCTCATTTCAATTCCAGAAAAAACTTTTCCGTAGCTCCGCCAGAGCAAATTCACCTAAGCGTTCGCGCTAACAAAACCGCCGTTGGAATCAGCGATTGTGGCATTGGGCAAGAATGCCTTCGATTTGAGCAATCAGGCATTTTCGGTAGTGATGAAAGACTGTGTTTCGAATTGTCGTGTGTGTGACAGAGCAAATTCAGAGACGTTGCAGCCGAGACTTTCGAACACCGACGTTCCTTGAGCGATAGGCTCGAAAACTCTTGGCCGGTTTGGAATTGCGAGTTATCTCAGCCGTCGCGTGTGGAGACGATCGGGATCGTCGATGCCACATTACAAATCAATTCCTGTTTTCGGCACTTAAGTTGCATGTCAGACCTGCTCAGTTTTCATGGTCTATTCAAAAACCATCAAGAAACAGGCACGGTAAATTTTATCAGGGCTGACTTCGGAGATTTCCGAGACAGGGGCCAGGCAAAAAAAAGAAATTTTGATGCGTGATTCCAGTTGTCTGGAAGTTCATAAGCCGATAGTGTCCATTTGTTCGTGTTCCTTCAGAGCAATTGAATCCTTTTTCCAGAAATTTTTGAGTCCTTTTTAGTTCCCGTCATCTTCAGGAGAAGTCTTATGCGAAGAGAAAAGCGTCGTCTCGGTTTTACATTGATTGAGCTATTGGTGGTGATCGCGATCATTGCGATTCTGATTGCACTGCTGTTGCCAGCGGTTCAGCAGGCGCGAGAAGCCGCTCGCCGCACACAGTGCAAGAACAACATGAAGCAGATCGGACTGGCTCTGCACAACTACGAGAGCACATCAAGCTGCTTTCCGCCAGGCTCGAACTTTTCGGTGGCGTGGGACCGGGTTCCAAACTGGCGTCTGCATATTTTCCCTTACTTGGAGCAGGCGAATCTCTACGCGAGAATGGACTTCAATCTTTCCTTTTCGGGCATCGTGGCCAATGTTAACCAGGCAGCGCTTGCGAACAACAAGATAGCGTCTTACATCTGCCCATCCAGCCCTTTGGACCCGAATGCAGACATCTCAGTAGGAACGACCTACAACAACAATCAGCGAACTCAGATCCCAATGTATGTGGGTATCTCGGGAGCAACTCCGGACGTTGCGGCGCGAACTGTTGGTTCTGCCAGTAATTACGGTGGTTTCTATACCAATAACGGAATGCTACTTCACAATCAGCAGACTCGAATTCGCGACGCGGTTGACGGCACTTCCAACGTCATGATGGTTGCTGAGCAGTCAGGTCGCGTTGGTACGCGGGACATGCGTTCCGGATATTATGGTGGCTACACAGGGACCAATTTTCCTAATCCTGTTTCTGGAACGAATCCGAACGGTGCCGATTCCTGGAGTACCGGACTTACCGGCGTTCAGTACCGCATTAATTCTCCGACCATGGCTGCGGGTTCGGATAGTCCCTGGGATGCGAACACCGTAATCAACTCCTTCCACGTCGGTGGTATTCACGGACTGCTGGGTGATGGTTCGGTCCGCTTTGTTTCGGACAACGTCGACATGGGCATCCTTCGCAATCTTTGCTCACGCGAAGATGGCATTCCGCTTGGCGAATTCTGAGTGAGCCGGATCGGCTGATCATTTGACCAAATGACCGCAACGTGGCTCTGGCCTGCGTGCGGTCATTTGTGTTTTGTCACCGTAGTTATTTCTCATTGCTGCTTTTCGGGTGCATGTTCCTTTCATCACCTGCCGCCCGTTGCAGCTTTTCTGTTGTTCGAATCTTAAACTGACCCAAACGGAGAGGAAGAGCGTTTATGATTTCCTGTCGTCATCTGGTGCTGGTACTTGCTGTTGGTCTGGGCTGCTTTCAGGGCTGTTCTGAGACATCTACGATTCCGAAGACAATTGAAGTCGCGGGCTCCGTCACTCTCAACGGTAAGCCACTGACCGAAGGAACAATCAACTTTACTTCAGCGTCCACAGGCGATGCAGCCAATGCTTCACTGGGGACCGAAGGTAGATTCCTGTTCGCCAGTGGAGTTCTGCCAGGGACCTACCGTGTTACGATTAGTGCGCCAATGAACATGACTCCTCCGGCACCGGGTGTAACGCCTCCGGTGATCAAATTCGTCATTCCTGCGAAGTATATGGATCCAGCAGCGACTGATCTGAAAGCGACAGTCGCTGAGGGTGCCGATGAATTTAAATTTGACCTGAAGTCTTAGAGGCTCGATGCTTAATTGACTGCGGGCAATGCCGAAACGGAATCTGCAATCTCATCCAGAGTCACAAGCTTCGCTTTGCCGGCCGACTCTTTGACCATCGAACAGATCAGGTCAATTGAGCGGAACTCCGGATCGGTCGTCACCAGACAGCTCGGATGGGCCAGAAAGTCGAAGACTGCGTTATTCTCAATGGCCCAGGTGACGGACTGACGGATGGATTCCAGAAACCATTCCAGCTTCCAGCGGCCCGCGCGAAAAGCGCCGATATCGCTGATCGGATTCATCGGGATTTCGATCAGTCCCGTGGGATAGATAAAGGGTTGAGCGGCCTGCTGCTTGGCGACAATGTCCGCATAAACCTCGGAAGTCGGTTCCTTCATCGGGTCGCTGTTCGCGTGTCCCGGATACTTGCTGCTCACCCACCGAAACCCGGCATCCATCAACAGCCGCTGAATGTCCTCACGCCCTGTCAGTCCATCCGAAAACCCGCCGGGCGTCCGGAAGCCGCGGTTCTCCACACCGGCTCGCTGTTTAAGAGCCATGGTCGTGAGCCGCACATTTTCGCGAATGACCTGCTCCGGAGACATGCCTGCCACCAGCCACGGGGATCGCTGAAAACGAAACTGAAGGTCCTCCAGCCGCGTGGCTAACACGTTGACATGGTCATAAGTATGATTGCCAATCGGATGTCCGTCGACCGCCAGTTGAGTCAGCCAGGAAACGTCCGGCTGTTCGAGCACTCGACCGACGCAAAAGTAATGGATGTAACCACCAGCCCGACGAACTCGCTGCCCGGCTTCCAGTGCGTAGGCTTTCGTGGCGTCGTTCAAATTTCCCTTTTCAAAATTCCAGTGTGTGTCGTCCCATTTCGGGAAATTGGCCGACATCTCCAGATCCAGAGTGATCGCGATTTGTGCTGTCTTCTGAGACGACTCCGCCTTTGCCGATGCAAACAGCATGGACGCTGCGGCGGCTGCTGATCCCATGAGAAAACCACGACGCCCGACATCACTGGTAGAAACAGACATGCACGATCTTCCCGAAGACAAAAGATTCAAATGAGTTGACTGTTTCCTGCCACACAATTGCGAAGAGTCGGGCTCACCAGGCAGAACTGGATGAAGACGTCCTCCCAATTTGAGCCAGGCTGTTGGCCTATTTTTCAACGACTGCTGTAAGCCTCGGCTTGACCCACGAGACCTGTGTGACAAGCTGGTTCAACGCTGCAAACGAGATGTGAGCATTTGTTGCATAACGCGGCGTGTTGTTCGCTGGGAATGTGGCAAGGGACGCATCGCCCACGAGGAAGACATTAAAATCTTTGGACAGATTTTCGTAACCCGCGGTCGTTCGGCAGAAGCACATATCGGTGGCGTAGCCGGTCAGCAGGATGTGGCGAATCCCCTGCGCCTTCAGAAAGTCGCGCATCGGTCCATACCCATCGGCGTCGTAGATCACAATGTCCTTGGGGTCCACATCGACATCCCGCGTGACCGGGATTGGTTGTTCCCAGAAGCCGGCATTATTGAACTTCGCTCCGGCATCAAGCCCCGGAAACTGCTGGAAATAGTCAATCACCGGCGTCGACTCTGAAACAGTGAACTCTGCTGGAAGTGGCTGGCCCCGATATTCAAAGTTGCGAAGTCTGGCGTCAAGTTCCTTCGCCCCGGCAGCGCGCTCCGCCGCAGTGGGCGTGGAACTCACAGACCGATAGATTTTCTTCCGAATCGCATCCTCTTTGCCCGGAAGACTGAACATGACGCACCCCACCTGAGACCGTAACGATTTGATAAACGGATTGATAATTTCCCGCGTGTGCCGCGCTGCCAGATGGTTCTTGTTCGGCGTGCAGAAGTCGGCGACTCCAGCAGGTTCTGGCGTGTCCCAGCCCTGCCCGTCATCAATGCCCCACGGATGAACCATCACAACAGCCGTCTCTTTGGCTCGCAGTTGATTGGGGATCTCAATGATGCCACGAGCGTTATACGAAAAACGCCATGCGCGAACGGACAGGTCCGCCTCCGAATCATCCACCAGGATCGGTGCTTCGTAACGAGTCTCCTCGATGACAGGCTGCACGAATTCCGGGTAATCGTTGAGCAGCGGTTTCGGATTTTCCAGCTTCACCAGACGGTTGGAATAAGTCCGTCCGTCAGCCTGCTGAGCGACAGTCGGCACACAAAGTAGCAGCCACAGGAAAATACTCGTAAGGATCGCTCGATCAATACGTGTCTGATCGTTGGCTTTCGCTCCGCGAAAGAACGCTACTTTCGCGGAGCGAAAGGCGACAATTATTGATCGAACGAGACTAAGCATTTCGCGATTCGAAGCATGCGTCGAGCCACAGCGTGCACTTCGCAAGTAGTGTTTCAGAAACGACAGGTGGCGAACGGAAGTCGGCTGCTGTTTTACCATGGCGAAAGTTTCTCTGTCTGAGAGATCTACACGAGGAATTGCAAAAGTAAACTGACAAGACCAATCAGCGGTGCATTAAAAAAAGTTTTAAGTTTTAGCGTTTATTCGCAATACCGTTCAACGAATTATGATCAATTATTTGTGCATGGGTGCTTAATGGAGCCTCATTTGTTCACAGCAACTTTGTACAAGCCGCCGCCTGCTGTGATGTAAAGAGTGCTTGCGTCATTGCCCGCACCGAAGCTGCAGTTCGTGGGCAGCGTGGGAGTTTTCAGAAAGTCGAGCCGTCGACCGGTGTTGTCGTAAACGCCGATGCCAAAGTTGGGTTCAGAACGAACGGCGGCGAAAATGCGTCCGTTCGAATCCACTGCCATGCCGTCGATGCCGTTTTCAGACCCGAAATTAACAAGCACCTTCGGATTCGAAAGTGTCCCGTCAGCCCCAATATCAAAAGCCAGCAGCTGCATCAGACCACGCGGTCCTGGTTCTTCACCCGGAACACCACTGGCACCATTATCCGTTTCGGCCACATACAGCGTCTTTCCATCTGGCGACGTCTCAACGCCATTTGGCTTTTTGGCTACCTTTGTCGCAACGCTGACTGTGTTTGATTTTGTATCCAGGCGAAACAGATACATCCCCGACAGCATCACTGGCTCAGGACCGATGTACCGCGGATCAGAAAAGTAAATGCTTCCGTTCGGATGGATCAAGAGATCATTCGGGGCATTCAACGGCTTGCCGTCGAACGTAGTGACCAGTGGACGAATGTCGCCATTATCAAGGATTTCACTGAGGGATCGGTTTCCGCCGTTGGCGCCGCAGCATGCGAACAGGCGATCTCCCGAATCAAACGCCAGGCCATTACTTTTGCTGCTTTTATCACAGTGAACGCGAGTCACTTTGGTGGCCGGATCAAACACAAGAATCTGGCCCGGCCTTTCCGGCGCCATGTGGATGTCGCTGAAGAAGACAAGCCCGTCCGAACGAACGGCGACGCCTTCCGTAAATTCGCCTTCGTTCCAAAGCTCTTCAGGCACAGCCCCTGCTGGAAAAACCTTTTCGTCTGCCATCACCCCAGGCATCAGGCGGGCGGTGAGCATCAGAACCAGGATCGCCAATTGTGTCGCGTGCATCTGGACATGTCCTTTGCAGAAATCACGACCGCGGAAAGCAAAGAGTTCGCGGTCGGCTATGTTGGAGAGATGAAGCCGCAGGAAGGTCACGCAGACTAACGAATCCGTCGAGCCAGTCGAAGTCTACAGATGCTGCTGCAGCAACATTTAGAAACTCTCCACGCGGGCAATCGAGAGCCCTCAGCCGGGCTTTTTCCTGAAACGCCGATGTTGCCAGGGCGATTGTCATCCGGATGTTGCCGATTTGCACCTTCTTAGAAATGTCATCACGAGGCTCAAGAACAGCCGTGAATCGTGGTGCCTGTTTGCGGGCCATGCAATCGGAAAAACTACTTCTTGTTTTGTGGATGACCAGCCAGTTAGAACTGCCAACGATCACCCGCGGCTTGCAGGAGCCCGGCCCAGTGGTTTCCTGCTGACACCATTTCCTGAAGTTGCCAGTCAGCATTTTCCGGGTGTGGCTGTGGTCTGACACACGTCCTGCAAGAAGCGAGCTTTCAATGAAGTTTTCATTCTGGAACCGCAGCAATCCTCTTCCCAGCCAAGGTTTTCGAGTTCAATTACAAAACGTTGCGGCCCTGCTTCGCAAACAGGCCAGCGAACTGCCAGACGATCAGGAGCGCTCGCGGCTGTTGGGCGAATTGGAAATCATTGAAGCCACATACCGCAATGATCTCGCGCAATTGCATCAAAAGCGGCAGGGGGTTTGAGATTTTTGATTTTTGATTTTCGATTTGAGATTTCAAATCCAGTGTTCTGCGTCATAGGCAACGTCCCGATCAGAACACAAACCGGCGGAGCAGTTGGTCTGCTAACCACAATCGCAAAAAACAAAAAACCGGATGACCGAACAATTCTTTACAGTCAGCCGGTTTTAGATTTTCAGACGTTTGTCAGGCAGCACGATCAGGATTCCTTCTGAGCGGTGAAGATCGAAACATTCGACCGCTGAACCATCATGGCTCAGGCTTCAGGTCGATTCATGGAACAGTCGCGGCATCGAAATTCAGCGAACAGCTGAACCGTGATGAGCCGGATCCATGATGTTGC
>Ga0105052_10001768_pt1 | contig 27683 bp, 27 predicted proteins | sample FRY03_FD_78094 | JGI IMG/M metagenome (GOLD analysis project Ga0105052, IMG submission 78094) | Freshwater microbial communities from Lake Fryxell liftoff mats and glacier meltwater in Antarctica - FRY-03 | ecosystem: Environmental > Aquatic > Freshwater > Ice > Glacier meltwater ... | reverse complement strand
GAAAAATTGACAATTTATTATTGTTAAATGTTAATTGACTAGCCAGCAATCATATAACCACCGTCGGCAGTATAAACACCACCAGTCATATAATTTCCTGCATCCGAAGCTAATAAACACGCTAAACCAACCATTTCTTCTGGCATTCCCATTCTTCCGCTAGGAATGGTTTTTTCTAACTTATTCAGCATTTTTTCATTTTGCCACAAAGCTGCACTAAACTTAGTTTTAATTAATCCTGGGCAAATTGCGTTTACTTTTATTCCGTGTTGTCCCCATTCTTTTGCTTGATTTTTAGTCAACATTAAAATGGCAGCTTTACTGGTGCTGTAAATTCCTAAACCAAAACCTGGCGTTAACGCTTCCACCGAAGCAATATTAATAATACTTCCGTTTTTATGTTTTTGAAGATGTGGCAAAACCAAGTTTGATAAAGCCCAGGGCGCTTTTACATTGATATCAAAAATTTTATCAAAAATTGACGGATCTACACTTTCAATTGGCCCATACGTTGGGTTTATTGCTGCATTGTTTACCAAAACATCAATTCGTCCAAAAGCTTCTATTGTTTGATCAATTAAATTTTTACGTTGCTTTTCGTCACCAATATGACAAGCTATGCCAACTGCTTTTAAACCTTCATCCGTAAACTCTTTTGCAACAGCATCGCAAGCTTCTTGGTTTCTACTAGAAATAACAACTTGCGCTCCGTTTTGTGCTAAACCTTTTGCAATTGCTTTTCCGATTCCTTTGCTAGAACCGGTAATGATGGCTACTTTATTTTCTAAATTAAATTGTGTTGAAATATGTATCATTATATGATATATTCTTTTTCGTTTTTAATCGTTAGAATTTCGTCAGATAGTAAAGATTCTGCCAATGAATTTGTTTTTGGAACTTCATATTTAAAGTAAAATTTCATGGTATGAATTTTACTTTCATAAAAAATTTCTGAGTATTTCCTATCAGCATTATGAAGTTCTTTTTTAGCATCAACTGCCATTTCTAACCACAACCAACCTAAAACAACGATACTTAAATATTCCATAAATAAATTGGCGTCTGCTAAATAACGCTCGTAATTTCCTTTCATGGCAAAAGGCATTAAATGACCCAATACTTTTTCGGAAAGTTTTAATTTATCCCCCAAAATAATAGCGTCCGCTTTTAGGGCTGTATCATTTGAGGCTGCAATTATAGTTTTTAAAATTTCTGCGAATAGTAATTCTAAACCTTTTCCATTTTCCATGGTTACTTTTCTGCCCAATAAATCTTGAGATTGAATGCCTGTTGTACCTTCGTATAGAGCAGAAATTCTAATGTCTCTATAATATTGTTGTAAACTAAAGTCTGTACAAAAACCATATCCTCCTAAAACTTGCAAACCATTATCTACAGATTCTGCACCAGCTTCCGATGGAAACGTTTTTACAATAGGAATAATCATTTCTAACAATAAATGATATTTTTCTTTTTCTTCTTTGGATGTTGCTGTGGTTAAAATATCTTGGTATTTTGAAGCCAACATTACCAAACTTAAAGAACCTTCTACTATTGATTTTTGCAATAATAACATCCTTCTAACATCTGGATGTTCTATGATTAAACTCTGCTTTTCTGTTGGATTTTTCTTTCCGTCTGCAGATAATTTTCTTCCTTGTGGTCTTTCGTTTGCATACTGTAAAGAGGTTCTGTATGCAGCCATTGCAATTGCAGCCGCTCCTCTACCAACTGCAATTCTTGCGCCGTTCATCATTAAAAACATTTGGTTTAAACCTTTATGCTCTTCGCCAACAAGCCATCCTCTACAATCATCAGAATCGCCAAAACCTAAATGCGTTGTGCAATAGCCTTTTTGTCCCATTTTTTGAAAATCGGCAATTGTCATAACATCATTATATACTAAAGTTCCGTCTTCATTTAACCTGTTTTTAGGAACTACAAAAAGAGATATTCCTTTTGTTCCTTTTGGAGCGCCTTCAATTCTTGCCAAAACTAAATGAACAATATTTTCTGCAAATTGATTATCCCCTCCAGAAATAAATATTTTTTGTCCAGAGATTTTATAAAAACCTTCTTCAGTTGGCGTTGCTTTAGTTACAATGTCAGATAATGAGCTTCCTGCTTGCGGTTCTGTTAAACACATAGTGCCTCCCCAGTTTCCAGATAACATATTTGGTATATATGTTTCTTTTAGAAAATCATTTCCAAACTCTACAATTAATTCCGCTGCACCTTGCGTTAAACTTGGGTAACCTGGTAAATGATTATTTGCAGCATCCATAATATAAGCAGCTGCTTGTAAGGCAGAAAACGGAATTTGCAAACCCCCATCTTCGTAATTAAAACAGGCTGCAATGATGCCCATTTCGCCAGATTTGTGCATTACTGTTTTTACTTGTTCGTGTACAATTACAGTACCGTCTTTATAATATGCAGGAGTTTGGTCCATTTCTTTAAAATAAGGATACAAATCTCTATCAGAAAATTCTTTTACGGAGTCTATAAATAGGTCTAAAGATTCCAAATCATGCTCTTTGAACCTTTCTCTCGTTAATAAATCTTCTAATTTGTGAATATCATAAAGTATATACTTAAGTGTTTCTAGGTCTATATAGTTTTTTGGCATTGTTTTAAATTTTATGGTTATTTGTTTATGATATTCTTTGCTAATTTAACAGCTTTCACATTTCCAAATATAATAAAAATTATTATGCGCGCATAGTAAATTATAAAAACTATCTAAACTTATTACGTTAAAATTTACCTATTAGCAAGATTAACATCTAGTTTAAAGAGTTTCTAAATCAAAAAAACTGTAAAGTTGTAGCTTTACAGTTGGTTTTTAATTTTTTGTAGTTCTGCTTTTACAGCTTCTAGTCTACTAATAATTTCGTGATTATTAAAAATTCCTTTCGGGTTTTTCTTGAGTTTTTGTTTTGCGCCCTCTAAAGTAAAACCTCTTTCTTTAACTAAATTAAAGATTAATTTAAAGTTTACAATGTCTTCTTGCGTAAATAGCCTATTTCCTTTTGCATTTTTTTTAGGTTTTATGATTTCAAATTCTTTTTCCCAAAAACGGATTAACGATGTATTTACTTTAAAAGCGGTGGCTACTTCCCCTATTTTATAATATCTTTTTTCGGGTAATTCTACATACATAAATAATAGGTATTAATCAAAAGATTGACTTTCTTCGGATGCTTTTTGTAGCGCGACAAATTCATCCAAAGATAAATCTCCGTAATAAAAGTTAATCGGGTTTAAAGATATTCCGTTTTTTTGAACTTCGTAATGTAAATGTGCAGAAACAGATAAACCTGTATTACCAACAAAACCAATTAGATCTCCTCTTTTTACTGTTTGCCCTCGCCTAGCTTTAATTTTACTCATGTGTGCATAAAGAGTTTTATACCCATAACCATGACTTATAAAAACGACATTACCATAGGTACTGCTTCTTTCTGCAACGACAACTCTACCATCACCTGATGCATAAATTGGTGTTCCAGCTCGGGCAGTAAAATCCATTCCTTTATGAAACTTATTAATTTTAAGAATCGGATGCATTCTCATTTTATAGCCAGATGCTACAGATGTTAAATCTTTAATTTTAATTGGAAGTATTGCAGGTATAGAAGACAGCATATTTTCTTTCTTTTTGGCTAAAGCAACGATTTCATCCAAAGACTTAGACTGTACAACTATCTGTTTAGACAAAATATCTACTTCTTTTGTAATACTTTTAATTAAATTAGAATTATCATATCCATCAAAAATCTTATATCTATTTACGCCCCCAAAACCAGCTTTACGTTGCTCTTCTGTAATAGGGTTTGTCTCAAAATAACTTCTATAAATATTATTATCTCTTTCTTGTAGTTGTGATAAAACTACAGAACTTTCTTCTATTCTTTTATCAAGTAACTCAAAATTAAATTTCAAATTTTCTAACTCTCTTTTTTGAGCAAGTGCGGTAGGCGACATTATAAATTGACTAAAACCTACAAAACCAATAAAACCAATAAAAATTATGGCTAAAAAAATTAAAAGCATTCTTTGATAGTAATTACTCTTATTTACAGTAATTTTTCTAAAAGAAAGAGCACTCTCATCATAATAATATTTTACTTTTGCCATAATGCTAAATATACTATTTTTGTTCTTTTAAATTGGTTTTTGTTTTAAAACTCCTTTACAACAATTCACAAATTTACAAAATGTTTTACAACTGCCTTTATAAGTAGTTTTTAAAAAAATAAATTAATATAATCCAACTTGTTGGAAACTTCTTTTTTATGAAATCTCAAGAAATTCGTGCTACTTTTTTAAAGTATTTTCAAGAAAAATCCCATTTAATTGTACCCTCGTCATCTATGGTTACCAAAGATGACCCAACATTACTATTCGTAAACTCTGGAATGGCGCCTTTTAAAGAATATTTTTTAGGAAACGGAACTCCAAAAAATAATAGAATTGCAGATTCTCAAAAATGTTTGCGTGTTTCTGGTAAACACAACGATTTGGAAGAGGTTGGTTATGACACCTATCACCATACCTTATTTGAGATGTTAGGAAATTGGTCTTTTGGTAATTATTTTAAAAAGGAAGCTATTGCTTGGGCTTGGGAGTTACTGGTTGATGTTTATAAAATTGATAAAGAAATATTATATGTTACTGTTTTTGAAGGATCTGATGATGACGATAATTTAAAAATGGATACAGAAGCTTTTGATTTATGGAAACAATTTATTTCGGAAGACCGTATTTTAAAAGGAAATAAAAAAGATAATTTTTGGGAAATGGGCGAACAAGGACCTTGCGGTCCCTGTTCTGAAATTCATGTTGATATTCGTTCTGCAGAAGAAAAAGCGAAGGTTGATGGACGAACTTTAATAAACCAAGATCATCCACATGTGGTAGAAATTTGGAACTTAGTTTTTATGCAATTCAACAGAAAAGCAAATGGTTCTCTAGAAAATTTACCCAATAAACACATCGATACAGGAATGGGTTTTGAACGTTTGTGTATGGTTTTACAAGGTGTTCAATCTAATTACGATACAGATGTTTTTACCCCAATTATTAGAGAAATTGAGACTATTACAGACACTAAATATGGTTCAAATAAAGAACAAGATATTGCAACTCGTGTAATTTCTGATCACGTAAGAGCTGTCGCTTTTTCCATTGCCGATGGTCAATTACCAAGCAACACAGGTGCTGGCTATGTAATTCGTAGAATTTTAAGAAGAGCTGTGAGATATGGTTTTACCTTTTTGGATAAAAAAGAACCATTTATTTATAGATTAGTAGCTGTTTTAAGTGATAAAATGGGAACTGCTTTTCCTGAATTAAAAGCGCAAAAACAACTGATAGAAAATGTAATTAAAGAAGAAGAAACTTCCTTTTTAAGAACTTTAGACCAAGGATTAGTTTTGTTGGATGTCATTATTTCATCCGCAGAAACTAAAGAAATTTCTGGTGATAAAGTCTTTGAATTATATGATACTTTTGGATTTCCGATAGATTTAACTGCTTTAATTTTATCAGAAAAAGGATATACTTTAGACGAAAAAGGATTTGAGGCTGAGCTTCAAAAGCAAAAGAAAAGATCTCGTGCAGCTAGTGAAATGAGTACCGAAGATTGGACTATTTTAAATAACGCTATTGAAGAATTTGTTGGTTATGATACTTTAGAAACCGATGTGAAATTAACAAGATACAGAAAAGTTACTTCTAAAAAAGATGGTGAAATGTATCAGCTTGTATTTAATTTGACGCCGTTTTATCCAGAAGGAGGTGGGCAAGTTGGCGATAAGGGATATCTAGAAACACCTCATGGAGATGTTGTTTATATTTTGGACACCAAAAAAGAAAACAATGTAATTATCCATTTTACAAAGAATTTGCCAAAAAATTTAAACGAAAGTTTTAAAGCAGTTGTCGATTTAAAACAACGTCATAGAACTGAATGTAATCATACTGCAACTCATTTATTACATCAAGCATTAAGAGAGGTTTTAGGAACACATGTAGAGCAAAAAGGTTCTGCTGTGCACTCTAAATATTTACGTTTCGATTTTTCTCATTTTTCTAAATTATCTTTGGATGAATTACGTGATGTAGAAAATTTTGTAAACAGAAGAATCGAAGGGAAACTGCCTTTAATTGAAAAAAGAAACATACCTATGCAACAAGCAATTGATGATGGTGCAATAGCTTTGTTTGGTGAAAAATATGGTGATACTGTTAGAGCAATTAAATTTGGAAAATCAGTTGAGCTTTGCGGAGGCACTCACGTAAAAAATACAAGTGATATTTGGTATTTTAAAATAAAATCGGAAGGCGCAGTTGCTTCAGGAATTAGAAGAATTGAAGCAATTACAAACGATGCTGTAAAAGATTTTTATTTTGAAAATAACAGTACTTTATTTGAGGTTAAAGATCTTTTAAATAATACTAAAAATCCGGTGAAAGCTGTAAGCACTTTGTTAGAGGAAAATACCTCTCTTAAAAAACAAATTGAGCAATTACTAAAAGATAAAGCGCAAAATTTAATTGGGGATTTAAAAAATCAACTGCAAGAAATTAATGGTGTTCAGTTTTTAGCAACTAAAGTTGATTTAGATCAAAACGGAATTAAAAACCTTGCTTTTGCAATTGGGAAAGAACATACAAACTTATTCTTGCTTTTTGCTTCTTCAGAAAATAAAGACAAAGCAATGTTAACCTGTTATATTTCGAAAGAATTAGCAACGGATCGTAGTTATGATGCTGGTAAAGTAGTTAGAGAACTAGGTAAATTAATTCATGGTGGCGGTGGTGGACAGAATTTTTATGCAACTGCAGGTGGTAAAAATCCTGGTGGAATACCTAAAGCTTTAGAAAGAGCGAAAGATTATATTATCTAAATTAAACCTTTACTATTAATAGATGTCTAAAATGTAATTTGATAAAATTAAATCAATATCTATTATATTTAGACCATGGCACATTTAGATACATTTACTGGAAATTTGTCTGCAAAAAAAGCGAGACATTTATTGAGTAGAACCACTTTTGGAGTTTCTCAAAACCTTGTTTCAGAAGCAGTCTCTTTAGGCTTACAAAATACTATTTCTAAACTTTTTGAAATAAAGTCTTTACCAACTGCTCCTCTAAAATATGAGGCTGACGGCTCTGGAAACGGTAAAGTAAATGATCCTGATGTAAATTTTGGTGAAACTTGGGTTAATGCACCAATTTATCCAGATTTACCAACCAGCCAAGAAATAAACAGTGTTTTAAGATCTAGAAATAAATCTATGTATGCGTGGTCTTTTCTGCAATTTCAAGATTCAGGAATTTCTATCAGAGAAAAATTAACCTTGTTTTGGCACAATCATTTTGTATCAGAAAACACCTATGGGCAAAGAGAATATCATTACATCAATACTTTAAGAGCTAATGCACTTGGCAACTTCAAAGAATTAACCAAACAAATTACTGTTGATCCAAACATGCTTATTTATTTAAGTGGCAATCAAAATACAGATGCTTCTCCAAATGAAAATTATGCAAGAGAACTTTTAGAACTTTTTACGATTGGTAAAGGTGATGCCGTTGGGAATGGAGATTATACAAATTACACTGAAGATGATGTAGTTGCAATTGCAAAAGTTTTAACAGGTTGGAAAGTTAGAGGAATTAACCATGAAAATGCTTTAACTTCTTATTTTGCAAACTGGAATCATACAAAAAACAGTAAAACTCTTTCTCATCGGTTTAACAATGCTGTTATTGCTGAAAATGGAGAACAAGAATATAAAGATTTAATTGACAAAATTTTTGAGCAAGACGAATGTTCAAAATTTATTACAAGACAACTCTATAAATGGTTTGTAAACGCAGAAACTACAACAGAAATTGAAACCTATATTATAGAACCTTTAGCAAAAAACATTAGAGATCATAATTACGAAATTGCACCTGCTTTAAAAATATTATTGTCTTCTGATCACTTTTTTGAAAGCACTTTTTGTATGATAAAAAGCCCTATTGATTTAATGTTATCAGCTACAAAATCCTTACTAGTTACAGCACCAATAACCTCGTTAAAAGCACAATACGATTTTGCCCTTTTAATTTATTTAGCGTGTACAGATTTAAATCAATCTCTTTTTCATCATCCAGATGTTGCCGGTTGGAAAGCTTATTATCAAGCTCCTTTATATTACAAAACCTGGGTAAATAGCTATTTATTACCAAAAAGATTAGATTATTGTAGAATTTTAGTATTAGGTGGAGATTTAATTATTGATACTAAAAAATATACAGTACCACCTTTAGTGCCCGTTTTACAAATTACCGCGGGTATTACCAACGCTCAAGACCCTAATGTATTAGTTGCAGAATTAGCAAATCAGCTATTTAATTATGATATTACTCAAGAGCAAATAATCAGTTTAAAAGATATTTTAATTCCTGGTTTGCCAGATTTTGAATGGTCGGTAGAATATTCTGATTTCCTTGCTAACCCCTCAAATATAGCCATGGCTTTATCCGTTGATAAAAAATTAAGAAGCTTAATTGCTGTAATGGTTCAAATGTCTGAATTTCAAATTATGTAATTATGAAGAATCAGAAGAAATTAAATCGTAGAGAATTCATAAAATTAAGCACAATTGCTTCCGCTTCTTTACCAATTGCATTAAGTGGTTTTTCTATTTTTGCAAAAGACAAACCTAAAGAATATCAATTTGTATCAGAAAATGATAATGTATTGGTTTTAATACAATTACAAGGTGGAAATGATGGCTTAAACACTGTATTTAATTTAAATCAGTATGCAAATTTGCAAAGTGTTCGTTCAAATATTATCATTCCAGAGACCGATTTACTAACCGTTGATGGCGCAACTCGTTTTCATCCATCCATGACAGGAATCAAAGAAATTTGGGATCAAGAAAAATTAAGCGTCATTCAAAATGTTGGGTATCCAAATCAGAATCGATCTCATTTTAGATCTACAGATATTTGGAATTCTGCTTCGGATGCGAACACTTATATTTCTTCTGGTTGGATTGGTCGTTTTTTTGACTACAACCATCCTACTTTTCCAGAAAACTATCCAGATGAAAACAATCCAGATCCGTTTGCAATTACCATCGGAAAAGTAGTTTCAGAAACTTGCCAAGGAACAAGCGTTAACTTTTCTATGGCGTTGGAAGACCCAAAAAACCCAGGAACAGCTTTAGTTTCTAATACAGGATCAATCCCTGAAAATTGTTATGGAGACGCTTTAAGTTTTGTAAATGACACTATAAAACAGACAAATGCGTATGCTGGCGTCATAAAAACCGCAGCAAATTCTGGGAAAAATTTATCAATTAAATATGATAATTCTAGTTTATCAAGAAAATTAAAAACAGTTGCTCAATTAATTTCTGGAGGATTAAAAACAAAAGTATATGTGGTTCAAATTGGTGGTTTTGATAATCATGATAATCAAGTAGTTGAAGGTAATACAAAAACCGGAAAACATGCAGATTTATTAGAAGAATTGTCAACGGCAATGGCTGCGTTTCAAGACGATTTAAAACTCTTAAACATAGAAAATAAAGTAATTGGAATGACGTATTCTGAATTTGGCAGAAGAATTCGTTCTAATGCCGGTTTAGGAACAGATCATGGAGCGGCAGCTCCTTTATTTCTATTTGGAACGTGTGCTAAAAATCAAATTTTTGGTGATGCTCCAGAAATAGACACGCAAGTTGATGATCAAGAAGGAGTGCAGATGCAATATGATTTTAGAAATATTTATAGCACTATTTTAACAGATTGGTTAGGAGCTACAAAAGCTGCATCTAACACTATTTTATTTGATACTTTTGATGCGCTTCCACTCTTTAAAATTGGTTGTTCTGCCTCGCTTTCTTCTGATACTATTTTGTTAGATAAAGCTGAAATAAACATATTTCCAAATCCTGCATCAGATTATATACATATTAAGTTCTTCGGAACTAATGAGAATACTAAGATTGTACTTTACAATTCTATTGGCGCTGTTGTAAAACTAATTACCCATAAAAATTATAGTTCTATTTTACATTCTTTATCTGTTGATATTCAATCTTTACCAAAAGGGAACTACTTTGTGCATTATCAGACCAAAGGCATTTCTAAAACTAAAAAATTGCTGAAGTATTAATTTTTAACCTAATTTTACGGTTGTTAATACTTAATCATGAAACTCCAAACTCAAATTCCCTTAAAAAAGGAAACTAAAAACCAAATAGCATATCAATCTAAAATTCTATTACTAGGTTCTTGTTTTTCCGAAAACATTGGCGATAAATTGAGTTATTATAAGTTTCAGTCTGCTCAAAATCCGTTTGGTATTTTGTTTCATCCAAAGGCAATAGAAAATTTCATTACAAATGCCATTAATAAAAAAGAATATTTTAGTGAAGATTTTATCTTCCAAAATGAAATTTGGCATTCTTTTGACGCGCATTCTAGTATGAGTTCCGTGAATCAAAATGATATTTTAAAAAATTTAAATTCAACAATTTTAGCAACAAATAGAGCGCTAAAAGAAGCATCACACATTATAATTACATTAGGTACTTCTTGGGTTTATAGATTTATAGAAACGGATACTATTGTTGCCAATTGCCATAAAGTTCCGCAAAAAAAATTCTTAAAAGAACTCTTAACTGTTCATGAAATAGCAGAAGGTTTAGATGCAATAATTATGCTTTTAAAATCTGTAAATAAAGATATTTCTGTAACTTTTACTGTTTCACCAGTAAGACATTTAAAAGACGGATTTATGGAAAATATGCAAAGCAAAGCGCATTTAATTGCGGGAATTCATCAAGTACTTGATACCCAAAATGTGTCTTATTTTCCTTCTTATGAAATTATGATGGATGAATTGCGTGATTATCGTTTTTATGCAGAAGATATGATTCACCCGAATAAAACGGCCATCAATTACATTTGGGAACGATTTATTGAGACTTGGTTTTCTGACGATACATCTGCAACCATGAAAGAAATTGATCTAATTCAAAAAGGAATTCTACACAGACCTTTTCAAGAAAACACTGAGCAACATCAACAATTTCTTATAAATTTAGAAGCTAAAAAAGAGAAAATTCAGAAAGAATTTTCATTTATAAATTTTTAATGTAAATTTATTATTGCGCGTTAAAAAAATATTGCAAGTTCTTAGTAAAATAAAAGTTGTACTAATTGCTTAAAACAAAAATCTTCTCTAAAAATTATCGAGGCGTAAATTTTTGCTGTTGATAGTTTTTATTAGAGTACAAAATTGCAACCAACAATAAAATTTAAAGAATTAGTTTTTATGTATTGACTTCTAGAATCACTATTAACAGGAGTTAAACCAAGATTATTTCTTAATTCTAAAACCAACTTGTTAGAATTACCCATAGAAAATGTTTTTCCAATTCCTATTGAAAAGCCAAAATCAAAATCTGTAAAATATTGAGATAAATCCTGACTTAACTTGCCCTTATTAACTCTTTCTTTAGCGGTTAAAAAATAGCCCAAGAAAGGACCTCCTTTCACAAAAAAAGGATTTGCTTCTCCAATTTCGTATCTTAACATAATGGGCAGTGTTAGAAATTCATAAATATCAAAAACCCTGAAATCTCCACCAAATGAATTTCCGTAGGTAAACTCATCTACATAAACACTTACTTTTTTGCGTTCATAATTTAATTCTATATCTAAATATAATTTTTCCTTTAAATAAAATTTTGTAGACAGGCCTATGAGATAACTTAATTCTGAGTCGTGCTCTGAAATTTCATTATCTTCAAACCTTAAAGATGAATAATTAATTCCGCCATGAATACCAAAAGTTAATTTTTCTTGACCTTTGGTAAAAATAGAATAGAACACAATTATTAAAATTAAGAGCAATTTATTTAATTTCATAAAATTCTGTACTTAATAAAATAAAAGTTGTAAAATAGATTTACTTCGCTAAATGTTGATCCACATTTTGCCAAGGACCGCCATTGATAACATCAACACCGTTTTGTTTTAAAAACTGTGCCGCTTGACCACTTCTGCCACCGCTTCTACAAACAGCAATTACAGGTTTGTTCCAAGATTTTATCTGCTCAATTTCTAAAGGAACTAAATTCAAAACAATATGCTTTGAGCTTTTTATATGCCCTTCATCCCATTCTTCTAACGTTCTTACATCTAAAATTACAGCGTCTTTTGCTAAATATTCTTTAATCTCTGCACTCATATTTTTTCTTTTAAACATGTCAAAAAAACCCATGTTGTCTGTTTTATTATTTGTGCAAATTTAAGCCATTTTCTATAAGCTTTGTGTAACTTTTATTACATTTTAAATCGACTAAACTTTTTAAAATATCAATTTTGATAGAAAAATCATTTGCTTTCGCTAATTCGTACAGCTCTAAAAGCAATAACCAATCGTTCGAAAATTTACTTTTTAACTGTTTGTAAATGGCTGTTATTTTCTCTTCGGATGACGAGTTTTTTACACGCATTTGTTTTACTTGCTCGTATAAAGTATACAGTTCTTTTTCAGAATCCGAATAGGTAATTTTATGTGTTTTTACTTCAGACACTTTACTTGTATCTGCAAAAGAATCAACATCCGCAGAACCAGAATACACAGAAATAACTTCTTTACCAATTGCCATGTCGTAAATTCCCCATTCTGGTTGAAATAAAATTTCGTCTTTGTAGGTTACCGTGCAATCATCCAAAGAAATAATTAAAATTTTACCTCTTAAATCTCTTGTACCGGTAATTGCTTTTCCTTTAACTATAATTCCGCTTTCGAACTCTAAGGTCATAAATTCGCCTTCGTAAATTCCGTATGCTCTTAAATCTCTCGGACTCATATCTTCAATTGGCAAATTAATTCCTTTTAATTTACCTACCGGAGAACCAAAACCTGCAGCATGCGTTGTAATTCCATGTCCAATTAATTCTTTATCTCTGTTAGATAAAGCCGTTGGGCCAGTTGTTTGCAAATAGGCAACTTTGTTATTTTTGTATTGAATTACTTTTGTAAAAACGCCAGAAATTTGAATTCCTGTTGATAATTCTACTGTTCCTAAATTTTCTGAATCTAGCAGTTTTTTAGCACCTTTTAAACCACCCACTCTCAAAGCCATCGTATTTGCAAATTCATCTAAAACCAAACTTAAATAAGCAAAATCCGGCGTAACAAATAATTGAGGTTGTGGCTTTGTAATATCAAAATTTATACTGGCAGCTTCAATGGAATAGGGTATTTTTTTTACTTCATCTGTCATGCACCAAGCACTTTCCCCGATAGAGGACAATAATCCTGCTCCATAAATTTTAGGAATCTCTAAAGTACCAATCAAACCATATTCTACCGTCCACCAATGTAGATTTCTTATTTGTGCCATTTCAGACAATTCACCCATATTATTTTGCAACCATTCTACTTTTTCTTGCGCTTCGTCTACTTCTTTTTCGGTAGAACTTGGGTTTTCTTTTAAAATGGATAAAAGCCTGATTGCTTCATACATTTCATAATCTTTTGAGGATGAAATTGCTTTACTGCCAATTTCTCCAAAACGTCTTAAATATTCTGCATATTCTGGATTTGCAATAATAGGTGCATGGCCGGCTGCTTCATGAATAATATCTGGCGCAGGTGTATATTCTATATGATTAATAGTTCTCATATCCGAAGCAATTACCAAAACATTGTAAGCTTGAAATTCCATAAAAGCGTTTGGCGGAATAAAACCATCCACAGAAACTGCAGACCAACCAATTTCTTTTAAAATTCTATTCATGCCTTCCATATGCGGAATATTTTCAATAGAAATTCCGGTTTTTTGAAGTCCGGTCATGTATGATTTGTGCGCAACTTTGCTTAAATAAGCTACATTCATTCGCATTACATATCTCCAAACTGATTGATTTTGAGGAGTATATTCGTTGTAAGGTTGCTTTACAACAAACTTGTGCAAATGTTTGGGTAACTTTCTTGTTACTTCATTAAGTTCAAAATGTGCTTCCATTAAAGATTTCATAAAATTTACGCTACAAAATTACGAATTTTACAATTTAATATGTTAGTTTTCTTGTTAAAAAATCTTTTTTGTACCTTTAAATTCGTCAGTAAGAAATATCAAAAATTGAAAAGTAATTTCTTGTAACATTTTCTGATTTTCAACTACTTATAAAATAAAAACTTTCAGTTATGAGTTCAATATCCGGAATGATTACCAGTTTAAAAAACAATAAAAGAACTCGTGTTTCAACTTTTGATAAATTAAAAAATTTTAAGGAGGGGAAAAATATTCAAGTTGCTTTTGATAAAAAAGCATCTCCCTATCAACTCAAAAAAATTAAGGAGAAACTTCAAGAAGATAATAAAAAATTATTTAAAAGGAATATCTTGATCATTATTGCCCTTATCTCTATAATGATTTACGTTATCGGTTTCGTTAAATTTTAAAAAACACTTTAAAATATTTCCTATTTTTACGGTACAATACAGAACAATGAACAAGAAAGTTATTCTAATGATTTTAGACGGATGGGGAATTACCCAAGACCCAAAAGTATCCGCAATTTACAACGCTAAAATTCCATTTATTAATAGTTTATATGACAAATACCCGAACGCTCAATTAAGAACGGATGGAGAACATGTTGGTTTGCCAGATGGACAAATGGGAAATTCTGAAGTTGGTCACATGAATTTAGGTGCTGGTAGAATTGTGTATCAAAATTTAGCAAGAATAAACAAAGCGGTTAGAGAAAAAACCTTAGGCCAAGAAAAAGTGTTGCTTGATACTTTTAAATACGCCAAAGAAAACAACAAAAATGTACATTTATTAGGCTTGGTTTCTGATGGCGGAATTCACGCACACATAGATCATATAAAAGGAATTTTAGATGTTGCCAAAGAAAATAATGTAACAAACGTTTTTTTACATGCGTTTACAGATGGCAGAGATTGTGATCCTAAATCTAGTACTTTTTTCATCAACGAAGTGCAAGAATATATGAAAGAAAGCACAGGCGAATTAGCGACAGTTACTGGCCGTTATTACGCAATGGATAGAGATAATAGATGGGAACGCGTTAAAATTGCGTACGACGGAATTGTAAATGCAGTTGGTACAAAAACTACGGATATTTTGGCAACCATCAATCAAAATTATGAAGCTGGTTTAACGGATGAATTTCACAAACCAATTGTAATTACAAATGCAGATGGAACACCAAAAGCACAAATAAAAGAAGGGGATGCTGTAATTTTCTTTAACTACAGGACTGATAGAGGACGCGAATTAACAAATGCTTTAAGTCAGAATGATTTTCCAGAATTCGACATGAAAAAGTTAGATTTGTATTACACAACAATGACTTTGTATGATGAATCTTTTACAGGCATCAATGTTATTTACAACAACGATAATATTAAAAATACCTTAGGCGAGGTTTTATCAAAAGCTGGGAAAAAGCAAATTAGAATTGCGGAAACAGAAAAATATCCACATGTAACTTTCTTCTTTTCTGGCGGACAAGAAGCTCCTTTTGAAGGCGAGTCTCGCATTTTAAGAAACTCACCAAAAGTGGCTACCTATGATTTACAACCAGAAATGTCTGCATACGAATTAAAAGATGCTCTTTGCGAAGATTTAGAAAAAGGCGAAGCAGATTTTGTTTGTTTAAACTTTGCAAACGGTGACATGGTTGGGCATACAGGAATTATGGAAGCTGCTATAAAAGCCTGCGAAACTGTAGACATTTGTGCAAAAGCAGTAATCGAAACTGGTTTAAAAAACGGTTATTCTATCTTGTTAATTGCAGATCATGGTAATTGCGAAACGATGATGAATCCTGATGGTTCTCCAAATACAGCGCACACAACAAACCCTGTCCCTTTTATTTTAATTGATAAAGATATAAAATCAATAAATAGCGGCGTTTTAGGCGATATTGCTCCTACAATTTTAGACTTAATGGGTGTTGATCAACCAAAAGAAATGACACAAAAATCACTTTTATAATTATGAGAAACATAATATTACTATTTTTATTAACCTTTTTTGCCGCTTGTAATACAACCAAAAAAGTTGTAAAAACGAATACAATTGAAACTAAAAAAGTGAAGCAAATTGCTAGAGAAATTACTGCTAAAAAAGACGCAAATGGATATTTAACAGGCATCGCTAACAAAGAAACTTTTAAAGATGACGCTTTTAAAGATTGGTTTAACAGCCGATATGACGAATATACAACAGATAAAGAAACAATTAGCAAACTTAAAACTGCTCTTGAAGGCTATACTATAAAAGGATTTATGGGTAGTTGGTGTGGTGATAGTAAAAGAGAAACACCTCATTTTTATAAGATTTTAGATGAAAGTGGTTTTAATCAAAATGATTTTGAATTAATTACAGTTGACAGAAGTAAAAAGACACCTGATAATCTTCAAGAAGGCTTAAATATTTTAAGGGTACCAACCTTTATTTTTTACAAAGACGGCCAAGAAGTTGGGCGTTATGTAGAATATCCCAGAGAAACTCTAGAAAAAGATATTTTAAAAATTGTAACAAAACAGCCCTACAAACATTCTTACGATAAAAGCGAATAATTTATTTGATTTAAAATATTTTCTTAATACGGATTTCACAAATCAACACGAATAAAAATCTGTGTAAATTTGTGAAATTCTTGTTTTAAAACCTTTATCTAGCTTTACGCTTCAATAAAAATTAATTCCTAATAATTATGGTAACTTTGCCATTCAATTTTTTATAATGATAAAGATTAAAAACAGAGAAGAAATAGAAATTATGCGCGAAAGTGCTTTAGTAGTTTCTAGAACATTAGGTATGCTTGCAAAAGAAGTAAAACCTGGTGTTTCTACTTTATATTTAGACAAACTTGCAGAAGAATTTATCAGAGAACAAGGAGCAATTCCTGGTTTTTTAGGCTTGTACGATTTTCCAAACACTCTTTGCATGAGTCCAAATTCTCAGATTGTTCACGGAATTCCGAATAAAGAACCTTTGAAAGAAGGAGATATTATTTCTATAGATTGTGGTGCTTTAAAAAACGGCTTTTATGGTGATCATGCCTACACTTTTGCCATCGGAGAAATTGATTTGGAAGTTCAAAAATTATTAGCAGTTACCAAACAAAGTTTATATGTTGGTATCAGAGAATTTAAGGCGGGTAATAGAGTTGGCGATGTTGGTTTTGCCATTCAAGATTTTACAGAAAAACATGGTTACGGTGTTGTAAGAGAACTTGTTGGCCATGGTTTAGGACGCGAAATGCACGAAGATCCAGAAATGCCAAATTACGGTAAAAGAGGAAGAGGTAAAAAATTTGCTGAAGGAATGGTTGTTGCCATTGAACCTATGACAAACCTAGGGACTCATAAAATAAGACAACATTCTGATGGCTGGACTATTACTACTTTTGACAACAAACCTTCTGCTCATTTTGAACACAATGTTGCCATTGTTAATGGTAAACCAGAATTGTTATCAACCTTTAAATATGTAAATGAAGCTTTGGGAATTGTTACTGATATTGAGGATGAGTTTAGAAAGTAATTATTACATATTACACAGAGATTCGCAGAGTTTTATTTCATGATATTCTGAAGAGTTTCACAGAGAAAAAAAATTATTACGCAGAGATCCACGGAGGTTATTTTGTTGACTTAATAAATGAGTTTCACAGAGAAAAAAAGTTATTACACTGAGATTCGCAGAGTTTATTTTATTGAAATGCTAAAGAGTTCTACAGAGAAATTATGGAGGATAATAAAATTACGGAAAAAATTATTGGAGCTGCAATTGAAGTACATAGAGCTTTAGGTCCTGGTTTATTAGAATCTGCGTATCAAGAATGTTTATTTTTTGAGCTAAAATCAATTGGATTAAACGTAAAAAAAGAAGTTTCACTTCCAATTATTTACAAAGAAATAAAATTAGATCATGGTTACAGAATTGATTTATTAGTTGAAGAAAAAATTGTGTTAGAATTAAAAACTGTTGAAAAATTTACAGATGTCCATTCTGCTCAAATTTTAACCTATATGAAATTGGGAAATTATCCACTAGGATTATTAGTTAATTTCCATACGAAACTATTAAAAAACGGAATTAAAAGATTTATAAATACATATTAAACTCCGAGAAACTCTGTGCAAAAACTCTGCGATTCTCTGTGTAACAACCATGAAAATATTCAAATCCATCTTAAATACCATCCCAAGACCTTGGCTAATTAAAGCTAGCTATGTAGTGCGCCCAATAATTGCACTTTCTTTAAGAGGTGATACATTTACGGATCCTATAGACGGCAAAAGTTTTCGCAAATTTTTACCCTACGGATATGGAAAACAAAGAGAAAACGCGCTTTCACCTTCAACCTTATCACTAGAAAGACATCGGTTAATGTGGCTTTTTTTAAGAGATGAAACTGTTTTTTTTACTTCTGTAAAAAAACTAAAAACGTTACATATTGCTCCTGAACAATGTTTTTTAGACATCTTTAGAAAGCAAAAAAACCTTGATTATATAACATCCGATTTAGAGTCGCCGATTGCTGACGTAAAAGCAGATATTTGCAATTTACCTTTTGATGATAATTCTTTTGATGTAATTTTTTGCAATCATGTTTTAGAACATATTTCTGATGACACAAAGGCAATGCAAGAACTTTTTCGAGTACTGAAAAAAGGCGGATTTGGTATTTTTCAAATTCCGCAAGACATCTCAAGAATTGCGACTTTTGAAGACGATTCTATTACCGATAAAAAAGAACGCGCTAAGATTTTTGGTCAGTACGATCATGTAAGAATTTACGGAAAAGATTATTTTAACAAATTACGTTCTATAGGTTTTAAGGTAGCTGAAATTGATTACACAAAAAAAATCGCTCCAGAAAAACTAGAACGATTTTGCTTAATGAAGAACGAAATTCTTCCTGTTTGTTATAAAGAATAAATAGCTAACGAAAGGTATAAGTTGCATATTCTTCTATAATTCCTTCGGTAGTAGAAAATAAAAGTATGACTTCAATTTCTGGATGATTTTTTAAAAACTCTTTGGTTCTCTCTAAACCCATTGCCATAAAAGCAGTTGCATATGCATCAACATCTGCACAATCTATACTTGCAATAACCGAAGCGCTTAAAAGATTACTTTCTGTTGCAAAACCTGTTTTAGAATTTATCGTATGTACATATTTTTTTCCATCAGCAGCAATTCTAAACTTTCTGTAATTACCTGAAGTTGCCATTGATTTATTAGAAAGATTAATGTTTTTAAAACCTCCGTTTTCATCTGCACTTTTAGGATCTACAACTCTAATTAACCAAGGTTTTTGATTCTTTTTTGAGCCTTTCGCTCGTATTTCTCCTCCTATTTCAATCAAATAATTTTCTATTTTTTTTTCATCAAAAAAACGAGCAACAATATCAATTGCGAAACCTTTAGCAATAGAGTTAAAATCTAAATATATTTTTTGGTCCTGTTTAATAATTTTTCCTTTAATCAAAGAAACTTTATCCAAGCCAACAAATTGCAACTGAGCTTTAATTTCCTCATCCGTAAGGTTATTTATTTCCTTTTTAGGTCCAAATCCGTAAGCATTTACTAAATTTCCTACAGTTGGATCAAAGTATCCGTCTGTTTCTCTATAAATTCTTTTTGATTTTTGAAAAACTTCAGAAAAAATTGCATCCACAATTATTGTTGAATCACCATTATTTATTTTAGATATATCTGAAGTGGATATATAAGTTGATGTAGATGTATTTATCAACAAGAACAAACTGTCTAAAGAATTTTGATAATTACTAGCTGTCTCTAAATAGGTTATTTTATAGGATGTACCAAAAACAAGGCCTTGTAGAGTGTAATCTTTCTTTTTAATTTCTTGCTTACAAGCTGTTAAAATGGACAAAACAATGAGAAAAGCGACTATTTTTTTGAGTTTCATGAAGTTATTAATTTTTAAGGAAAAATAGTGTATAAATTTTTCACAATTTATTGTGAAACATACTTTTTATTGGTACAATTTGTTAAATTTGTGTTTGAATTTAATCAATTAAAGATGAAAAAAATATCAATATTATTATTAACCGCTATTTTAGTGAGTTCTTGTGTTTCTAAAAAACAATTTGTTGAGTTAGAAGCAAAACACGATTTAGCTAAAACAGAAGTAGTAGATTTAAAAGCGAATTTACAAAAATGTTTAATTGACAAAGAAAGAGAATCTACTAAAGTTTTTACCCTAATAGAACAAGTAAAATATTTACAAGAAGACAAAAAAACAGCTTTAAGACAAGTTGAAAACTTAACTGTTTTAACGCAATCTTCTTCTGATAATATTAAAACTGTAATTTCTCAATTAAGCGAAAAAGACAAATACATTAATGGTATTAGAGAAGCAATGACTCAAAAAGATTCCTTAAATCTTGCTATTAAATTTCATTTAACTAGAAATTTAACTGATGGAATTAGAGATGAGGACATCGAAGTAAATGTTGAAAAAACGGTAGTTTTTATATCAATTTCGGATAAATTACTGTTTAAAAGCGGAAGCTATAATGTAACTGACAAAGCATATACTGTTTTAGAAAAAATTGCAAAAGTAATTAACGACCAACCAAACATGGAAGTTATGATTGAAGGTCATACAGATACAACTCCTATAAAAAGAGATATCATTCAAGATAACTGGGATTTATCTGCTTTAAGAGCAACTTCTATTACAAGAATTTTACAATATAAATATGGTGTATTACCAGAAAGATTAATCGCTGCGGGTAGAAGTCAATATATCCCTTTAGGACCAAATGATACTGCTGCAAATAGATCTATAAACAGAAGAACAAAAATTATTATCATGCCTAAATTAAATCAATTCTTTGAATTGTTAGAGCAAGATGCTACTAAAAATTAATTTTTAAAAACTTTTAAATTACTAAACCAACTCTTTTTGAGTTGGTTTTTTTTTGGTTTTCTGTTTGGTAAAAAACTGGTTTTCTAATGAAAATCTACCAACGCGAAACTCATCTTATAAATTATTGTTAAAGATACTTACTGTAAAATCATAAAAAACCACATTATACGATTGTTCTTTAAAAGCTTCCATCCAAACAACATCATACTCATTAGGGTTTTGCAAATTACTATACGTTTTTACCAACACAAAAATAGTAGGTTCTCCTTTTTTAAATAACACAAACTGCGGATGTCTTTTTAACTGGCTATTAATTGCTTGGAGCTCATAACCCATTTTTTCTAACTTTTCGCCAACAGTATTCATGGCCAAATTATGCAATTCTTTTATATCCTAATTTAGAGAACACTTGACTTTCTCAAAAAAAACAACTAACTTCGTTTAACTCTTGATATAAAACATTAAAACGATTTCATATCATAACAGTTACCCACCATTAGAAAAAAGCCCTTGCACATTTTACACATTTATTTTTTTCCAACACACAAGGTCCAACACTAAAAAAATAAAAGAGTAAAATTTCCCAACGCAAAAATTGAATTTCAAATAAAATTAATTACATTTGACCATAATTAGTCAAGTCTAAATTTGGTAAAATGACCCTTGGACAGAAAATACGAGTATTAAGAGAATCAAACGGAATGTTTCAAAGGCAACTTGCCGCAATACTTGAAATCGGAGACGGTTTTTTGAGTAAAGTTGAAACTGACCAAAAAGCTTTAAAACGTGAACACTTAAAAACAATTAGCGAAACTTTCAACTGCTCATTTTCGGAATTAGAAGCTTTATGGATTGGTTCAAAGGTTTATGACATAATTAAAGACGAAAAAGAAGGACTAAATGCTTTGAAAGTAGCTGAAGAACAAATAAAATACGAAAAAAAATGAGTTTAGTAGAATTATACTCCCGAGAAAAAAGAAAGGAAAACGGAGTTTTTTATACGCCTGATTTTCTTTCTAATTATTTGTCAAAAAAAGTAATTCAATATCATTCATCAAAAACAGATAATTATTCAATACTTGACCCAGCTTGCGGAGATAGTATGTTATTGAGAAGTTTTGCGGAAAATATTAAAAAAAATAGTACTACAAAATTTATTGGACTTGATATAGATATCAATGCAATTAACAATTCAATCATAAAATTTTCAAAACCTGATTTTCAGGATTTTAATCACACTTTTATCAAATGTGATGGTTTATTCCCTAACCCAGAATTGAATTCAAAAGACGGATGGAATAAATTAAAAAATAATCTCGAAATAAAAAATGGATTTGACATTGCGTTAAGTAATCCACCTTGGGGAGCTGATTTAAGTAATTACACTTCACAAATACTAAATTCAAATTTCAAATTAACCAAAGGTCAATTTGATATCTATAATTTATTCATTGAGGTAATTTTAAATAATCTAAACGATAATGGAACTTATGGCTTAATATTACCTGATTCAGTTTTTAGTCAAGAGCAAAGTTATTTGAGGTGTTTATTATCTAAAAACACAACAATAAGTTTTATTGCAAGATTAGGAGAAAAAATATTTCCAGAAATCAATAGAGCCTGTGTTATAATTATTGGAAAAAACAGGATCCCAAAAAAGAATCACAAAGTTGATTGTTTCAGGTTATCGACAGCAAATAAGAAAAGAGTTATTTCAAATGAAATATCTCTTTTAGAAATAGATAGAGAGCTTTCTCATAAAGTTTTACAATCTCGTTTTTCAGAAAATGAAAATTGTGTTTTTGATATTGACTTAAGAGCTGATTCAAGAGCGACTTTTGACAAAATTCAACAAGGAGGTGTAAAATTAAAAACATTTGTTAATAATACTAGAGGTGCTGAAATTTCTAAAAAAGGAATTGTTTGGCAATGTCAAAAATGTGAAAATTGGACACCTGAACCTCGCTCAAAAGAGCCAAAATGCAAAAAATGTAATTCTTCTTTTGGTAATGACGTAATAAAAGAAAAAATAATTTTAAATCATAATGGTGTTGGCAATATAAAAATCAAAGTAGGAGAAGATTTATATCGCTACACATCAAAATCAAAAAGTTGGATTAATACTAAAAAAGAAGGAATCAACTATAAAAATCTGGAAATATATCAAGGAAAAAAAATATTAGTAAGAAAAACAGGCATAGGTATAACAGCTAGTATTGACTACGAAGAATCAATAACAAATCAGGTTGTTTACATATTAAAGCTTAATCCTGAATACAAATCAAAAATTACTTTAGAATTTATTCTTGCTGTGTTAAATTCAAGATTAATGACTTACTACTTAATAAAAAAATATGGAGAGAATGAGTGGAAAAGCCATCCTTATTTGACACAAACTATGCTTATTAACTTACCTTTTCCAAACATTGATTTTGAGTGTAAAAAAGCAATGTTAAAGATTGAAAATATATCATCTATTATTGAAAATGAAGTAACCAATTCAAATAATAAAAACATCTCAAAAGAAAATGATTTATTTATTGAGAAAACTATAGCGAGTTTCTTCAATTTAAATAACAGAGACTATGAAACTATTTATGAAACATTACATTCAGCAGACCAATTAATCCCAATTAAAAGATTGTTAGAATGCGATACAACAGAAATTTTTAAATAGATGGGATATAGATACATAGGGTCAAAAGACAAGCTTTCAGACATAATAATATCAGAGATTCGTAATATAAATAGCAATACTGAAACTGTAATTGATTTAATGGCAGGTACTGGACTAATGTCACTTGCTTTACGAGAAAACAATTTCAAAGTGGTTGCTAATGATGTTATGACTTATTCATATCATCATTTAAATCTACACTTACTATTAACTAAAGCTCCAGAATTCAATAATATCAATTCAATTATTACAAATTCAGATGTTAGTAATAAAAAAAGTAATTACGCTTTAATACTTGATTATTTGAATACTCTTAAACCAAAAAAAGGTTATTTCTATAATGAGTTTAGTCCTGAAGGAAATCCAATAAACGCCACAAAACCAAGGAAGTATTATACAGCAGAAAATGCAGCAAAAATTGATGCTGTAAGGAAAGAAATAAAAAAACTAAAGAAGAAAAAACTAATTACAGATTTAGAACACTCTCTTTTACTACACGACCTTATTATGGCTAGTAACGACATTGCTAATATAGCGGGAACTTACGGTCATTATTTGTCAAAGTTTGTAAAACGAGCAGAAAGCCCAATGAAATTATATCAATCAAAATTTTCAAGCCTTGGAAGAACAGAAGGACACCAAGTTTTTAAAGGTTATGCAGAAGAAATTGCACCAAAGCTAATAGGCGACATCTGTTATATTGACCCTCCATATATTAAAAGACAATATGCCGCTAATTATCATATTTTAGAAACTTTAGCAAGAGAAGATGAACCAGAAGCTATTGGAGAAAGTGGATTAAGACCTTGGCGTGACCAATATTCAAATTTTTGCTCGAAAGTTAAAATCAGGGGCTCTTTCGATAAAATAATTACTAATATTAATTGCAAAGATTTGTTAATTAGTTATAGTGAAGATGGACTGATTCCTATATCTGATTTAATTTCATTTTTAACTAATTATGGAACTGTTTCAAAAAAGAATATAGAATATAAAAGATTTAAAAGCAACAATAGTAAGAAAAGCTCTACTTTAAATGAATACTTAATTCATCTTAAAAAGAACTAATCCTCTAAGGATTTTTTTACTGTTTCAAGATGTTCTGGAAGCCAAGTAATTTCATAATCAACAGCATTAATCTTAATTTTCAGTTTGTTATCTACAATATTGTTTAAATCTATTTCTGATACATCCGCATAATGCAGCATTCTATGAATTAGCGGTGATAAAACAATTGCATTAGCATAAGAATCAGAACCACTTTCTCCTAAAGGAATTAAATGATGTACTTCAGAATATAGCTCGCCATTTTTCTTTTTAAAAGTGAGTGTTTCACCAGTTATTTGGCACTTTCCTCCGTATAACTTTTTCAACTCCTTAACAATCTTATTGTTCCTTTTTCTTATTTTAAATATTCTCTCTTTTACTTCTGGGTCAACACCTTCGTCATCCAATTCTGCCAGCTTTGAAGAGGTATCTTGATTTAATAAATCTTCCTCAACATCTTCATCAGATTTTATTTGATTCTTTATAGTTTGTGCATCAAAATAAAAAGGCCACTTTTTAATCTCGGTATCAAATAATGTTTTAACCGTTGGAATTATAATTCCAGCACTTTCTTCCTCAAATAACGTTTGAAGTTCATTGTTTAAAATCCAATTTTTAGGAGCTTCATTTTCCAAAAACCAACCAGCCCAAAAGGTATTGTCATCAGCTTTAATTATATATACCACTAAATCATCTGCATTTGGATTGTAATTTACAGGAAAAGAATTATTTGGATGCCAAGAGAAAACCCTATTTCCTCCAGCACTATTTTCTGGAAGTTTTTGAGAAGTGATACTAACTGACGCATCTCTTCTATTTGATATTAGAATATTTTGTGAATCGATAAGACCTAAACTATTCATAGTAATAGACCATTTAGGTCTATTCTGTGCACCAAAAGAAGTAGGATTACCTAATAAGTGTCGCCATTGTTGAATTGAAACATTTCTTGTTGGAAAATCTATATATCCTTGCCCTCCACCTTGTCCTTGATAAGCACTTCCTTGCTGATTTATTTTATCAAAATCATTATGAGTTAATCTTCTATAAACAATGCTATCTACTCTTTTTTCCATTCGAAAAGTTTTGTAATTTCCATATCTAAAGCTGTCGCAATTTTTTCAATAACAGTTATTGAAACGTTTCTATCGCCTTTTTCAATACTAGAAATGTAAGTTCTATCAAGTTCTGCCAAGTGAGCAAATGCTTCTTGAGATAGACCTTTTTTAAGCCTTAACTCTTTTACTTTTTGACCGAATTTGAATTTAATATCCATAAATGCAAAGTTGGGAATATGTTGACAATTATACAACGGACAATAGTCCACACTAAAAGCCATACACATTTGCAATTCGCTACAGCCAACGCACGTCCTAAAATTGCAAAAGAGTATGTCTTTGCCAACGCTAGCAATTTTGCGGAAAAAAAAGCCAGTGGGTAACAATGTATAAAAAACATAGGGCGTATGTGCTAAATTCAAGGTATGTGCGTATTTGCAAAGTCCGCTAAATATAAAATTTGACATTTAAGAGAAAAATAAAAGCAAAATATTTATATTTAGCTCAGTAATAAACCGAAACGAAAGTGCTTATTTATTGCCCTACGTTTCTTATACTAGACGTTAAACGAACCTACTCTAAAATCTTAACAAAATCTTCAAAAGCCACGTAATAAGGTTGGTCTTTAAAAACCGGACATTCTACACTTTCTGCATTTGCAATGCCTACACCAACAAACCAAACTTTGGTATTTTGTTTTTTGGCGTGATCTTTAAAGGCTTCCATCCAAACAACATCATACTCATTAGGGTTTTGCAAATTACTAGACGTTTTTACCAACACAAAAATAGTAGGTTCTCCTTTCTTAAATAACACAAACTGCGGATGTCTTTTTAACCGGCTATTAATTGCTTGGAGCTCATAACCCATTTTTTCTAACTTTTCGCCAACAATATTCATGGCCAAATTGTACAATTCTGTTAAATGCTAATTTAGTGATCACTTGACTTTCTCAAAAAAAACAACTAACTTGCTATTAGCCTTGATATAAAACATCAAAACGATTTCATATCATAACAGTTGTAAGTCATTCAGAAAAAATGAATATATTTAAGAAAATCATCAAATATATTGGAATTTTAATTATACTATTAATTCTGTTTCGTGGATTTCTATATCGAACTTCAATTAATTACACAAAAGTTGAAGTTAGAAAAAATATTACTTTGACCGACAAAAAATGGATTAAAGAAATTAATAAACAAACAAAAGGAAGAACATTGAGTATTGAAGAAATAATCAAATTGAGTAATAAAATAACAAGTGACAATCTGAACTTTACGTTTAATAAAGTTTCGAGTAATCCGAATTTGGTTTCTGAATTAAAAAAAGCCAATTGTATTGGATATTCCTCTTTATTTAACTCTATCGGAAATTATATAATCGGAAAGCAAAAATTGAATCATAAGTACGAATTTATTCATTTAGTTGGAAAATTAAGTTTTTTTGGCTTTAACGTCCACAACTTATTTAATAACCCTTTTTTCAAAGACCACGATTTTAACGAAATAAAATACAAACAGACTGGTGAAAATAAATATGTCGACCCAAGTTTGAGAGATTATTTAAGAATTGAATATGTTACATCTGATTAAAAATTCCTTACAACACGGTGTAAAATAATAAGGATTTCTATGCCAAACCGAAAGTTAATGCATTTTAATAAAGTCCGCAATATTTTCAATTTTAACTTCAGTTGAGTTAAATGGTAAATGGTAAATTTGGCTAAGTGCTTAATCGAAAAGTAAGTACATTTTGATCTATTACTATTCTTATACTAGACGTTAAAAGAACCTACTCTAAAATCTTAACAAAATCTTCAAAAGCCACGTAATAAGGTTGGTCTTTAAAAACCGGACTTTCTACACTTTCTGCATTTGCAATGCCTACACCAGCAAACCAAACTTTGGCAT
>Ga0105052_10001766_pt1 | contig 27701 bp, 26 predicted proteins | sample FRY03_FD_78094 | JGI IMG/M metagenome (GOLD analysis project Ga0105052, IMG submission 78094) | Freshwater microbial communities from Lake Fryxell liftoff mats and glacier meltwater in Antarctica - FRY-03 | ecosystem: Environmental > Aquatic > Freshwater > Ice > Glacier meltwater ... | reverse complement strand
ATTCGAGGCAATATTGATTCGCGAATTCAGAAGGTTCGACGCGGGGAGTATGCCGCGGCGGTGCTGGCAGCGGCAGGTATTTTGCGAATCGGATATCAGCACGAAATCACAGAATATTTTAGCGTTACGGAGATGTTGCCAGCGCCCGCACAAGGGGCGCTGGCGATCGAGTGTCGAAAAGATGATCTAGCGATGATAGAACACCTTAGTTTGATCGATGATCCGATTGCTAGATTAACGACAACGGCCGAACGTGCGGTACTACGAGGCTTGAACGCCGGATGCGATTTAGCTATTGGCGCTTTTGCCCAATATTTGGATGGAGTTCTCCGGCTTGTTGCTGAGATTGGCGATTGGCAAAGCGGTGAGCAAAAGCGAATTGAGAATTCTGTGATTGTGACTGATATTTCTGATGTTGAATCAGCCGAGGAGCTAGGACTTAATATTGCAAGAGAGTTTATGGTTGATGAATTTACTTTGAGAATACTGCGCCGTGATAATTAAACCGGTACTTTTGATTCGAGCCAATGGCAATGAGCAGGATGCCAAAGCCTTAGCGGAATTAGGTGTAAGCGCAGTTATTGATCCATTTCTAAAGATCTCCGCAAATCCAGATTTAAGCAATGCTTTAAATCTTTATAGCTTTGCGCAAGAGGCCGAGGTAGAAACTTGGGTGATCGCTACATCTTTGAATGGAATCGATTATTGGGCACAAACTATCGGCGAATCGAAGTTGAGATCGGTATTTAAAACCAATCAGAACCTTCGCTTCGCTGCGATTGGAGCTGGCACCGGGTCACGGTTGCATGAATTAGGCGCAGCAGAAGTGGCCATTCCACCAGAGCCAAATTCCCAATCGTTATTGGAGCTTCTCAGTACTAGAAATCCCGCAAGGGCAATAATCCCAACCGGAAATTTAACTTTGAACACGATACCGAACGGTCTTACAAGGCTAGGGTGGGAGATTATTCAGGCAGAGGTATATCAGAACTCCATAGTAGAGCGGAGACCAAAGTCTGTAGCAGGTATTGCAGCGGGAGATTTTGGCGCAATTATTCTGAGATCCCCCAGTGCCGTAAGAGCGTTTTTGCATTTTGTTCCTAAATCTTTAGTTCCATTAATATGCGGTGGCAGAACCACGGCGGCGGAACTTGAAATTGCCTCTTTGACTCCGGCGGAAGTTTCTGATCTCTCAGATTCCAACTCATTGGCCAAATTGGCACTTAAGGCACTATGCGAAAAAGGAATAAGGTGAACAAGATGGAATTGACTCAACGCCCTAGACGATTGCGCGTAAATCAAGCGATGCGCAACTTGGTCAGTGAGAATGTGGTGCAAAAAGAATCTTTAATTCTTCCGCTTTTTGTTCGGGAAGGGCTAACCAACCCAGTATCAATAAAGGCAATGCCCGGCGTTGTTCAACACTCCAGCGAATCTTTAAAGCATGAAATAGATCGAGCGCTAGCGCTAGGCATTGGCGGAGTTATGGTCTTTGCTATTCCTGAGATTCGCGATGAAATGGGGTCGCAGGCTTTGAACCCCGATGGAATTTTAAATAAGGCGGTTAGAGATATTCGTACTCAAGTGGGAGAGAATTTAATTGTGGTAGCCGATCTTTGCCTCGATGAATTCACCAGTCATGGCCACTGTGGTGTATTGGATCAATTTGGACGAGTAGATAATGACCGAACTCTCGAGATCTATGGCGAGATGGCGGTGCTCTTAGCAGCCAATGGCGCGCACATGCTTGGCACGAGCGGGATGATGGATGGTCAAGTCGGTGCAGTAAGAAAAGCGTTGGACAAAGCTTCATTCCAAGATATCTCAATTCTTGCTTACGCGGCAAAGTATGCCTCGGCTTTTTATGGTCCATTTAGAGATGCGGTTGAATCTCAATTACAGGGAGACCGAAAGAGTTATCAGCAGGATCCGTCGAACATTAAAGAATCGTTACGCGAAATTCAATTAGATGTTGAAGAAGGTGCCGACATCATTATGGTTAAACCAGCAATGGCGTACTTGGATGTTCTTCACGCTGCCTCTCAAGTAGTAAATCTCCCACTTGCTTCTTACATCGTTTCTGGTGAGATGGCTATGGTAGAGGCTGCTGCTGCGCAAGGATTAGTCGATCGTGAGCGAGCAATACTTGAGATACTTACTTGCCTTCGTCGGGCGGGCGCACAGGTCATCTGCACTTATTGGGCCCTTGAAGTTGCGCAGCTACTAGATAGAAAATAGGAAAAACATGGAGCAAAATATTGATGGTTCAATAGGTTGGCACAGTCGAGCAAAGGCGGTAATTCCGGGCGGCGTTAGTTCCCCAGTCCGAGCCTTCTCGGCAGTAGGTGGCAACCCGCGTTACATGGTTCGCGGGGCAGGCTCTCGTGTATTCGATGTAGATGGCAATGAATACATTGACCTAGTTGGCTCTTGGGGTCCGATGATTTTAGGGCACGCTCATCCTGAAGTCGTTCGGCAAGTTATTGAAGTTGCTAGCAATTCATCGTCATTTGGTGCGCCAAGTCCTCATGAAGTTGAACTAGCAGAAGAGATCATCCACCGTGTTAGTGCGGTTGAGAAAGTGCGATTCGTCTCCTCGGGTACAGAGGCGGTGATGACAGCGGTTCGGCTTGCACGCGCAGCTACTGGTCGCGATCTCATTGTGAAATTTGCTGGTTGTTACCATGGACATTCAGATGCGCTTTTAGTTCAGGCAGGATCTGGCGTTATAACGCTAGGCCTTCCCAATTCACCAGGTGTTACCGTCGGACAAGCTCAAGACACGGTAGTGCTGCCGTATAACGATGTTGCCTCGCTCGAGGCGCTCTTTACAGAACGCGGAAGTAAAATCGCTGCAGTTATCACTGAAGCAACGCCCGCAAATATGGGAGTTGTTCCTCCTCTACCTGGGTTTAATAAGTTGATTGCTGACCTCTGCCACAAGAGCGGCGCACTTTTTATTCTTGATGAAGTCATGACGGGCTTTCGAATTTCCGTTGGTGGTTGGTGGGAGTCCGTTAGGCAAGAAAATTGGATACCAGATCTGTTCACTTTCGGCAAAGTCATTGGTGGGGGATATCCGCTTGCGGCAGTTGCTGGCAAGGCTGAGATTATGGATCTACTTGCTCCGTTGGGATCGGTTTATCAAGCGGGAACTCTCAGTGGCAATCCAGTTGCTACAACTGCTGGACTTGCAACGCTAAAACTATGCGACAAAGCGTTATACGACAAAGTTAATTTGCGAGCCCAACAAGTTGGAGCGGGAATTTCCCAAGCGTTAGGCGAAGCTGGCATCTCTCATCAATATCAGTTTGCTGGAAATCTTTTCTCCTTCTTTTTTACAGCAGAACCAGTTCGCTCATATGAAGATGCTAAAGATCAAGATACTAAAATTTTTGCTAAATTTTTTCACTCCATGTTAAAAAGCGGCGTTTCACTTCCACCGTCGGCATTTGAAGCTTGGTTTGTCAATGGTGCAATGACTGATCTTGATGTCGAGCAGATTATTTCTGCAGCTAAGATCTCGGCGGAATTCGCTCTAAACCCTTAAGCTTTCTTCCCATTTGCCAGGTAGCCAACCATCCGAAAACGAGGAATATTGTCGCAAGTAAAGCTGACCACTTGGAGGCGAAGGTTAAAGCTGCAATGCTTGCATCAGCTTCGTCTTTAGTTTTTGGATCTGCCGCTAATTCTGGAATAACCGTTCCAGCGGAATTAACTACGCCATGCACCAAGGTCACGCGCTGCGCAGTTGTCAGTTGATTTGAAGTTTCTAACCGATGGCTCAGATTGGATCCAAAGAGTCCAAAGAGGGTACTTCCCAAAATCGCAATACCAAGGGCAAAACTAAACTGGCGCATCGCGCTGGAAATTCCTGAGGCTTGGCCTCCCTTTTCAATTGGAATATCCTGTAGTGCTAAATTTGTGATTTGACTCGTTGCCAGTCCAATCCCCATTCCGTAAAGAAATAAGCAACCCGCAATGAGAGATACCTTAGTTGAAGGGGAAATGGTAATTCCCAGCAAAGCCACCCCTGCTATTTCTAATAAAATTCCAACCTTGAGTGTGGCAAGGCCACCTTTTCGAGCCGAGAGATATCTACCCGCAGAACTTGAACTGAATGCTCCAATTGCCAAGACCAAAAATAGCGTACCAGTTTTGAAACCAGAATAACCAAGAACGTTTTGCAACCAATATGGGAGTAAAAATATCAAGCCGTACTCACCGAGGCTTATGATCATTCCGGCAAAGGTGGCATAGCGAAATGAACGAATTCGGAAAATGGAGAAATCTATATAAGTATCTTGACCTGCGCGATCTCTTTTTAACTCTAACCGAATAAATATCAAAAAAACAGATACCCCAGTTATAAGTGCCATTGGAATAATCGATATTGGTAAAATCCATCTCAATCCCATAAGCGTTTCATGGCCAATTGGCTTCCACCAGCCGTAGACCCGTCCTTCAGTCAAAGCAAAAATTATCGTTAAAGCTGAGATCAAGATAAGGACTGAGCCCAATAGGTCGAATTTGTTATTCGAACCACCTTTCTCTTCCTTAACGAAGAAATACACGCCTAGAGCAACTATGGGAATTAAGAGAAGATTTATTCCGAAAGCCCACCGCCACGTAAAAGATGTTATTAACCAACCACCAAGAAATGGCCCAAGGGCAGCGGTACCAGCAATAACTGATCCCCATAGTGCGAAAGCTTTTCCTCTGGAAGTACCAGTGAATTGTGAATTAATTGTAGATATGGCGCTCGGTAGCATCATGGCCGCTCCTAGGCCCTGAAAAATTCGAGCAACGATGAGTAGATCAGGCGAATTAATCTGCGTCGCAAATAGACAGGCAAAAAAGAAAGTAATTAATCCGACTTCAAATATTTTTCTACGTCCAATTTTATCGGCAAGTTTCCCAAAGATCAGCAAAGTGGATGCAAATACCAGAGTGTAAATCGCTTGGGCCCACTGTGCCTGAATAGAACTCATATTCAAAGCTTTGATCATTGTTGGCATAGCAACGTTGATAATTGTGGAATTCACGATGACCATTCCGACACCCAAAGATAAGAAAAAGAGGGCCCAACGTTGCGACTTCATTTGACTTAAGTTTATTCGCAAAAATTCTCAGTTTTTTACCTCCCGCGACGGGTCGCATTACCGACTATCTCAGCGCAGTGCCTACCTTTGAATAAAACGAAAGCGCCAAGGGGGGCTTGGCGCTTTCGTTTTATCTATTTAGTTGTTAATTATTAGTCATCGTCATCGTCATCTTCGTCATCGTCATCTTCGTCATCGTGATTTGCCTCTTCGCTGGCTTCTGCAAGATCACGAGTAGCGTCATCTGCTTCTTCTCTGGCTTCTGCAACATCAGAGGCATGGTCATCTGCCTCTTCGCGGGCATCTGCAACATCAGGAATAGAAGAAGTAGTTCCTGAGATTGGAGGAACGACGAGTGTTGGATCAGTTGATGGAGAAGCGTTCGCGAAGGCTTGTGTACCAATGATGGCTGCGGCGACGATAATTCCAACTCTTCTTTGCATTGAGCTTTTTCATGTTAATTCCTTTGGCTGGGAAGGCTTTTCCCTTAGCCATAAGTATGTGGATGTCGTCTGTGAAAAGGATGAGAAGAGGCTGAAGGTTTTCAGAGATATCCATTCTCTGTCTTTTCAAGATAATGGTAGAGGCAGAGGATTTAAAACCCTTTAAGTCTGGGTTCGACCCCCACCGGGGGCACCAAAGAAGATGCTGCGTTAAGAGATGAGCGGGAAGATTTCTGGCCCTATGATTGTTATTACTAAAAGCCACCAGATGCTCTGGTGGCAATTGAAAACTAGGAGATAAGAAAGTTATGCGCAGTTCAAATCCTGTATTAGGCCGAGCCTTTAATCAACCTGGTTACGCCGCATTTAATCCAAAGACAACAATTTCAAGCGAGGCAGCCTCTCTCGAGAATCTCTATAACGCACCTGCTGCATCATCGCTTCACACAGGCCGCATGACAATTGATGATGTCATTACACGCACTGGAATTTTATTTATAGTCCTTGTCATAACAGGTGCTGCCGCTTGGTATCTCAATCTTGGCGGTGGTGCGCTAATGATTGGCGTTCTAGGTGGCTTTGTTCTTGCCATGGTTAATATTTTTAGTAAGACCGTTCGCCCTGCTTTAGTTATTGCTTATGCAGTTTTCCAAGGTTTAGCACTTGGAACAATTAGCCATATGTACAACACAATTTATCCAGGAATTGTTAGTCAAGCGGTTATCGGAACGCTCTGTGCTTTTGCTGGAATGCTCTTTGCTTATCGCAGCGGTCGAATACGCGTAACCCCAAAGTTCACTCGCGTTTTAATCGGTGCACTTTTTGGTTATCTAATTTTGGCCCTTGTCAGCATGGCTGGATCATTTTTCGGTCTTGGTGGAGGTCTTGGTCTCTATAACATTGGTGGGTTTGGTTTACTACTTGCCGTTGGCGGAGTAGCGCTTGCTAGCCTCTTTCTTGTTTTAGATTTTGATCAGATTCAAAAGGGAATTGCCAGCGGTGCTCCAGAACAAGAATCTTGGCGTGCAGCCTTTGGTTTAATGGTCACACTTGTCTGGTTATACCTTGAAATCCTTCGCTTGATTTCAATCTTGCGCGGCAATAACTAAATAAAAGAAGTTAGTGCGGCTCTTCACTGATAATCGGTGAGGAGCCGTTCTCTTTGTCTTTATCAATCTTGCGCGTTTCAGGTAAATCAAATACTAGAAAGAGTGCAATAAGAAAGACAGCTCCGGTAGTAACAAGAGCTATTCTGTAGTTTGCGATATCTGAAATAAACCCAAGCAAAATTGGCCCGACCATCATGCCGGCATCACCTGCCATTTGAAAAATGGCTACAACACGACCACTGCGACCTTTGATTACATCACCGACAAGAGCAGCACCGGTGCCACCGAACGCCCCACCTAAACCTAAGAAAAGCATTGCAATTAAATACATCCAAGTATTTATTGAGAAAATTAATATTAGTAAGCCAATTGAAATTAAAGATACGCCGAGTATAAGGGCTGGCCTGCGACCGGCTTTATCTGAATAACGACCAGCGCGAATGAGAATCAAACCTTGGGCTAGGGCCGCAATAGTAAACCCAATTCCAACCAGCGTTGTTGTCCCATGTAAATCTTCAATGACATAGAGCGGCAAAATGGAGGATCTAACACCAAAGAGAACCCAAGTAAGTAAAAAGGTCATCAGAAGAATGTAGCGAAATGCTTTAATTTGCAAAGCTTCACGAATTGTTGTCGCAGGGATTGCATCGAGAAGATGTTGCGTTTTACCTAACCTGTTTTCGTGTAGAAAGAAGAATGCAATGATTCCGGCAATTGAAAGTGTTACCGAATAAATAAAGAAGGGAGCACGCGGAGATATTGCAATAAGTATTCCGCCAAATGCTGGTCCGGCAATGCTTCCGACTAGAAAACCACCGTTATAAACTGATAGCGCGCGGCCTCTTTTATCATCACTTACCACCCGCAAAATAAGTGAGCCAGCAGAAACTGAAAACATTGCTGAGCCAAGGCCACCTGCTGCGCGCAGGAATAGTAATTGCTCATAACTTTGAGCAGGGGCTGTCAGGAAAACAAAGAAAGCAACCATAAATAGCCCAAAGCCAAGAACTAGGCGCTCGCCAAATCGTTCTACAAATTTTCCTGATACCAAACCAGAGGCCAATCGAGTAATTGCAAACATTGAAATAACAAGACCAATGGCTGTATTGCTTACCCCAAAAGTCTTAGCAAACATTGAAATAGCAGGGATGATTAATCCAAAGCCCAACGCTACAAAAAAGGCAACGGTAGTTAGAACCGGAACTTCCTTTGGTAGATCGGTGAAAGGTGAATTAAATTTTTTTAAGATTATCCGACTGCCTCACCGGCGGCCGCTTCACGAGCAGCAGCATAATCTGCGCCACTTTGAAGTGGTTTCTCACGTAAGAAGAGCACAAAGAGGAAAGCTAGAACTGTCACTGGTACTGCCGAAATAAAGACGACTTGGAATGCGCTAGCAAAACTGGTTAATACCGTTTCCTGTATAACTGGCGGAAGTTTTGCAAGACCAGCAGTGTTATTAGTTAACGCGCCAATTACTTTCATATCTACTCCTGCAGCTGCACTTGGATTCTTTACTGCCAGATCGGCAAAGCCACTGGTGAGATTATGAGCGATTCGATTGGTAAGAATTGTTCCAAAGATTGCAGTTCCAAAAGCGCCACCAAGGGTGCGGAAGAAAGTGTTTAAACTTGTGGCAACCCCTAGTTCTTTAAAATCTACCGCATTTTGAAGCGCGATAACTAAAGTCTGCATTGACATACCGAGTCCAGCACCAACAATTATCGCAAATATTGAAAGTTTCCAGTACTCCGTATTAACTCCCATAGTGCTCATTAGCAAAAGCCCCAAAGTCATCAACGCGGTACCAAGAATAGGAAACTTCTTGTATTTGCCCGTTTTAGTAATGAGTATTCCGCTAGTAATCGTCGTGGCAACAATTCCAAGCATAAGCGGGATCAATTTTAAACCAGCAGAGGTAGCGCTATTTTGTTGAATTATTTGTAAGTAAAGTGGCAACATAATGATTGCGCCAAACATTCCTACACCGACGAAGAAAGATATAACGGAGGTAAGCGAGAATGTATGGTTTTTAAAGAGCGCCAACGGCAAGATTGGCTCCTTAGCTTTTCCTTCCCAATATAGAAAGAGCAGAGTAAGAAGGGCTCCACCGCCGAAGTAAGCAAGCGTAATCGGTGCGCTCCAGCCATTTTCAGGTCCTGATATCGAAGTTCCAAGGAGCGTTGAAACGACTGCGCCAACCAAAAGTATTGCGCCAAGATAATCGATTGAGTGTTCGCGTTTTACTTTAGGAATATGCAAAACAATCGATGTAACAACTAGCGCCAGAATTGCGAAAGGAATGTTGATATAAAAAATCCAGCGCCAGCCAGTAATTCCAAAAATTTGTCCACGATCAGAGAGAAAACCACCAAGGAGTGGACCTGCAACTGATGAGAGACCCCAGACTGCGCCAAAGTATCCTTGATATTTTCCGCGCTCGCGCGGAGAAACTATGTCGCCAATTATTATGAAAGAAAGACTCATCAGACCGCCGGCACCTAAGCCTTGAATTGCACGGAATGCAATTAGTTGATTCATGTCACCAGCGGCACCAGATAGAATTGAGCCAATTAAGAATGTAATGATGGCGAATTGATAGACCGAGCGCCGTCCATAGAGATCAGAAATTTTTCCATACAAAGGCGTAGATGCTGTTGCGGTAAGTAAATATGCAGTTACCACCCAGCTGTAATGATTTAACCCATTAAAATCTTCAACAATGCTTTTTAGAGCAGTAGAAACAATTGTCTGGTCAAGGGCGGCTAATAACATTCCGGTCATTAACCCGCTCATAACCAACATGATTTCGCGGTGGGTAAATTGGCCAGAGGGAGCCTTGGTCGTTAAATTCGTTTTTCTAGACACAATCACCCTTCACCGCGGTAAGAGGTAAGTTTAGCCTGTGAAATCAGTTAGCGCAGACCGTCTAGTTAAGATCTACCGCAAGGGGCAGGTTAAAGCCTTAGATAATTTATCTCTCGATGTTGAAGAAGGCACTGTTCTTAGCGTTCTTGGCCCAAATGGTGCGGGTAAAACAACAGTTGTTCGAATTCTTGCAACGTTATTAAAACCTGATTCTGGTCTTGCAACTGTTTGTGGAATTGATGTTATTAAAAATCCAGAAAAAGTGCGCGAATTAATTGGTTTATCTGGTCAATACGCTGCCGTTGATGAGACGTTAACTGGTTGGGATAACTTAGTAATGTTTGGTCGTCTTTATCACCTGGGAAAACAAGCATCTATTAAGCGAGCAGAAGACTTACTTGAACGTTTTTCTTTAACAGATAGCGCTCGCAGACCAATCAAAACTTATTCGGGTGGAATGCGTCGCAGACTTGATCTGGCGGCATCTTTAATTGTGCAACCAAAAGTTTTATTTCTAGATGAACCAACTACAGGTTTAGATCCACGCGGTCGCCAAGAGATGTGGGGAGTTATTGAAGAATTGGTAAAAGGCGGTGTAACCCTTCTGCTAACAACACAGTATTTGGAAGAGGCAGATCAGTTAGCCGACGAAATCGCAGTAATTGATCATGGAAGAGTTATTGCTCGTGGGACATCAGACGCACTTAAAAAGCAAGTTGGTGGCGAGCGGTTAGAGGTTACAGTCGAAGCAAAAAATATTGCGTCAACGATTGAAATTGTTTCTAGGGTAAGTGGCAATAAAGCCGCCCTTGATGAAACGCTGCGCCACATTAGCGCTGCTGTATCAAATGGCTCGCAATCTCTTATGGAAGTTTTGCGAAATTTGGACAGCGCAGGAATCCATCCGCTAGATATTGGCTTAAAACGCCCATCTTTAGACGATGTCTTTATGTCACTTACCGGCCATGCCGCAGAAGAGGTGAAATCAGAATGAAGAATGCAATTTTTGATTCACTAATCATTACAAAGCGCCAGATTTTGCAATTAGCTAGAGTCCCCGAAGTCCTTATCTTCTCCATAATCCAACCCGTTATGTTCGTGTTGCTTTTCCGCTTTGTTTTCGGTGGTTCAATAGCATCGGATCAACCTGGTGGCTATGTTCAATTATTAATGCCTGGAATCTTCGTACAGACAACGGCATTTACTCTGGCTGCAACCGCATCGGGGCTCGCCGAAGATATGAAAAAAGGTTTGATAGATCGTTTTAGGTCGCTGCCAATTTCACGCTCTGCCCTTGTTGTTGGTCGAACTTTGGGTGATTCACTTCTTAATGTTTTGGTTTTAGCGGTGATGGGTCTGGCCGGATATCTAGTTGGTTGGCGCCCAACATCTGGAATTCTTAAAATTTCATTGGGTTTTCTACTTCTGCTTCTGTTTAGTTATGCACTTTCGTGGACTGGTATATTTGTTGGCCTTTCGGCGCGTGATGCTCGAGTAGTTCAAAATGTTAGTTTTATAATTACTTTTCCGCTGACATTTTTATCAAATGCTTTTGCGCCAACGACAGGAATGCCACGCCCTTTGCAATATATTGCCGAGTGGAACCCTGTCTCGTCGATGGTGGCGGCATGCAGGTCGCTCTTTGGTCTAGAGAATCGATTTGGCGCCACGGCTAATTCTTTTCCTAGTCAACATCCACTGGCAATGTCGTTAATTTATATGGTTTTAATTATGGTTATATTTGTGCCACTTAGCGTTAGAAAATATAAAAACTCAAGTAATTAACTGTAAAACTCGGCTGCCTTAATAACTACGGTAATTTCCATTCCATTTGGCGCGCTATAAGAGACGGTATCACCGATTTTTGAACCTATTACCGATACACCAAGTGGCGACCTCTCGCTATAGACATCTAAATCACCCGAAGCAATTTCGCGAGAACCAATAAGAAACTTCATTTCATCGCCAGCAATTTCTGCGGTAATAATCATCCCAGCACCAACAAGGCCGTCGGCGGTGGCTGGCGGAGTTCCAATGTGGGCGCTTTCTAACATTTGTTTTAGTTGGCGAATTCGCGCTTCGTTCTTGCCTTGCTCATCGCGTGCCGCGTGATAGCCACCATTTTCTTTTAAATCACCTTCGGAGCGCGCGGCTTCTATTTTAGCAACAACTTCCGGGCGGTACACATTTTCGAGATGAGAAAGTTCAGCCGCTAAGCGATCGGCTGCTTCTTGCGTTAACCACGTTTGCGAACTCATAAGGCATAACGGTAGCGCATCGACTACGCGAGGCGACAGCGCAGTACATCGGCATTTACTGCCGTATTGCGCGTTGGGATAAGGGTAGTTCGGTCAATAGTGGCGAGACCAGATTGGATTCGGTCATCAATTTGGCCAACAACGTTCTTATCAATATCTCGTGCGATGAGGGTGCATATAACTTCTTTTGTGGCATCGCGACGATTTAGCGAGTATCTAATAGAAATTTCTCGATCACTATTGGATGAAAACGAAATAAGAGTTGAGCTAAGCTCTGGCCGAGAATGATGCAGACTTGCCCATAACAGCCACGTTAGTCCAAAGAGTGCAAAAACTGCGGCGCCAATGACCCATCCACGCCTAGAGCGCACGCCATATCTATCGTCGTAGGAGAACTCGGGTTGCGATTGCATGGGATGATTATTGCATGCAAAGAGAATTTGATATGAGCACAGCAGGCTCGCTGACGTTGGCAATTCTATTTATTGCAGTTATTTTTTTGCTTCGCAGTTTCTATAAGCGATATACAAAGTTAGATCGCACTGATGACTCAAGTGAAGAGTAGTTCCCTCCTCAATAAATTGTTGCAGGGCCTTTCAGTTTTGCTTATCGCAGCGCTCTTTTTTGGTTTAGGTATCTGGCAGTTAGACCGAGCTAAATTAGTTAAAGCCGTGATTAAGGAATCCAAGATCGTTGATACATCCGTTGTTGAACTCGAATCAATAACCGCGCCGCGAATTTCACTAGACCCAATGCTGATAAATCGTTTTGTTAAAGCTTCTGGCTATTACATTGCTAATTTTCGTGCGCCGAATCAGATAGATGGCAGCGGTAGCGAAAGTGATTGGGAAGTTGCCCTGTTACAAGTAAACTCGAGCGCAGCAATATTAGTTGTTCGAGGGTTATGGTCCGAGCGTCTGATAAATCCAGATATTGCGCAATCCATGACAATTAATATCACTGGTCAATTGCTGAATCGCCAAGTATCAGATCACGCAGATAATGCACCAGGAGTTATTTCGCGCCTTGATAGCGCAGTAATTGTTGGGCAGAATAATTTAGATTTATTTGATGGTTACATAATCGCTAAATCTGAATCAACTCAAGGGGATCAATTAATCAGAACTCGCTTAAGCGCGCAGAAATTGCAATCTCGAGTTCCAGGTTTCTATTGGCAGCACCTTTCATATGTTGTAATTTGGTGGTTAATGGCCGCCATCGTCCTATATCTGCCTTTTTACCGCAGGAAAGTAGCAGAGGCCTAGAGTTAGACTTATTAAAACGAATTATTGAGTGGGGGATTTGGACATGGCCGGTGCTGTGAAGCGTTTTCGAATAATGGCAATTATTTCAGGCGCCATGTCTTTATTGCTCTGGTTTGTTTATATGCCAGGTAAATACTTGATAGATAACCCAGATTTTCATAGCGCAATTATTTGGATTCCGATGGTGCACGGCTATTTGTATCCGCTCTATATTTTAACTGCCTTGGTATTTTCAGTTAAAGCACGTTGGCCGCTGATGCAGATGCTGGGCTTAATTTTGGCTGGAACTCTTCCCGTTGCTTCACTGATTGCAGAGCGCCGAGTTGTTAAAAGGTATTCGTAACTCCGTCAAGTCGCTGCTCTATCCGCTCTATGAGTGGCGCATTGTTAGGGACTTAGATTTTTCAAAAACTCCGCATCATGTTGGCGTAATTCTTGACGGAAATCGTCGTTGGGCAAAAGCAAATCGTAATGAGGCCGACCCAACCGATGTTGGAATTAAAAATTCTGCCAAGGGTCACAAGGCAGGCGCTAATAAAATTATCGAATTTCTTGGCTGGTGCGAAGAAGCCGATGTCAAAGTCGTGACTTTATGGCTTCTCTCTACCGATAATTTAAAGCGAAGCGATGAGGAACTAGTCGAGCTCTTAAAAATCATTGGGGTAACGGTCGATGAACTAGCCGCCACGGGTCGCTGGAATATCAAAGCAGTTGGTGCGCTAGATTTATTGCCGCAGTGGTTAGCCCAAAAATTAACTGGGCTTACTCCATGTCGAAGCGATGGACTTGAAGTTAATGTGGCAATTAGTTATGGCGGGCGACGCGAAATTGTTGATGCTGTAAAAAGTTATATGGAGCAAGAAGCGAATTTGGGGCACAGCATGGCGCAAGCACAGGCAAATATCTCTACAGATGAGATTGCTAAGTTCTTATATACCGCCGGCCAGCCAGATCCAGAATTACTAATTCGCACATCCGGAGAACAGCGATTGGGCGGATTCTTATTATGGCAAAGCGCGCTTTCGGAGTTTTATTTTTGTGAAGCGTATTGGCCAGATTTTAGAAGAGTCGATTTCTTGCGAGCACTTCGAGCCTACTCGCTTCGGCAAAGACGTTTTGGCAGCTAAGAACTTCTCTAAGAATTAACGCTTGGCTCGTGCGTGTCGGCGCAAAAGTAAGGGCTTCTAGTTCTACCTTTTTAGTATCCGAAGCGCGCTCCTACTATTACAATTAAAAAGGCAAGATCATGAGAATGGAAGAGTTGGCCGTTGGCTGCTAAAGCTCAGAGTCCTAAGAAGACCTTTGTGCTAGATACCAGTGTTTTGCTGGCAGATCCTGGTGCGCTCTATAAATTTGCCGAACACCAAGTCATTATTCCTATCGTCGTCATTAGCGAATTAGAGAGTAAACGCGACCATCCTGAACTTGGATATTTTGCACGAGCCGCGTTGCGAGCCCTTGATGATTTACGTGTCACGCATGGTCGGCTAGACAAACCGCTGATAATTACCGATGAAGGCGGAACGCTCTCAGTTGAATTAAATCATACCGATTTAAGTACTTTGCCCCACGGATTCTTGCGCGATGGAACAAATGATTCACGAATTTTGGCAATTGCCAAAAACTTAATGTCGGATGGAAAAGACGTTGTTCTAGTAACTAAGGATTTACCGCTTCGGGTTAAGGCATCTTCTGTTGGCGTTGAAGCTCAAGAATATTTAGCAGAATTGGTTAGCAATAGTGGCTGGACGGGTATCGTTGAATTAAGTGTTGGTTCTGGAATTATTGATTCGCTCTATTCATCAGGTCGCGCCGACCACGATGCGGCCCACGAATTGCCGGTACATACCGGAATTATTTTGCACTCCGAAAAAGGAAGTGCGCTGGCACGAGTCACTGCGGATAAAGGATTGCAATTAGTCCGTGGTGATCGCTCAGCCTTTGGGCTGCATGGTCGAAGTGCTGAACAGAGAATTGCCCTCGACCTACTCTTAGATGAAAGTATCGGCATCGTCTCACTTGGCGGCCGGGCAGGGACTGGCAAAAGCGCACTCGCTCTTTGTGCTGGCCTTGAAGCGGTGATGGAAAAACGCTTGCATAAGAAAGTCATCGTCTTTCGCCCGCTCTATCCAGTCGGTGGACAGGAACTTGGATATCTACCTGGCAGCGAGGGCGAAAAAATGTCGCCCTGGGCCGAAGCCGTCTTTGACACTTTAGGTGCCCTAGTCTCGCAAGCCGTCATCGATGAAATCATCGATCGCGGCTTAATTGAAGTTTTGCCGCTAACTCATATTCGCGGGCGCTCGCTCCATGATTCTTTTGTCATTGTTGATGAAGCCCAATCTTTGGAACGCGGAGTCTTACTCACCGTTCTATCTCGAATCGGCCAAGGATCGCGAGTGATTTTGACCCACGATGTTTCCCAGCGCGATAACTTGCGGGTTGGCCGCCATGACGGGGTCGTTGCCGTGGTGGAGGCTTTGAAAGGCCATCCACTCTTTGCCCATATGACTCTGATACGTTCCGAGCGCTCACCGATTGCCGCGCTGGTCACCGAAATGTTGGAAGGGCCGCTGCCCGGATAACCCTAGAAAAATCCAAAGGCGGCGCAAAAGAAAAAGTCACAGTCATATTTCGGGCAATTCGGACATTACCCTAACTGACCTGCGCTTTTACAAATCCACAATCTGCTGCCTTTCAGAGAATTTGCAAGCCACGCTCCTTTAGATTTGCCCATGGCGCGCCGACTTGTCACGCTAGTGACCTTCCCTAGTACTTATGGCCTTAATTGTGAAAACTTTTAAGGTGACTTGGGCGCGCATAGATGGGGCGAAGGGAGTAGAGATGAGACGAGTTAACGACAAGTTTGTTGGCGTCTGGACGTTAATCGCCTCCATGCTCTTCTTGGCCACGACGCACCCAGGCGCTTATGGCCTGGAATTCCCACCAACTTCCAACCTTGCTCTGCAAGATTCGGTGGATCCAACTGGCCCTGATGCCCCTGTTATTTCGGCCGCTGCTCTTTATGGCGAGCCCCCTTTTTCATCTAAGCGCCTTGGTTTAATCTTCTCTAGCGAAATGGCGCTGGTCTCAAATCTATCTCGTCAAGTTGAAGTTGCTCGGTCTCCGGTTGGTGCGCGCAAAGTTGCTCAAGTAATTTTGCTAGAAGAATATGGCCTCGGTAAATCTCAATATGCCTGCCTCGATAGCCTTTGGACTAAAGAAAGCAACTGGAGATATAAAGCTCACAATCGTAGTTCTGGTGCCCATGGAATTCCCCAAGCGTTGCCCGCTATAAAGATGGATGTTATTGCAACCGATTGGCGTACTAACCCAGTAACTCAAATTCGTTGGGGACTTCGTTATATCAACATACGCTACGACACGCCTTGTAAAGCTTGGGCTAAATCGAAAAAGCACAACTACTACTAATTTTCTGGTCGTGATCCGATCGAAAGTGGTTTAAAAGTTTCCGCGAAGAAATCAGTTCCTTTATCATCAACAACAATGAATGCAGGAAAATTAACAACTTCAATTTTCCAAACTGCTTCCATTCCTAATTCTTCAAAATCCAAGACTTCTACTTTCTTGATGCAATCTTGGGCAAGGCGCGCAGCTGGACCACCAATGGAACCTAAATAAAAACCGCCATGGTTTTTACAAGCGTCGGTTACTGCTTTAGATCTGTTGCCCTTAGCAAGCATGACCATCGAGCCACCTTTAGATTGAAAATATTCAACGTAGGAATCCATACGTCCAGCCGTCGTTGGACCAAAAGAACCTGATGCATAACCTGCAGGAGTTTTAGCGGGACCTGCGTAATAGACGGCATACTTCTTTAAATATTCCGGCATTGATGCGCCAGCGTCAAGAGCTTCTTTTATTTTGGCATGCGCTAAATCGCGCGCAACAACTAGCGTCCCAGTCAGCGATAACCGAGTTTTAACTGGGTATTTAGTGAGTTCGGCTTGGATGTTTGCCATCGGTTGATTTAAATCAATCTCAATAACGTTATCGTCTAAATGTTCATCTGTTGTTTCGGGTAAGAAGTGTGCAGGATCGCGTTCTAATTCTTCAAGGAATACACCCTCTTTAGTGATTTTGGCTTTTGCTTGGCGATCTGCCGAACAAGAAACTGCAATAGCAATAGGCAGAGATGCACCATGGCGAGGCAAGCGAACAATACGAACATCGTGACAGAAATATTTGCCGCCAAATTGTGCGCCGATTCCAAGTTTTCGAGTTAATTCAAGGACTTCTGCCTCTAGTTCGATATCGCGAAAAGCGCGCCCAGTTGCAGCGTCACCTGTTGTTGGCAGTGAATCTAGGTATTTAGTGCTGGCAAGTTTTGCAGTTTTAACCGTTTGTTCGGCGCTGGTGCCGCCTATGACAATCGCTAAATGATATGGCGGGCAGGCAGCAGTTCCGAGTGAGCGCAATTTTTCGTCAAGCCAGATCATAAAAGATTTCGGATTTAAGACCGCCTTTGTCTCTTGATATAAGAAAGACTTGTTAGCACTTCCACCGCCTTTAGCGATGAAGAGAAAATTATATTCATCGGCATGATCAGTGTCGGCATAGATTTCAATTTGGGCGGGCAAGTTATTGCCAGTGTTCTTTTCTTCCCAAGTTGTAATAGGGGCTAATTGGGAATAACGCAGATTTAAATTTGTGTAAGCATCATAAATTCCTTGCGAAATTGCAATTTCATCTTTTCCTGAGGTTAGAACATATTGACCTTTCTTTCCCATGACAATTGCGGTGCCTGTGTCTTGGCACATCGGCAAAATTCCGCCAGCAGCGATATTGGCATTTTTTAATAAATCAATGGCTACAAAGCGATCGTTAGGAGAACTTTCAGGATCCTTAATAATATTAGCTAATTGTTGTAAATGATCTGGGCGCAAATAATGTGAGATGTCGTGTATTGCTTCGGCAGCTAATTTTTCAATGGCAATAGGTGCAATTTCTAAAAACTCACGATCGCCAAGTTTTACGGTAGCAATACCTTCTTTAGTAACTAGGCGATATTTCGTTTCATCTTTACCAAGCGGCAAGATGTCCTCATAAGAAAATGTTGGTGCCATAACTATTGCCCGACTGGCTTTACTGCAGCTAATTTCTTACGCGCACCATCTAGCCATTCTTGGCAAATCTTTGCTAACTCTTCACCGCGTTCCCATAATTTAAGAGATTCCTCAAGCGTCGCAGTTCCGGTTTCAAGAGCGTCAACAACTTCTGCTAACTCATCACGAGCCGCTTCGTAGCTCAATTCTTTATCGGTGGCCATGTGCTAAATCTACCCCTTAACTTCCCCTGTTGCTGTGGCCTCAGTCTCACCAAGGGCAAGACGCAAAGATAATAAATCTCCTCTTTTTAAAGTTTTTGGGTCACGCACGATTTCGCCATTGGCTAATTGCACAACCGAATATCCGCGATCTAGCGTTGCTTGTGGCGATAGCGAACGAATGCGCGCAGTAATTTGCTTTAACTCTTCTTTTGCGATTTTGAGGCGATTGCCAAATTCACGTTTAGATCTTTCGCGTAAGTTAGCAATTATTTCCACACGAGTAGTAATTAATAGCATCGGTTCTTTTAATACTGGGCGCGCTCTAAAGGCTGCGATTCGTGTAGTTTCTAAATCAATCAAATTTATTACGCCCCTGCGACCCCGATCGCGTAATTGATTAATGAAAGCAATCTCATCGCGAATGTCAGGAACAACGCGTTTTGCTGCATCCGTTGGCGTTGATGCACGGTAATCAGCCACTAGGTCTAATAAGGGTGAATCCTTCTCGTGGCCAATTGCACTAACAATTGGGGTTAGACAAATCGCCGCTAAGCGGACCAAAGATTCATCGCTAAAGGGGAGTAAGTCTTCAAATGATCCACCACCGCGAGTAATGATGATTACGTCAACTTCGGAGTCTGCTTCTAGTTCGCGCAAAGCCTGTGAAACCTCCACCACAGCAGCTGCGCCTTGCACTGCAACTTCGCGAATTTCAAATTCAACGCTAGGCCAACGCCGTTTAGCGTTTTCAACCACATCTTTTTCGGCATCGGTGTTTCGCCCACAAATTAAACCAATTTTTCGTGGCAGAAGCGGCAGTGAAATTTTGCGATCTGAATCAAAGAGACCTTCTTTAGCCAATAGATTTTTTAGCGCTTCCAGGCGCGCCAGTAATTCGCCGACACCGACTTGGCGAATTTCGCGCGCAGATAAAGTAAGTGAACCATTCTTGGTGTACCAAGATGCTTTTGCAAAGATAATAACTCGCGCGTTTGCGGGCAGTGGTTGCACTGATGCAATTACTGATTTATGACACATCACCGATAAAGACATGTCCACACTTGTATCGCGCAACCGAATAAAAGCCATAGTTCCACTGCGTTCATTAAGTTCAGAGATTTCGCCTTCAACCCAAATAGGACCTAACCGATCTAGATATTCTTTAATCGCCTCGGTTACAACCCGAACCGGGGCTGGCGCATCACTTGAACTTTCGAACATGTTGCGATTCTAATAGACTGACCTGCATGGCTAAGAAAGTTTTGCTTGCGGCGCCCCGTGGATATTGCGCAGGCGTTGATCGCGCAGTTATAACGGTTGAAAAAGCCTTAGCCCATTATGGTGCCCCGGTTTATGTGCGCAAAGAAATCGTTCATAACAAATATGTTGTTGCAGCACTTGAAGCGCGCGGGGCCATTTTTGTCAGCGAGACCGATGAAATTCCAGAGGGGATGACCGTTGTTTTTTCAGCCCACGGCGTTGCACCAGTGGTACATGAGGAAGCCGCGGCCCGTAATTTAAAAGTTATCGATGCAACCTGTCCATTAGTGACAAAAGTACATAACGAAGCCAAACGTTTTGCGGGCGAAGACCTTGAAATTTTATTAATTGGTCATCACAGCCACGAAGAAGTCGTTGGAACCGCCGGTGAGGCTATTGGTAAAGTAAAAGTAATCGATGGCCTAGCGGGTGCGCGCACCGTTGTACCAACTCCTGGAAAGAAACTTGTCTGGTTATCTCAGACAACACTTAGTGTGGATGAAGCACTTGCCACCGTTGCGGTTTTGAAAGAGCGGTTTCCAGATATTCAAGATCCACCCAGCGATGACATTTGTTATGCCACACAGAATCGCCAAGAAGCGATTAAAACAATTGCTCCGCTAGTGGACTTAGTTTTAGTCGTTGGCTCGAAGAATTCTTCTAACTCTGTGCGACTTGTTGAAGTTGCCCTTGAATATGGAACACCCAGCGCTTACTTAATTGATCTGGCATCAGAGGCAAAGGTTGAGTGGCTAGAAGGCGTTGAAAGCGTTGGTGTATCAAGTGGGGCCTCGGTGCCCGAAATACTTGTAGATGATTTATTAAAATGGCTAGCCGATCACGGTTACGGTGATATTGAGACAATCACGACAGCGCAAGAAACGCTTATATTTTCACTTCCTCGGGAATTACATAAAGATTTAAAGGCGGCAGGACAGGCTTAATTGCTATTGCGCGCAGGTTTAGTTTTTGCTCTTTGATTAAAATAAATAAACCACCCATATAAAGCGCTAATAATTAGAAATGGTGCAACGCTTGCAAGGGCTGCGATGAAATCAATTCCAACTCTGGCTGGGCGAAAACCATCGAGCAGAAGCACAGAAAGGAAAGCGGTTGCGGCAAAAGCAAGTGGTGGAGTTACAACTGATACATAGGTAGTACCTGGGCGACCAAAGCGCAGCCCACCATAGAGAACTGCGCAAATAATTACGCCAGTAACAACTCCTACGCCGCCGCGGATCCATGCTTCAAGAAATGAGGAGAAGCCAATAAAAATTATTTGTAGAACAACGATGCCCTGCTTTTTAAGACCAGGACCTTTAATAGCGCTCATTTAATTATCCTCATCCGTTACTTCTTCTGCATCTATGAAATCATCGCCGATTTCAAGTGAATCAGAACTCTTTAATTCGCGAACACTTCCAGGTGCTTCGGGGTATTGGATGGCAAGTTTATCTTTATCACCTTGTACTCCTAAATTATGAATTCTCCGTGCAGGGTTAAGGACAGTTTTTTCAGCGGTCGGAATTAAATCTTCATAGGCCCTAGAAGTTGAAGTAATTGCTTTACCAAGGGCCACAATTTTCGTGTGCAAAAGCGTTATATTTTTTAAGAAAGTACTGGCGACCTTTGAAATTTCATCGGCATTTTCAGCCAATTTATTTCGAGTAAAAATAAATCCAATCGTTCGAAGCAGCGCCATCATTGATGTTGGGGTTGCGATAGTGACACCAATCTTGAAAGCCTTTTCAAGAAAATCTTTATCAAGGCGCAATGCTTCGCTGAGTAGCGTTTCAAATGGGACAAAGAGTACGACAAAGTCGGGCGAGTTTTGCGATTTGTGATAGCCCCGCTTTGCCAGCGCTTCAACATGTTTAAATAAATCCTTAGTGTGCTGTTCTAGGAAAGCATCACGCTCGTTTTGGACTTCGGTGCCGAAAGCATCAAGAAAGCGATCAAAAGGAAATTTAGAGTCTATAAAAATTGTGCTGCTGCCAGGCATATGCACTGTTATGTCGGGAATGCCAGCCGAGTCCGAATCAGTTGTGGATTTTTGGCGCGTGTATTCGTGGCCTTCGCGCAGGCCGGCAGATTGCAATAACAATTCGAGTTGGGCTTCACCGAATTTTCCGCGAGTTTGACTATTAGAAAGCGCACCTGCGATTTTTTTAGTTTCATCAAATATTGATTCACTCGCCCGGCGCATTTCATTAATCGTGGTCTCTAACTTAGCTTCAGCTTCGGTGCGAATTCGGTTGGCTTCATTGGATTGTGTTGAAAGTTTTTGCACTGATTCTTTCATCGCAACGAGTTCGGCGCTTAATTTAATATTAGATTCTGTTTTGCCGCGTTCGGCTTCGAGTTGTATTTTATAATCTGCAAGAAGAACAGAATCGCTCTGTGAAGGATTGGATTTGCGAGAAAAAAAGAGCCAACCAAGGCCAATTCCAACGAAAAGACCAATGAGTAAGGTCACTACCTGAGCGGACATAGCGCTATCGTGGCAGGAAGTTCTGACAATCACGCGTAGGCTCTACTCCTCGTGAGCCTCTCAATTGGAATCGTCGGTCTGCCAAATGTGGGAAAATCGACCCTTTTTAATGCTTTGACCAAAAATAACGTCTTAGCCGCCAATTATCCCTTTGCAACAATCGAACCCAATATTGGCGTTGTCGGTGTTCCAGATGATCGCTTGCCCAAACTTGCCACAATTTTTGCCTCTGAAAAGATTTTACCTGCCAGCGTTTCCTTCGTCGATATCGCGGGAATCGTAAAGGGGGCATCAGAAGGTGCCGGTCTTGGCAACAAGTTTCTTGCCACGATTCGCGAATCCGATGCTATCTGCCAAGTAATTCGCGTCTTTAACGATGACGATGTTGTACATGTCGAAGGTCGTGTTAATCCAGCCAGCGATATAGAAACAATTAATACTGAATTAGCGCTCGCCGATTTACAAACGCTTGAAAAAGCTTTACCTAGAATTGAAAAAGAAGCCAGAGTCAATAAAGAGCGCCAAGGCGTTCTAACTGCAATGAGGGCAGCCGAAGCTCACTTGCAAAGTGGTAAACCGTTATCGAGTTCAAAAATCGATTTACCAGAGTTGGCCGAATTACATTTATTGACGGCAAAGCCTTTCTTATATGTTTTCAATGTTGATGCCGCCGAATTACAGGATGATGAATTACGAAAGAAATTAGCCGCACTTGTTGCGCCCGCTGAAGCTATTTTCTTAGATGCTAAAACCGAATCCGAACTTGTTGAATTAAGCGATGAAGATGCCCTCGAACTACTTCAATCAATTGGTATGACTGAACCGGGCCTGGCAACTTTGGCACATGTTGGTTTTCGCACTTTAGGTTTGCAAACTTATTTAACTGCAGGTCCTAAAGAAACGCGCGCATGGACAATCCACAAAGGTGACACTGCGCCAATTGCAGCTGGTGTAATTCACACAGATTTTCAAAAAGGTTTTATTAAAGCTGAAATCGTCTCTTTTGCCGACTTGGTGGAAGCAGGATCAATGGCAGAGGCAAAGTCAAAGGGAAAAGTGCGCATGGAAGGTAAGGAATACATAATGCAAGACGGAGATGTAGTGGAGTTTCGATTCAATGTCTAAAATACAAGCACACCTAAAAAACCTTCCAATCAAGAAGCGCGAAGATTTGCGCAACGTTGCCATCATCGCGCACGTTGACCACGGTAAAACAACGCTAGTTGATGCCATGTTGTGGCAATCAGGTGCTTTCGCCGCTTATAAAAAACAAGGTGAAGGCCAAGATCGCATGATGGATTCAATGGATCTAGAACGCGAAAAAGGCATCACAATTCTGGCTAAAAATACTGCAGTAAAACGCGGCGCCAATATCGTTAACATTATTGATACTCCGGGCCACGCAGATTTTGGTGGCGAAGTTGAACGTGGACTTGAAATGGTCGATGGAGTTATTTTGTTAGTGGATGCGTCCGAAGGTCCTTTGCCACAAACTCGTTTTGTTTTGCGCAAAGCGCTGCAGAAGAATTTACCGGTTATTTTAGTAATTAATAAAGTTGACCGTTCCGATTCTCGAATCGCTGAAGTCGTTAATGAAACCTATGAATTATTCTTAGATTTAGATGCCACCGAAGAGCAAATTGAATTCCCAGTTGTTTACGCATCGGCTAAGGCAGGTCGTGCATCACTAACACGTCCAGCAGATGGTGGAATGCCAGAAGAAGAAAATCTCGATGTTTTATTCGACACAATTTTTTCTGCAATTCCAGCACCCACTTATCACGAAGGTGCACCGTTACAAGCACATGTAACTAACCTTGACTCATCACCATTCTTAGGTCGCTTGGCACTTTGTCGTGTACGCGAAGGCGTGATTAAAAAAGGTCAACAAGTTATGTGGATTAAAACTGATGGAACAACCCAGCGCGTAAAAGTCTCTGAACTTTTAATTACCGAAGCGCTCGAACGTGTACCAACTCTTGAAGCCCACCCTGGTGACATCATCGCTGTTGCTGGCATCGAAACCATCACGCTCGGTGAAACGCTGGCCGATATTGACAATCCACATGCGTTGCCACTAATCATTGTTGATGAACCATCAATTTCTATGACAATTGGTATTAATACTTCCCCGCTTGCAGGCAAGAGCGGCAGCAAACTAACAGCTCGTCAAGTTAAGGACCGTCTCGATGCTGAATTAGTCGGTAACGTTTCACTGCGCGTTTTAAATACTGAACGTCCTGATACTTGGGAAGTTCAAGGCCGCGGTGAATTACAGTTAGCGGTACTTGTTGAAATCATGAAACGTGAAGGCTTTGAATTAACTGTTGGTAAACCACAAGTTGTTACCAAAATGGTTGATGGAAAATTACACGAACCAATGGAAAGTTTAACTATCGATGCGCCTGAAGATTTCTTAGGTATATTGACGCAATTAATGGCGCTACGTAAAGGTCGCATGGTGCAAATGGTTAATCATGGAACCGGTTGGATCCGGCTTGATTACCGCGTTCCATCCCGTGCCTTAATTGGTTTCCGCACCGAATTTTTAACTGAAACACGTGGAACTGGTTTATTGCATCACGTCTTTGATGGTTACGAAGCATGGCACGGTGAATTGCGTACGCGCTCTACCGGATCTCTTGTTTCAGATCGGTTAGGGGCTGTAACAAGTTACGCGCTCTATGGAATTCAAGATCGAGGAAGTATTTTTGTTGAACCGGGCGATGAAGTTTATGAGGGCATGGTTATCGGTGAAAATTCACGTTCTGAAGATATGGACGTTAACTGTGTTCGCGAAAAGAAACTAACCAACATGCGCGCATCAGGTACAGATGAATCAGAGCGTTTGATTCCACCGAGGCGTCTTAACATGGAAGGTGCGTTGGAATTTTGTCGCGAAGATGAATGCGTTGAAGTCACACCGGCGGTTGTGCGCATGCGCAAAGTCATTCTGGGTGGCGCAGAACGCGGTCGCTTAACATCTCGCGCAAAGAAGGCTAATCAGAACTAGAAGTCTTGTGATTCAAACCGAACTCCTCTTTCACAGGCTCACTCGAAAGCTGTTTTGTTAACCTTTCTACGCTTCGAGCACTCATTGTCGGGGCCTTGCGCTTAAATTATGACCGTGAGTAAGCAACTTTTTACGTTGGTGCGCAAAGCCAGTGATAGCGCTCTCCGAAGTTTTCCACCCGAAATTACCGCCGTCTATTGCGATACCGCTTCGCCGCTAGTTGTAATTGGCGCACCTGGTACTGGAAAAACTTCACTTTTAATTGCCGCCGCGCTTTCGCGTATCGAAGGCGGGCAAAATCCAAATTCGATTTTGCTTATTACTTATGATCGCGAACGCGCTAGTGAATTGCGCGATGCAATCGCACTTGCATCTAGTCAAACAATGTTTGAACCACTGGCTCGCACCTTTCACTCACTTGCATTTTCGATTCTAAAAAAGAGGCAAGGCCCAAATGGCTTAGAACCCATTTTATTATCAGGGCCCGAACAAGAGAAATTTATTCGCGACCTGTTAGTAGATGACAAGAAAGTTAACTGGCCTAAAGATTTAGCAGCGGCTATTACAACTAACGGTTTTGTGCGAGAGCTTCGAGATTTAATGTTGCGCGCAAATGAACGCGGTTTGAGTTTTGAAGAATTAGCCAAACTTGGCCGCGAAAAAGATGAAATATATTGGCCCGCTGCGGCGCACTTCTGGCAGCGGTACACCCAAGCGATGATTATGCGCGAAATAGGTGCAGGCGATTCTAAAGAGCGTCTTGATCCTTCGGAAATTGTTTCGAGTGCAACTAAAAGGTTGCGCGCTAATCCTGATTTGCTTAGCGAAATGCGTTCACAATTTCAAACGATTATGGTGGATGAATTCCAAGAGAGTGACCCCGCCCAGCGCGAATTACTCGCTTTACTTGCGCCTTCGGATCTAATAATTACCGCCGATGGCAACAGCGCAGTTGGACGTTTTCGTGGCGCTGATCCAGATGGCTTAGCAGCCGTGTTAGATAAATACCGTGGCCGATCTTTAACTCTGACTACTTCTTATCGCGGCAATGAACATCTATTGCGAATTAGCGAAGGTTTTGCGCGTGATAAATTTTCTAACACTAAAACTTTAGAGCGAAAGCCTATTGACGGGAAAGAATTAATTGCTGCCCAAATTCATCGCTTTCGTTCACAGAGCGAAGAAAGCGCCTTTATAGCCCATCAATTCAGAAGCGCACATTTGCAACAGGGGATTGCATACTCGAAGATGGCAGTCATTATTCGAAATCCGGGCAGCGCGGCGGGAGCTCTTCGGCGCGCATTTGCACAGGTTGGAATTCCAGTTACATCAGACCTCCAAGTTATTGCTGGCAATCCAGCTATTGCACCGCTTTTATTACTGGCCCAAATTGCAGTTGGTAAAAAATTAAGCCTTGATTTGTGTGAGAAATTATTATTAAGCGAATTCGGTGGAGCAGATTCAATATCGTTGCGCCGTATTCGCCGTGCACTCATCGCGGGCCGCACCGATGGCGATGAACGTACTGGAACCGAACTTTTAATATCTGCCATCCAAGATGGTGAAATTTTTATAGAAGGAGGCGCCCCGCTTGAACGAGTGCATCAGTTATTAAAAAAAGCGCGCACGACCTCTCGTGCTAAAAACGCACGGGCAGAAGATTTATTGTGGGCAATCTGGGATAACGCAATAGCTAGTGATGGTGAGAAATTAAGTAACACATGGCGCAATCAAAGCTTGCGTAAAGGATCACGTGGGGCAAGCGCCGATCGTGATTTAGATGCCATGATGCAATTATTTGAATCTGCCGCACGTTATTCCGAGCGTTTCCCAGAATCAAAACCTGACGCATTTTTACATGAAATAACTAAAGAAGATATTGCTGGTGATGTAATCAGCGCAAAAGGTGTGCGAGCTGATTATGTAGAAATTCTTACCGTGCATAGTGCCAAAGGCAGGCAGTGGGAAATCGTTGCTGTTGCTGGGGTGCAAGAAGGCAGCTGGCCGAATTTGAAACGCAGATCTTCCTTACTTGGCGCAGAACGGTTAGTTGAAATTCTTAGACATCCTGATATCCCACATGCTCAACTGAATACAATTGCGGCAAATGGATTAAGGGCGGATGAAGAACGCTTATTTCACGTCGCCCTTTCGCGTGCCAATTCTTATCTTTTTGTAACCGCTATTTCACGCGATGACGACGAGCCATCCGAATTTTTCGATAGCGCCGAAACACTTATCAATGGTTTTGAGTCCTCACTTATCGAGCAGAATGAATTTACACAAATACCTCGCCCGATAACTATCCCTGCTTTGGTGGCAGAGTTGCGTGGCGAATTAAACGGTGAAAGAAGCGAACTCGCGGCAAGTATTTTAAAAAGGCTAAGTAATGAAGGAATTATGCTTGCCGATCCCAGTAATTGGGTCGGAGCAAGTGCAATTAGTAGCCATCAAAGTGTTATTGCTCATGATGAATTAATTCCGGTTTCACCTAGTGGTTTAGAAAGCTTTGAAGAGTGCGGCCTTAAATGGTTTTTACAGAGCAATGGTGGCACCGATGGCGATAGCACCGCACAAGTTTTAGGTTCTGCTATCCATGCCT
>Ga0105052_10001762_pt1 | contig 27720 bp, 24 predicted proteins | sample FRY03_FD_78094 | JGI IMG/M metagenome (GOLD analysis project Ga0105052, IMG submission 78094) | Freshwater microbial communities from Lake Fryxell liftoff mats and glacier meltwater in Antarctica - FRY-03 | ecosystem: Environmental > Aquatic > Freshwater > Ice > Glacier meltwater ... | reverse complement strand
TTTGTCTTTTGCTTTTTGAGCTTCGGCTTGTTCCATAACTTCTTGAAGTTTTTGTTGAAACTTGCCTTGTTTTTTGGGCTCTTTCAATTTGTTCTCTTGGATTTGGGCGTGAATCTTGTCGCTGTCGATAAAATATCTTTTGATGACAATCATAATACCAATGGTAATCAAGTTAGAAATAAAGTTATACAAACTCAATCCAGCGCCATAACTATTGAAGAAAAACAACATCATAATTGGCGAAACATAAATCATGATTTTCATCATCTTGGCCATATCCGGCATTCCTTCTTGTTGCGGAGCTGCCATTTGCTGATCACCAGAAGTCATTTTCATATAAAAGAAAATAGCAATCGAGGCTAAAATTGGAAACAAACTGATGTGATTTCCATACAAAGGAATACGGAAAGGCAATTGCACAACCGCATCAAAAGAAGATAAATCGTCTGCCCAAAGGAAGCTTTTTTGTCTCAACTCGAAAGCTGACGGAAAAAACTGGAACGAAGCATACATAAACGGAATTTGTATCAATGCTGGAATACAACCCGCCATTGGATTTACTCCGGCTTTGTTGTACAACTTCATTGTTTCCTGTTGTTTCTTCATTGGGTCTTTTTTTAATTTATCTCCCAATTCCGTAATCTCTGGTCGCAACACTTTCATCTTGGCTTGCGACAAGAATGATTTAAACGTGATAGGTGACATAGCGATTTTTATCAAAATCGTAAAAATGATTATGGCAATTCCAAACGAAAGACCTACAGCTGTAGTTAAAAATCCAAATAATGGAATAAAAATAAATTTATTGATCCAGCCGAAAATTCCCCAACCAAGTGATATAACTTTCTCTAGATTCTTGTCATAAGAATTTAAAATCTTATAATCTGTTGGTCCAAAATACCAATTCATTTTATAATCCAACTCTCCATTTTCGAACGCTAACGGAATATTTGCTTTAAATTGCTTGGTAAAAGTAGTATCAATTTCCTCGTCCTGAACCAAATTATTGGATTGTAATTTAGCGGTTTCAAAAGGTTTGTTTGTCAAAAGAATCGTGGAGAAAAAGTGCTGTTTGAAAGCAATATAACTCGTTTTGTTGGAATCTTCTTTCTTGTCCTGACCTTGGCCTACATAATCAATCTTTCCTTCTTCGTGTTCAAAATAAACTTCGGTATAACGATTTTCGTAAGAAATACTTTTCTCGTTTCGATAGGTTTTCAAATTCCATTCTAAATCCAATGGTTTAGAAGTATTCAAAACTTTATTCAAACCTTGGGAACGAAGGTCAAAACCAATCATATAATCCTTTGGTTTCAGAATATATTTGTATTCCAAAAATTCATTGGCTCCAGCCTTCAACTTCATAGAAAGGATTTGCTCTGCTCCAACTTTTGTTACTGTTGGTTCAAAATACAAGTCTTTGGTATTCAAAGTACGATTGTCATTCGTCAGCAATTGCAAACTCAAACTGGCGTTATTGTCTTTTATCAATTCTACTAATTGCCCGGAACCTTTTTTGAATTTTTCGAAATTTTTCAAAGTTGCTTCTACAATAAATCCTCCTTTATTGGCTACTTTTAGTTTTACCACTTCATTTTCAATGGTAGTAAAATCATTTTTTGCAGATAAAAGCGACGCAGAGTAAGCAAAACCGCCTAACTTTTTTTGTGCTTGAACCAATTGGGTAGAATCTCCAGCCACTACAACCGCTGGTGTTGCCCCTGCTTGGGTTGCAACAACTTTAGTTGCGTTTTCCGTTTTGGATAGCTGTTCTTTCTTGGCTTTTTCGGCAGCGATACTTGCCTCAGAAGGCTGATTTTGGTACATAATCCAAATCAAGATTCCAAAAATCAATACAAAACCTATAATCGAATTGAGGTCAAATTTTTTTTCTTCCATTATAATATTTAAAAATAGTTTAAAGTTTAAAGTTTAAAGTTTCCTGTTTAAGAGAACATTTCACTTCAATTATTTTTTCTTCGTTTTCACGGTTGCTGCCACAAAATTTACAAAAAGCGGATGTGGATTTTCAACGGTGCTTTTGTATTCCGGATGGTATTGAACGCCAATGAAAAATGGATGGTCTTCCAATTCTACAATCTCGACCAAACCCGTTTCTGGATTTACACCGGAAGCTTTCAATCCTGCTTTTTCCAATTCGTCAACATAATGGCTATTGTATTCATAACGATGGCGATGACGTTCCGAAATGGTTTCCCTTCCGTAAATTTTATAAGCTAATGAATCTGGTTTTATATTGCATTTCCAAGCTCCAAGACGCATTGTTCCGCCCTTATTCGTTATGTTTTTTTGTTCTTCCATCAGGTTAACGACAGCATGCGTTGTATTAGGATTCATCTCGGTCGAATTGGCATCAGTATAACCCAAAACATTTCTGGAGTATTCGATAATGGCCATTTGCATCCCCAAACAAATTCCGAAAAACGGTATTTTATTTTCACGTGCATAACGAACCGCTTCAATTTTTCCTTCGATTCCTCTTTCGCCAAAACCGGGAGCAACAAGAATTCCGTCGAGTCCAGCAAATTTCTCGGCCACATCCGATGCGTCAAGAAATTCAGAGTGGATAGAAACTACGTTTACTTTGGTTTCATTGGCAGCACCTGCATGAATAAAAGCTTCCAAAATGGATTTGTAAGAATCTTGCAATTCCACATATTTTCCAATCAAACCAATATTTACGGTATGTTTTGGATTTTTTAATCGGCGTAAAAAAGTATTCCAGTTTTTTAAATCCGGAGCAGCTTTTTTAAGCAAATCTAATTTCTTAAGCGCCACAACATCAAGACCTTCTTCGAGCATCAAATTAGGCACTTCATATATCGTTGAAGCATCGATGGATTGAATTACGGCTTCTCTTTTTACATTGCAAAACAAGGCCAATTTATTGCGTAATTCTTCTGAAATTTCGTGCTCAGTTCTACAAACTAAGATATCGGCTTTTATACCGCTTTCCATCAAAGTTTTAACGGAATGCTGTGTTGGTTTTGTTTTTAATTCTCCGGCTGCGGCCAAATAAGGAACCAAGGTCAAGTGAATGACAATAGCATTATTCTCGCCCAAATCCCACACCAATTGACGAACCGATTCGATATAAGGTAAAGATTCAATATCACCAACAGTTCCACCAATTTCTGTAATTACGATGTCAAAATCGCCTGATTTTCCAAGCAATTGCATTCTTTCCTTGATTTCATTGGTAATATGAGGCACAACTTGAACTGTTTTCCCCAGAAATTCGCCTCTTCGTTCTTTTTCAATAACCGAAAGATAAATTCTACCCGTGGTTACATTATTAGCTTGGGAAGTTGGCACATTCAAGAAACGCTCGTAATGTCCTAAGTCCAAATCGGTTTCGGCACCATCATCCGTAACATAACATTCTCCGTGTTCATAAGGATTTAATGTTCCTGGATCTACGTTAATATAGGGATCAAACTTCTGGATTGTTGTTCGATATCCTCTTGCCTGTAATAATTTTGCCAATGAAGCAGCAATAATTCCCTTCCCTAAAGAAGACGTAACTCCGCCTGTGACAAAAATATATTTCGTTTGATTCATTCTAATGTTTTGTAGTTGTTGTTGTTTGGTGAAAATGCAAGCTGTTCTGTTTGCAAAAACGATGCAAAAATACAATTATAAATTGAGAAAAAACTAATTTGGAATTGAGATAATTTTGAAATTATATTGCTTTTGGAATAATACCAAAATACATCTGGATTTACTAAAATAAAATTGGCACGACTAACTAATCGTAAACCAGTTTGTCATTCTTGTAACAAAATTTATCAAAGTTAAATTTCTTACCGAAATATCTAACCTTAACAAGAATGACAAATAACCATCAACTCATTTTTAAATTTATAAAAAAACCTACCCTAGATTTTAAATCCTGAGTAGGTCTTTTCAATTTATAATTCACGTGCTTTAATGCAGTTTTAAAAACATTGCAGCAAGCTACAAATCTCTATACAATTCTAATCTTTCCCATTTAGTATGAACTTCGTCTTGGGCTTGAGTTAGCAATGCAGCTCCTAATTCGGCGTTTTCTTTAACAACTCTGGTAAAACGGGCTTCGTTGTACATAAAGTCGCTCAAAGGAATGCTTGGTTCTTTAGAATCCAATTTGAATTTTTTCCCTTTTGGTTGTGAAGGATCAAATCTAAAGAGTGGCCAATAACCAGAATCTACTGCTTTTCCTTGTTGGTCAATAGCATTTTTCAATTCATAACCGTGTTCACCACAATGAGAATAAGCAATAATCAAGGATGGTCCAGGATAAGCAGCCGCTTCTTGAATGGCTTTCAAGGATTGTAAATCCTTGGCTCCCATTGCAATTTGAGCAACATATACATTACCATAAGAAATTGCTTGAAGTGCCAAACTTTTTTTGCTAGTTTTTTTGCCACCAATATTGAATTTTGCACTCGCACCAAGAGGAGTTGATTTAGAGGACTGCCCACCAGTGTTGGAATAAACCTCGGTATCCATTACTAAAATATTAATGTCTTCTCCTGTAGATAAAACGTGATCCACTCCACCGTAACCGATGTCGTAAGCCCAACCGTCTCCACCAAAGATCCAAACCGCTTTTTTACGAAGATACTCTGTTAATTGACTTAATTTTTGGGCATCTTCATTGTCAGCAAGGCCGTCCAATATTTTCTGAAGAGCATCAATTTGTGCAAATTTTTCTTTTTTAAGAATTTCTGTATCTTCAGTATTGTTAATAATGGCTTGTACAATTTCGCTTCCTATTACTGGTTCCAATGTTTTTAATAAGTCAACGGCAATTTCTTGTTTTTTGGTCAACCCCAGTTTCATTCCCAAACCAAACTCGGCATTGTCTTCAAAAAGTGAGTTTGCCCAAGCTGGACCTCTACCAAATTCATTTTTCTTATAAGGAGTTGTCGGCAAGTTTCCACCATAAATAGAAGAACATCCTGTCGCATTGGCAATCATTATACTATCTCCATACAATTGTGTAATCAACTTAATATAAGGTGTTTCACCACAACCGGAACAAGCTCCAGAGAATTCAAATAAGGGTTCTAAGAATTGTGATCCTTTTACATTTGAAATTTGCAAAGCCGTACGATCATAATAAGGCAATTTAACAAAATGATTCCAATTGACATTTTCTTCGACATCAACCTCAATTTTCTTGTGCATGTTGATGGCCTTGAAGTTTTCTTTTTCTTTACTTACTGCAGGACAAACTACAACACATAAATCGCAACCGGTACAATCTTCTGGCGAAACTTGCAGGATATAAGATTCATTTTCTTTAGAAAATGGTCTTCCAATGGCTGGAACGCTTTTTAAAGAAGTTGGAAAACTAGCGATATCTTCGTTAGAAACTACTTTAGAACGAATGGCAGCGTGAGGACAAATGGCGATACATTTATTACATTGTGTACATAAATTTTCGTCGTCCCAAACCGGAATAAAATCGGCAATTCCGCTTTTTTCGTATTGAGAAGTTCCTGTTGGGAAAGTTCCATCAACCGTGAAGGCACTTACTGGAAGTTCGTCTCCAAAACCGGCCAATATTTTTTCTAAAACTTCAGTAACAAAACCGTCTGGTGCACCTCTCATGGCTGATGCCAATTGTCTTTCGCTCGAAGCTACTTTTGGATACGCTACTTGATGTAAATTTTCCAAGGCTTTATCCACCGCGTTAAAGTTCATTTTCACCACTTTTTCTCCTTTATGAGAATAGGATTTAACGATGGCATCTTTAATTTTTTGAATGGCTTCGTCTTTAGGCAAGATTCCAGAAATGGCAAAGAAACACGTTTGTAAAATGGTATTGGCTCTTTTTCCAAGATCAGCTTCTTGAGCAACCCTAGTAGCATCAATTACATAAAATTTGGCTTCTTTTTCAATAATTCCTTTTTGAATTTGGATGGGTAATCTATCCCAAATTTCTTCTTTTGAGTATGGCGAATTCAACAAGAAAGTACCACCTTGTTTCAAGTCGGCAATCATGTTGAATTTTTCAATAAAATTAAATTTATGACTGGCGATAAAATCGGCTTTATCAATCAAATAATTAGAATTGATTGGGTCTGGACCAAAACGCAAGTGCGAAATAGTTTGTGCTCCCGCTTTTTTAGAGTCATAAACAAAATAACCTTGAACATAATTATCGGTAGTTTGACCAATGATTTTGATGGAGTTTTTATTCGCTCCAACAGTTCCATCCGATCCTAAACCGTAGAACATACAGTTAATGGTTGTGGCTTTGGTATCAAAAGTGTTGTCATAATACAAACTTTTGAAAGTCACATCATCATTGATACCAATGGTAAAGTGATTTTTAGGTTTTTTATTCAACAACTCGTCATAAATTCCTTTTACCATCGCTGGAGTAAACTCTTTGGATGACAATCCGTAACGACCGGCAACAATAACTGGCAATTCAATTCCGCTTTCAACAAGTGCGGCAACAATTTCTAAATAAAGAGGATCTCCAACACTTCCTGGTTCTTTGGTTCTATCCAAAACGGCTATTTTTTGGACAGTTTTTGGTAATTTATCAACAAAAGCTGCTATTGAAAAAGGATTAAATAAACGAACCAATATCACTCCCACTTTTTCACCATCGGCTAACATAACATCAAGAGCTTCTTTTACTGGACCCTCGGCAGATCCCATAATAATGATAACTCTCTCGGCTTCTGGGTGACCTATATAATCAAACAAATTGTATCTACGTCCTGTGTGTTCGTAGAATTCGTCCATTGTTTCCTGAACTACTTCAGGAACTTTGTCGTAAAATAAATTACAAGCTTCTCTGGCTTGGAAGAATACGTCAGGATTTTGTGTAGTTCCTCTTAATACTGGATTATCTGGATCCAATGATCTTTTTCTATGTTCCATCACTTTATCCTCCGGTATCATCGCTCTGATTATATCGTCTGGAATACCGTCGATTTTCGAAATTTCGTGTGAAGTTCTGAAACCGTCAAAAATATTCAAAAAGGGAACTCTCGTTTTTAATGTGGCGACTTGAGAAATCAAAGCAAAATCGTGAGCTTCCTGAACAGAACCGCCAAACAACATAGAAAATCCTGTTTGTCGACAAGCCATTACATCAGAATGGTCGCCAAAAATGGACAATGCATGTGTGGCAATTGTTCTGGCAGCAACGTGTATAACGCAAGGCAGTAACTCACCAGCGATTTTATACATATTAGGTATCATCAACAACAAACCTTGTGAGGCTGTAAATGTTGAAGTCAACGCACCTGCTTGCAACGATCCGTGAACAGTGCCTGCAGCACCACCTTCACTTTGTAACTCTACAATTCTTGGAACATTATTCCAAATATTTTTTTGCCCTTTTGAACTGTAAAGTTCTGCATGTTCGCCCATTGGCGAAGATGGCGTAATTGGGTAAATAGCACAGACTTCGTTAGTTTTGTGAGCAATAATAGCAACAGCTTCGTTACCGTCACAAATTAGTTTTTTAAATTTTCGTGTATTCATTTTATTTGTTATTGTCACTATCTTGATCCTGCTCTATCTATTCCATCCGCAAACCACCGACAGCATTAATTTTAAAATTAAAAAAAAGCTAAAAACCATTTAAAAAATAGGGTTTTTTAGCTTTTATTTTGAATTAGTTTTCACTATACATCCAGGCTTTTTTGGCTAACAATTCAACTTCTGTTTCTTTGTGATTTTCATCAAGAATACAGCAATCTACTGGACAAACTGAAGCACATTGTGGCTCATCATGAAACCCTTTACACTCTGTACATTTATCGGACACGATGTAGAAAAATTCGTCCGAAATAGGATCGTTTTCTGCACTTGCATCAACTTCTGCTCCTCTAGGTGTTTTCACCATTCCTTTTAAAGATGTCCCGTCTGAATACGACCATTTTGTATCTGGTTCATAAATTGCATTGTTTGGACATTCTGAAATACATGCATCGCAATTAATGCATTCGTCTGTTATTATAATAGCCATGATTATATATTTAATAATTATACTGTAAAATTAAATGTCTTTTTATTACTTTTATATGATATAAGTCATATTTTATTACAAGAAGTGAAATTAAATTTGGGACATCAAATGTTGTCCAATTAATTGGTTTTTGAAAATTTAATCCCTTTGAAATTATGATTGCAAATAAAACGAAACTTCAACCCGAAGTACTTGAAGCTGTAGTAATCCGATTTGTTGGAGATTCTGGTGACGGAATGCAACTTACTGGAACCCAGTTTTCTGATACTTCAGCAATGTTTGGTAATGACATTGCCACATTTCCAAATTATCCTTCCGAAATTAGAGCTCCCCAAGGAAGTTTGTATGGGGTTTCGGGATTTCAAGTTCACATCGGCAGTGTCGAAGTTAGTACTCCAGGTGATAGCGTAGATTTATTAGTCGCTATGAATCCAGCAGCTTTAAAAACTAATTTGTATGCTTTAAAACCAGGGCATACTTTAATAGTTGACACCGATTCATTCACCAAAAAGAATTTAGAAAAAGCAGAATATAGCACAAATCCATTAGAAGATGGAAGCCTTGATAACTATCGTGTTATTGAAGTCGATATGACTTCCTTGACAAAAGAAGCCTTGAAAGAAGTGGAAGGATTGGATAATAAGTCTATCACAAGAAGTAAAAACATGTTTTCTTTGGGAATGGTTTATTGGATGTACAATCGTTCAACTGACCACACCATTGAATTTTTCAACAAACAATTCAAATCTAAACCTCACATAATTGAAGCGAACACTAAAGTTTTAAAAGCAGGTTATTATTATGCTGAAACTTTAGAACTTATTCCAAATTCATACACGATTTCTCCAGCAAAAATGGAAAGTGGAACCTATAGAATTATTATGGGGAACACCGCCACTGCGTGGGGATTTTTGGCCGCAGCCGAAAAGTCCGGCTTGGAATTGTTCTTGGGTTCTTATCCAATTACGCCAGCAACGGATATATTACACGAATTAGTGAAACACAAACACTTTGGCGTAAAAGCTTTTCAAGCCGAGGATGAAATTGCGGGTGTTACTTCAGCAATTGGAGCCGCTTTTGCAGGTGATTTAGCCATAACGACAACTTCGGGTCCAGGATTGGCATTAAAGGGCGAAGCCATAGGTTTAGCCGTAATGACAGAACTTCCTTTAGTTGTTGTCAACGTACAACGAGGCGGTCCTTCAACCGGTTTACCAACAAAAACGGAACAATCCGATTTATTGCAAGCAATGTATGGCAGAAATGGAGAAAGTCCAGTAATTGTCCTTGCCGCAAGTACGCCGGCCAACTGTTTTAACTTTGCTTATGAAGCAGCCAGACTTGCCTTGGAACACATGACTCCGGTTATTTTATTGACTGACGGATATATCGCAAACGGTTCAGCTCCTTGGAAAATTAAAACCGTAGCCGAAATGCCGGAAATTAAAAACAACATGGTAACGGAAGTCAAAGAAAACTGGCATCCTTATGACAGAGATGATAAAACACTGGCTCGAAATTGGGCTATCCCGGGAACTCCAGGATTAGAACACAGAATTGGTGGACTAGAAAAAGACGCGGTTACAGGCAATATTTCTTATGAGCCTATGAATCACGAAAGAATGACTGCCATTAGAGCCGAAAAAATTGAAAGAGTTAGCTTTAACATACCGGACTTGGAAACTGAATTTGCCAGCGAAGGTGATTTATTGGTAATTGGATGGGGAGGAACTTATGGTTCTTTGCACTCCGCAGTGAAACAAATGAATGATGAAGGATATAAAAACGTTGGTTATGCACATTTTAATTATATTAATCCAATGCCAAAAAACACCGCAGCAATTTTATCCAAATTCAAAAAAATTCTTGTTTGCGAATTAAACAGCGGACAATTTGCCAGTATTTTAAAAATTAAACACAGCAAATTTGAATTTTTACAATTCAACAAAGTACAAGGATTGCCATTTGCAAACGACGATCTAATTCAAAAATTTAAAGAACTAGTATAATTATGGAAACTACTGCTGAAAAAAAATATACTTCTAAAGATTTTACAAGTGATCAAGAAGTAAGATGGTGCCCGGGTTGTGATGATTACGTAATCTTACGTACGATGCAAAAAGTCCTTCCTGAAATGGGTGTTGCCAGAGAAAACGTTGTTTTCGTATCTGGTATTGGGTGTTCTTCACGTTTTCCATATTATATTAACACGTATGGAATTCATAGTATTCACGGTAGAGCTCCCGGAATTGCTTCGGGTGTGAAACTGGCTAATCCCAACTTAAGCGTTTGGATTGCCACTGGAGATGGTGATGCAATGGCCATTGGCGGCAATCATTTTATTCACGTTTTGCGTAGAAATATTGACTTGAATATTATTTTATTCAATAATGAAATTTATGGTTTAACCAAAGGGCAATTTTCGCCAACATCCTTGATTGGACAAAAAACAAAATCCTCTCCATACGGAAATACCCAACCTCCTTTTTCTCCTGGAGAATTGGCATTGGGCGCTCAAGCACGATTTTTTGCTAGAGTTGGAGGCAACAGTCCTAAAGAAATGGGTCAGATTTTTATGGAAGCCCAACAATTTAAAGGAACATCCTTGATTGAAGTGTTGCAAAACTGCGTCATTTTTAATGACGGATGTTTCGATCACGTTACCGACAAAGAAGTAAAAGAAGACAAACAAATTTTTCTGGAACATGGCAAACCAATGCTGTTTGGTAAAAACCGTGACAAAGGATTGGTTCTAAAAGGATTGAAATTAGAGGTGGTAACCCTTAATGAAAACGGAATTACACAGGAAGATCTTTTGGTACACAATGCCAAAGAAAAAGACCCAACGCTACACCAAATGCTAGTTCGACAAGAATATCCAATGGCTACAGGTGTCATTAGAAGTTTCAATGACGTCACATTAGAAGAAAGAGAAGATGCCTTAACAGCACAAGTAAAAGCCAATTCTAATTTCACAAAAACCGACGATTTGTTTTTCTCTGGAGAAACTTACGAGGTAAAATAATTAGTATACAAACGAACAAAAACAAAACAAAATGGGTTCAGAAGCAATTATAGTTTTCTTGTTAGCAGGCATCGTTCTGGTCGCTGGTGCCAATTTCTTATCCAATTTAATTTCACCAAAATCAGACAATACACAAAAACGCGAACCGTATGAAAGTGGGATGACAACCATTGGACCAACATGGGTTCAGTTTAAAGTGGGCTACTATTTATACGCCATTTTATTCTTAGTTTTTGATGTCGAGGTCGCCTTTTTGGTTCCTTGGGCAGTCGTTTTCAAAGAAATTGGAATGGTCGCCTTTGTCGAAATAATCATATTTCTAGTAATATTAGGTTTAGGCTTGGCCTACGCTTGGAAAAAAGGAGCATTAAAATGGGAGTAAATAACACACCTGAAATACCAGCAGATTTTCCTGGAAAAGTAATTCCTGCGGGAAATGGAGCGAATGTAATCGTTACATCATTAGATCAAATCATAAACTGGGGTCGATCCAATTCACTTTGGTCGCTATATTTTGGAACCAGCTGTTGTGCCATCGAAATGATGCAAACTGGAGCTGCTCGCCACGATTATTCAAGATTTGGATTTGAAGTTGCAAGACCTTCGCCAAGACAAGCCGATTTAATTATCATTGCAGGAACAATTGTCAACAAAATGGCACCCGTTCTGCGCAGATTGTACGATCAAATGGCCGAACCAAAATACGTAATTGCAATGGGAGCTTGCGCCATTTCTGGCGGTCCATTTTATTACAATTCTTATTCTGTAGTAAAAGGCGCCGATCACGTAATTCCCGTGGATGTTTATGTTCCGGGCTGTCCGCCTCGTCCTGAAGCTTTGTTGGAAGGAATGTTGATGCTTCAGGCTAAAATTCGAACTGAAAGTATGAAAAATAAAGTTTTCCCTATCGACGGGTTTGACGAAGGACTTTAAGAGGTACGAAGTTAGAAGCACGAAGTTAGAAAGTAGTAAATAGAAAGCAGAAATTAGAAGTTTGAAATGAATTAAGGTTTCAAATCTCGTACCTCTAATTTCACATTTCAAACCTAGAATAATAATTATGACAAACGAAGCATTACAAAATTTAATAAGCTCTTGGACTACCGAGCCGGAAGCTATCGGATTGGAATTCAGCGAAGAAAAATCCCAGTTTTTAAATATCACCGTTCAACCCGAACAATTGCACCCATTAATGACACAATTAAAAAGCAATTCTGAAACGAATTTCGATTATTTGTTTTGCTTGAGTGGCGTAGATTGGGGTGCGGCATTGGGCGTTGTTTACCATTTAGAATCTACAACTCACCGACATACCATTGTCGTGAAAGTAAAAACCGAAGATAGAGTAAACCCAACATTAGATACGGTTTGTGATATTTGGTACACAGCAGAATTCCACGAAAGAGAAGTTTTTGATTTCTTTGGAATAAAATTCACCAATCATCCAAATCTGAAAAGACTCTTTTTGACTGAAGAATGGGATGGGTTTCCGTTAAGAAAAGATTACGTAGATGAAATTAATATGGTTATCAAATAATCAAAGTTATTTTTCTTTTGAACCATTAAGAAATTAAGGTTCATTAAGACAAAACTTAATTTTCTTAATTTCTTAATGGTTTAAAGAATGAAAATTTAAGTCCACAAAGTGGGCATACAAATAAACAAAATGGATACAACTATAACCAACAACTTTAAATCCGAAGAATATTTTATCAATATGGGACCTCAGCACCCGGCAACTCACGGAGTTTTGCGTTTGCTGCTAACCATTGACGGTGAAATAATCAAAAAAGTAGAACCCGATTTAGGATATATTCACCGTTCCATCGAAAAAATGTGCGAACGTGACAGCTACCAACAAATCGTGCATTTGACAGATCGAATGGATTATTTATCCTCTCATATCAACAACGAAGCCGTTTGTTTAACTGTCGAAAATGCACTCCAATTGGAAATTCCAGATCGTGTAAAAGTGATTCGAACTATTATTGACGAATTGACCCGAATTGCTTCTCATACTTTGTGGTGGGGCGTTATGGGAATGGACGTTGGCGCATTGACTACCTACTTTTACGGTTTCAGAGACCGTGAAATGATTAACGATATTTTCGAAGAAACTTGTGGCGCTCGTTTGACAATGAACTACAACATTCCTGGCGGATTGATGTATGACATTCACCCAAATTTTGTAAAAAGAACTAAAGAATTTATTGCGCATTTCAAAACCAAATTACCAGAATACGATACGCTTTTATCAGGCAATATCATTTTCCAAAAAAGGATGAAAGGCATTGGAATTTTATCCAAAGAAGATGCGATTTCATTTGGAGCATCAGGCCCTGTAGGTCGTGGTTCTGGATATTCTTGCGATGTGAGAAAACACCATCCATATAGTGCGTTTGACAAAGTAACTTTTAACGAAGTCTTAAAAACTGAAGGCGATACTTTTGCCCGTTACCAAGTCAGGATTTTGGAAATGTGGGAATCCTTGTCAATAATCGAACAATTAATTGACAACATTCCTGATGGTGAATACAAAGTGGCTACAAACGCAGTAATCAAATTACCCGAAGGAGAATATTACGAAAAAGTAGAAACAGCCAGAGGAGAATTGGGCGTTTATATCATCAGTACAGGAACAAAAAATCCCTATCGAATGAAATTCCGTTCGCCTGGTTTCTCCAACTTATCTTTATTAAATCACATCGCCGTAGGTGGAAAAATTGGGGATTTAGTGGCAACAATGGCAACTTTAGACCTTGTAATTCCTGATATTGACCGATAAAATTAATTCTATGAACATTACAAAAAATATTCACGAATGGCTTTTTAGCCTGATGCCAGAAGCCATAGCAAGCATCGTAGAAATGGTATTAATAGCCGTTGTTTACCTCGCCATTTTTGCCGTTGCAGGTTTGTATTTGGTTTTACTCGAAAGAAGAGTTGCCGCTTGGTTTCAATTGCGTTTGGGTCCAAACCGAGTGGGGTATCAAGGTTTGTTACAAACAATGGCCGATGCTTTGAAACTAGTATCCAAAGAGTTGACCGTAACCATAAAAGCCGACAAGTTTTTATACAATTTGGCTCCTTATTTTGTTATCGTTACTGCCTTGATGGCGCTTTCACTCTTTCCTTTTTCGAAAGAATTTCAAGCCTTTGACATTAATATTGGTATTTTCTTTTTAACATCGATATCATCCATTGGAGTAATTGGAATTTTATTGGCGGGTTGGAGTAGCAACAACAAGTTTTCCTTGATTGGCGCGATGCGAAGCGGTGTTCAAACCATCAGTTACGAATTATCCGTTGGATTATCGTTATTGACTATGGTGGTTATGACTGGTTCTTTACAACTATCCCAAATAGTGGAAGTTCAAAAAAGTGGCTGGCTCATTGTTCAAGGACACATTCCTGCTATGATAGCTTTTTGCATCTTTATGATTGCTGGCACTGCCGAAACGAATAGAGCTCCTTTTGATTTGGTGGAAGCCGAATCAGAATTAGGTGCCGGTTTCCACACGGAATACTCAGGAATGAAGTTTGCTTATTTCTTCTTGGCCGAATTTATCAACATGTTTATCATCGCGGCAATCGCCACAACCGTATTTTTCGGAGCATATCTATCTCCTTTTGGAATAACAGAATCCATTCCGTTACTGGGCGTGTTTTGGTTTTTGGCAAAAACATTAGTGCTGGTTTTTTTAATGATGTGGTTCAGATGGACATTTCCAAGATTGAGAATCGACCAACTTCTGGTATTGGAATGGAAATATTTACTTCCTTTAAACTTAATGAACTTGGTTTTGATGGCATTAATGGTCTTGCTTGGATTAACCATTAAATTTTAATAATTATGAGTTATTTTTCAGATATATATCATGCGGTAAAAACACTTCTTACGGGAATGAGTGTTACCGGCAAGTACTTTTTACATTCCAGGAAAGGTGCCATTACACAGCAATATCCCGATAATCGAGATACTTTAAAAATGTTCGAACGTTTTCGCGGCGAAGTGGTTATGCCTCACGATGAAAACAATGAACACCGTTGTACAGGTTGTCAAAAATGCGAATTGGCTTGTCCTAACGGAAGCATCGAAATTATTTGGGACAGGCAAATAGACCCTACAACTGGCAAAAAGAAAAAAATGATTGACCAACACATTTACCATTTAGGAATGTGTACCATGTGTAGTTTATGTATTGAAGCTTGTCCAACCGATGCTATCAAATGGGCACAAAATTTTGAAAATTCCGTTTACGACAGAACATACCTCACTAGAGTTTTAAACAAACCAGGATCCAAACTTATGCCTGGAGTAGAAGATTAATCTTATGGAAAAAATTGTATTTTATATCGTGGCATTGATAATGATTGTTTTCGCAATTGCTTCTGTAACGAGTCGCCAAATGCTTCGATCTGTTATTTATCTACTGTTTGTGCTGATTGGTGTGGCCGGAATTTACTTTTTGATTGATTACAATTTCTTGGCTGCCGTCCAATTGACGGTTTACGCAGGAGGAATTATTGTATTGGTCATTTTCTCGGTGCTGCTGGTTCATCATATCGAAATGGAACTGGAAATGGCAAAATTGTCCAAAAAATTACTAACCGGATTGGTTTGTTTGATTGGACTTGGCGTTTTCTTGGCCACCATTTATTCCACTGATTTTAATGTTGTCGAAAATTATAAATCTACAACGGTGGAAGATATTGGAAGGGGACTTTTAAGCTACAACGCAGGCGGATTCATATTGCCTTTTGAAGTAATCAGTATTCTGCTGTTGGCCGCTATGATTGGAGCCATCATCATTGGAAAAGGAGACAAACTAACTAAAAACGACGACACATTATGATAGCTGGAATTAGCATTTATGAAATTTTTACCCTCACCTCTATTCTGTTTTTTATAGGTATTTATGGGTTTATTACAAGAAAAAACTTGATTTCAATTTTAATTTCTCTCGAATTATTATTGAACGCTTCGGCAGTAAACTTTGTTGTCATCAACAAATATTTATATCCGGATGTGTTGCAAGGCGTTTTCTTTTCGATTTTTATTATTGCCGTGGCTGCTGCCGAAACTGCGCTTGCCGTTGCAATAATCATTAATCTGTACCGACAAATTAGCTCTGTGGAAGTGAAGGACACTGAAATTATGAAGTATTAATATTCAATAAATATGGACATCTCTTATATAGTATTTATTCCGTTGATTCCGCTGGCTGTTTTCTTGCTTTTGGGAATCTTTAACCAACAAATTAAACCGGCAGTTTCTGGATACATTGGCGTTTTGGGATTATCAATCTCGGCTGCGCTTTCGTATTATGCTGCTTACCAATACTTTTTCCTTTTTGGAAAAGTAGATGGAGTTTACCAGACTTTCGTCGAAAAAACACTGTGGATGAATTTCACCGACAGCTTGCATATTGATATGGGAATTTTAGTTGACCCAATATCCGTGATGATGCTCATCGTGGTTTCGACAATCTCCTTGATGGTGCATATTTACAGCCGAGGTTATATGAAAGGCGATGACGGTTACACGAAATTTTTTGCCTTTTTATCGCTATTTTCTTTTTCAATGCTCGGATTAGTATTGGCAACAAACCTTTTCCAAATCTATATTTTTTGGGAATTAGTAGGTGTTTCCTCTTATTTATTAATTGGCTATTACTACACCAAAACTTCGGCAGTAGCTGCGGCTAAAAAAGCATTTATTGTGACTCGTTTTGCCGATTTAGGTTTCTTGATAGGAATTCTAATAATAGGATATTATGCCGGCACTTTTGATTTTCAAACGTTAAACGCTGTTAATCCAGAAGGCGAAGGTTTACTTTTAAATTGGGGAGCTTCTTCCTTTATGGGATTGTCCGTTATTACTTGGGCTTTGCTTCTCATATTTATGGGTGGAGCTGGAAAATCAGCTATGTTCCCATTACACATTTGGTTACCCGATGCGATGGAAGGTCCAACACCGGTTTCGGCCTTGATTCACGCAGCCACAATGGTTGTCGCCGGAGTTTATTTGGTCGCTCGATTATTCCCAATGTATTACTTTGTCGAAAATGGATTCGCCTTGAATATTGTGGCTTACGTGGGCGCATTTTCTTCTTTATTTGCGGCAATAATCGCCATCACGCAAACGGATATCAAGCGCGTTTTGGCCTTTTCGACGATGTCACAAATTGGATATATGATGTTGGCGCTTGGTGTATCGGGTTATGATGGTCACGAAGGCGTTGGTTATATGGCGTCTATGTTCCATTTGTTTACCCACGCTATGTTCAAAGCCTTGTTGTTCTTGGGCGCAGGTTCCGTTATTCACGCTGTTCACAGCAATTATTTGAAAGACATGGGCGGATTGCGCAAGTACATGCCCATCACTAATATCACATTCTTAATTGCAGCATTGGCTATAGCCGGAGTTCCTCCATTTGCAGGATTTTGGAGTAAAGACGAAATCTTGGTTGCCGCTTTCGAAAAAAATCAATTGCTTTATTTTGTTGGGCTTTTCGTGGCGGGATTGACTGCTTTTTATATGTTCCGACTCTATTTTGGAATCTTTTGGGGCAAAGACACGCAATACAAACACGCTCTACACGAATCACCAATGTCAATGGCATTTCCTTTATTGTTCTTGGCTTTTATGAGCATTGTTGCAGGATTTATTCCTTTCAGCGAATTCGTGACTGCTGACAAAGTGGGTTTCGAAGCGCATTTGGATTACACATTGGCCGCAGTTGCCGTGGGAACTGGACTGACAGGAATCATCTTGGCTTGGGTTTTCTATAAAAAAGAAAATGATTTGGCCGAAAGGTTTGCCAATGGATTCGGAATGTTTTACAAATGGACGTACCATAAATTCTATTTCGACGAAATATACATGTTCGTCACCAAAAAAATAATTTTCGATCGAGTATCAGCTCCAATTGCCAAATTCGACAAAAAATATGTAGATGGAACGATGGAAGGCATTGGAAACAAAACGGTCATCATTTCCGAAAAAATAAAAGGATTGCAATCCGGAAGATTACAAGATTACGCTATGTTTTTTGTATCGGGAGTTGTAGTTGCCGCTTTGGTTTTCATTTATTTATGGACATAACAATAAATTAATATGGATATTTTATCACTTTTTGTAATTGTACCTGTACTCACGCTTTTTGCTTTGGTTTTATCCAAAGGCTTAAAACAGGCACGAATTATTTCAATGATTGGGAGTTTCATTCAATTAGGAATGGCTATCAATTTACTTTTTGCATACTTTAAAGAAAGAGCCGTCAACAAAAGCATTATGCTTTTTACTCAAGATACGGTCTGGTTTGAAAATTTCAATATTCATTATGCCATTGGGGTTGATGGAATCTCAGTCGCGCTATTGTTGTTGACTTCAATAGTCGTATTAGCTGGTGTTTTCATCTCTTGGAAAACCGACGATTTGCCCAAGGAATTTTTTGTTTCGCTTTTGGTTTTGGCCACTGGAGTTTACGGATTCTTCATTTCCATTGATTTGTTTACGATGTTGGTTTTCTACGAAATAGCCGTAATACCAATGTATTTGTTAATTGGAATCTGGGGTTCTGGACCAAAAGAATATTCAGCAATGAAATTAACTTTAATGTTAATGGGAGCTTCCGCAGTTTTGATGGTTGGAATTTTAGGTATCTACTTTAATTCCAATGCCGATGGAGGTGCTTTGACTTTCAACATCTTGGAAATTGCCAAAGTAAACATTCCTTTTGAAGCCCAGAAATTATTTTTCCCTTTGACTTTTGTTGGTTTTGCAGTATTGGGCGCATTATTCCCTTTTCACACTTGGTCACCTGATGGTCACGCTTCGGCGCCAACAGCAGTATCCATGCTTCACGCAGGAGTTTTGATGAAATTAGGAGGTTATGGCGTTTTTAGAATCGCTATGTTTTTATTGCCGTTGGGAGCTATTGAATGGTCTTGGTTTTTCATCATATTATCAGCAACAGGAGTAATTTATGGCGCGTTTGGAGCTTTAAAACAAACCGATTTGAAATATATTAATGCCTATTCCTCTGTGAGTCACTTGGGAATGGTGTTGTTCGCCTTATTAATGTTGAATAAAACCGCTTGGAACGGAGCAATTTTACAATCACTTTCCCACGGATTTATGACAGCCTTATTCTTTGCCTTAATCGGAATGATTTATGGAAGAACACACACCAGGGACATCACGAAATTAGGAGGATTATTGAAAGTAATGCCATTCATTTCCGTGATTTATGTCATAGCAGGCTTGGCTTCATTAGGATTACCTGGATTTAGTGGTTTTGTTGCCGAAATGAATATTTTCGTTGGAGCATTTCAACACGAAGAAATGTTCTATAGAGTGGCTACCGTAATTTCAGTTTCGGCAATTGTGGTAACGGCAGTTTACATCCTGCGCGTTCTCGGAATTATGTTAATGGGACCTGTAAAAAATCCAGAATTTTTAGACTTGCCAAAGGTAACTTGGTTTGAGGTAACAGGTATTATGTTGCTATTAATTCCAATGATTGGAATGGGTGTAGCACCGCTTTGGTTGAGCGATATGACAATGGAAAGTGTCCAACCGTTTATTCAAGGAGTATTAAATCATTTATAATAAATAACGAAAATGGATTTGAACAGTTTTATCACAATGAGACAAGAAATTTTCCTATTGGCAATACTATTATTGTTGATTGTGGGCGAAATTTTCATACATAAAGACAAAAAAGGAAGTATTGTACATTTGGCCTTGTTTCTATTTGGTATTCATACCATTATAGGCTTTTTTGCCATTGAAGAAAGTAGTTTATTTGGCGGAATGTTTCGCACGAATACTCTGATTCACTTCTTCAAAAACACACTTAATGTAGGCGTATTAATAGTATTGCTTCAATCTGCCGATTGGATTCAAGAAAAAATGGTGCCTCTGAATAAAGGAACCGAATTTTTTATGTTGCTATTTTCTTCTCTATTAGGAATGTATTTTATGATTTCGGCAGGCGATTTTCTAATGTTTTATATTGGATTGGAATTATCAACTTTGCCAGTGGCGGCATTGGTAGCATGGGAAACTTCCAAAAGAATTTCGAGTGAAGCGGGAGTGAAATTTATACTTTCGGCAGGATTGGCATCGGGCGTTTCCTTGTTTGGAATCTCGTTGTTGTATGCTGCAACAGGATCCATTTATTTTGCTGACATCATTGGAGTCATCACTACAACGAACTTGACAATATTAGGTTTTGTTCTATTTTTCTCTGGATTGGCATTTAAAATCTCTTTGGTTCCATTCCATTTTTGGACAGCTGACGTTTATGAAGGAGCGCCTATTGGAGTTGCCTCGTATTTATCGGTAATTTCAAAAGGTGCGGCCGCCTTTATTTTGATGATTTTGTTGTTCACGGTGCTAAAACCATTGATCCATATCTGGGAAAACATCATTTATGTGGTAGCACTTGCCACTATGTTTATTGGAAATTTATTCGCTTTGCGCCAACAAAATATGAAACGTTTCTTGGCCTTTTCATCAATAGCCCAAGCTGGTTTTATTTTATTGGGATTAATATCTGGAACACAATTAGGAACTGCAACAGTAGTGTATTTTATATTGGTTTATATCTTCACAAACTTGGCTGCGTTTGGTGTGGTGCAAGCCATTTCATTGAAAACTGGGAAAGAGAATATGGATGACTATAATGGTTTGTACAGAACAAATCCTAACTTGAGTCTCGTGATGATGTTGGCCTTGTTCTCGTTGGCTGGAATCCCGCCAATTGCTGGATTTTTTGGTAAATTCTTTCTATTCGCCGCAGCGGCAAGTAAAGGCTACTATCTATTGGTTTTCTTGGCAGTTGTCAATGTAACCATTTCGCTTTTCTATTATTTATTGGTGATAAGGGCGATGTTTATTAGAAAAAGTGATAATCCAATTCGGTTTTTCAAGAGCAAGATTTACATGCGTTTGGGTCTGATAATTACCGTTTTGGGTATTTTGGTTCTTGGATTATACAGCCCACTTTACGATTACATTTTTGAATTAAGCAACGTTTTTAATAAATAAGTTATGGCATCATTAGACGGAAAACATTCATTTGGAAGCATTGGAGAAACAAGAGTCACTTTTGTCGAAAAAGGCGTTGACGAAAGCCGTAGGGATTTCTTAAAACAACTATTGGAACACAACGGACTTGAAGTAGTACTCGAAGAAGAAAAGAAAAAAGCCGAAGAAGATCCACAATTATATACCGTGGCCGTAACCGATATGGTTTTTAATCCCACAATTTGGATATTCGAACGAAAAATGAGAACCTTGGATGGACACAAAGTTACCCAAGATTATTGGTTTCAAAGAACCACTGAAACAAATCCACAGTATTGGAAGAATTCATAAAGGCAATAATAACCAACCAAAATTAACCAACCAAAACCCGAAAGCCAATCTAGCAATAGCATTGGCTTTTTTTGTGCATACCAAAACCTCAATATCTTTATGTTAAGGATGAATACTTTAATTATTTCAGATTTTTTATTAACGTCACGATAGATATCGGGATTGATTTCAGATGGAGGAAATACAAAATTTACAAATCTGGAACTATACAGCAAAACAATAATAGCAATTGTCTCTAGCTTTAGCTGGAGTAATCGAAATCAATATACAATTGGCTTTAGCCAAAATGGAACACTTTTTGGCTAAAGCCATATAAATCAAAGCTATTTTATACCTCCAGCTAAAGATGAAGCCAATTCAAATTTTTGAAAACAGAATTCCCTGAGCAGTTACCAAACATATTTACCAACACCAAATCTGAAATCAAGAATCGTTAATCTTCATTCAAAAATCTCTTAACTTAACGACATTGTCCGATGGCTACTTTGATATCGGGCTGTACGTTGTATCTTTATTTTTGAAGAAAGAAAACAAAGGATGCCGCTATAAGGGCAAACGCCTTTGACAATTTTTAGTCTTTAAAAAGTTAAACCATTAAAAGATTTAGCGCATTAAGGCTTAATAAATCTTAATTTCTTAATGGATCAAATAAAATAGAGTATAATTATTTTAAAAGCGTTTGCCTTGAGGCCACTTCCATCCCACACAAATTATTTAAAATAACAAATAATTCATTGTTTGAAAAAACGATATAAAGAGAATAATTATTACAAAAAAACGATTAGCTAACCAATTTCATATCTAATTATTGAATTTTCAACTGAGTTTAACACGCTTATTTTACCCTAACGCTCCACTCAAAATCCATTTCGGACACTTGTTCCCCTTTTTCGTTGGTTCCCAAAGATTTCATCCAAAAAGTTTGTCCTTCGCCAGTGGCAATGGCTTCTTTTATGGACTGGGCAGCCAATGCGCCGTCGTCGCAAGTAAAAGTGATTCTTCCGGTGGCTTTTTTCGAAAAATTGCTTTTGTTGTTGGCTACTAGCATCGATATTTTTTTACCGCTTTTTTGAATTTCCGATATTACCAATGCGCCTGTCGATAGTTCTGCGGCCATCGCTTGTACCGCAAAATACATCGAGTTGAACGGATTCTGGTTGATCCAGCGGTGCTTGACCGTTACCACACACTTGTTTTCGTCTATTTGTTTTACCCTTACGCCACTTATAAATGCGGAAGGCAATTTAAAAAACAGGAATTTATTGAAACTCGATACCGAAATTTTCATTACAATTGGTTTTATTGGTGTAAAAATAGGGAAAAATAACGTCTAAATTAGAGCCGCTTACCAATTTAAAAAAATACATAAAACTACCCTATTTCATTGGTTTTGTAACAAAAACAGCTCATAATACACTTGTGCCAAATGTTAATTTTTTGTTAATATTTGGTACTATGCGAAACAAGATACCGTCTTTAAGATATATATTTGCATAAGAAATTACTATATACTTTTAAACTATGGAAACAACGAACAACAAAAACCTCGCTACTCTTGTACATTTGAGCACATTAAGTCAATATTGTATCCCTTTTGGGAATTACATTTTTCCAATATTGATTTGGAGTACGAACAAAGACAAATCAGAATTTATTGATTTTAACGGAAAGCAAGTGCTTAATTTCCAATTGAGTATTTTCCTGTATACATTGTTACTGGCGCTAATTGCCGTGCCCATTTTCTTGGGAACCATTTTCAGTGCTATTCCACTAAATGCAGTAATTAATGAAGATAATTTTATGATAAATAATTTAAACATAGAAAATATAAGTGGTATCGTGATTGTGGCAATCATCGCCATTTTAACGTTCATTGGTTTGAAAGTAGCAGAGTTCTTCTTGATAATTTACGCTTCCCTAAAAACAGCAAATGGACAAGAATACAAGTATCCGTTGACAATACCTTTTATTAAATAATCATCATCAATCAATTAATCAATCAATCAAAAAATGAAAAAGCTGCTTTTAATCACAGTACTTTTGGTTCTAATCACAACCAAATCATCCGCACAAGAAAAAAAAATTATTGAACTTAAAAAAATTGATAATAATCAATTTAAAATTAGAGTAAATGAAGAAATGGATATCAATTTAAGGTTTAATCTAGAATTAGAAGATAATTACAATGTTCTTATTTACGATAGCCGCAAAAACATTGTTTTGTCAAGACAAAATTGCAATGAAGGAGAAAACAAAATTGCATTTACAATGGACGAAGGAGAACAATACATCGTAAAATTTATTAGCAAGAAACGAAAAAATGTGGTTACTTCAACTTTAGCCGAAAATTAAATCATCATCAATCAAAAAAGGAACAGTATTATTAATTCAAAAATCAAAAAGAATCATGAACATTGAAAACACAAAAGCCCAAATGCGCAAAGGTGTTCTTGAGTTTTGCATCCTGTCTGTATTGAAAGACAAAGAAGCATACACTTCGGAAATATTGGACACCTTGAAAAACGCCAAATTACTGGTTGTGGAGGGAACGGTATATCCGCTGCTCACCCGATTGAAAAACGACGGATTACTCAATTATCGTTGGGAAGAATCATTATCCGGTCCTCCAAGAAAATATTATGGATTGACTGAAATTGGACAAACATTTTTAAAAGAATTAAATGGCACTTGGACGGAATTGTCCGATGCAGTAAACCTAATCACAAAATAAAACCATAGTCATGAACAAAACTGTAAACATAAATCTAGGCGGAATGTTCTTCCATATTGACGAAGAAGCATACCAAAAACTAAGCCGTTATTTTGACGCCATAAAACGATCGCTGACCAACTCATCAGGGCAAGACGAAATCATAAAAGACATTGAAATGCGAATTTCTGAATTGTTGACCGAAAAACAAAAAACAGAAAAACACGTGGTCAGTCTGAAAGATGTTGACGAAGTGATTGCCGTTATGGGTCAACCTGAAGATTATAGAATTGACAATGAAGAAAACGGAAATTCAAATCCAAATTCATACACTTCAAATACTAAAAAACTTTATAGAGATACCGATAATGGAATGATTGGCGGCGTACTTGCTGGATTGGGACATTATTTTGGAATAGACAAAGTTTGGCTTCGCGTATTTCTTTTGATATTGATTTTTGCTTGGGGAACTGGTTTCTTGGCGTACATCATCCTTTGGATCGTAATGCCGGCAGCAACAACTACGAGCGAAAAACTGGAAATGACTGGAGAACCAGTGACTATTTCCAATATCGAAAAAAAAGTTAGGGAAGAATTTGAAAATGTTTCCGAAAAATTAAAAAATGCAAATTATGACGAAATGGGAAACCGAGTAAAAACGGGAGCCGAAAAAATGGGAAGTTCTTTTGGAAATTTCATTATTGCCGTATTGCGTATTTTCTCTAAATTCCTGGGAATACTATTGATAATAGGAGGATTGACCGTGTTGTTTTTCCTATTAGTTGGTATTTTTACTTTGGGTACTGGTATTTTTATTGATTTTCCTTGGACTACTTTCGTGGAAACGGGGAATTTAACCGATTATCCAACTTGGACTTTTGGATTGATTATGTTTTTTGCAGTCGGAATTCCGTTTTTCTTCTTGACATTATTGGGTTTTAAATTGTTGTCTCCAAATATGAAATCAATTGGAAATATTGCAAAATACACCTTGCTGGCCATCTGGTTAATATCGGTTGCACTAGCTATTGCCATTGGAATAAAACAAGCTTCGGCTTTTTCAGTTGATGGAAGAGTAGTCCAAAAAGAAACCATCAACCTAAAACCAACGGATACGATTTTAATCAAGTTCAAACACAATAATTATTTTGCCAAAAACGTAAACGACAACGATAATTTTAAAATAACTTTGGATTCTACGGGTAATAAAGTGATTTATTCCAACAATGTTGGTTTCAAAATAGTGATGTCAGATACAAAAACAGCTTACATCCAAATTGAAAAAGAGGCAAAAGGAGAAACATTGTTCGAAGCCAAAAAAAGAGCAGAAAAAATAAAATATAGTTACATAGTTGTTGGAAATCAACTACTTTTGGATAATTATTTATTAACCGATTCGAAAGAAAAATTCCGCGACCAAGAAATAGAAGTGACTTTATTTTTGCCAATAGGAACTTTACTGAAAATGGATCAATCTACGAGACATTACGATCGCACCGATTCAGATTACTTTTTATGGAATCCGGATAACACTGAGGCAGTTTACAAAGTCGAAAGTGATAAAATAAAATGTCAGAATTGTCCAAATGATGAAAATGAGATCAATATAGAAGAGAACGTGAAAGAAAATGACAGCGTAGTTACAACAACCGTAACAGTAAACGGAGAGGTCATTACAGTTAATAAAAAAGGTACCAAAAAAGGATTATCGATAGACAAAGACGGAGTAATAATTAAAACCAATTAACCATGTTAAAACTGATCGCTTTAATAACAAAATTTATTGTCGCTGCCCTGATGGCTTTGCTGTTTGCTTCCTGCGGAAATTCTTCAAACTTCATAACGGGAATAAAAGGAAGTGGCAACATCACGACAGAAACTAGAACGGCAAACAATGATTTCAAAAAAATCGAGGTAAGTCAGGGAATCAAGGTCATCGTGGAACAATCGGACAGCAAATCCATAACGGTCGAAGCCGATGACAATTTGCAACAACACATTATTACCAAAATAGAAAATGGCGTTTTGAAGATTGAGTCCGATGAAAACTTTAATGCAACCGAAACACCTATAGTGAAAGTAAAAATGCCGGTAACCAAAGGTTTAAGCACAAGCAGCGGCTCAGAAATTACTAGTTTAGGAACTTTAGTAACCGAAAATATGGAGGTGAAATCCAGTAGTGGAAGTCAAATCAAAATTACTGTCGAGGCCGATGCCATCAAATTAGAAAGCACAAGTGGAAGCAGTATTGAAGTGGGTGGAAAAGCTTTAAAAGCAACAACTTCCTCCTCAAGCGGAAGCACGATCGAAGCTAAAAACCTGATGACCAACGAAGTAATATCGAAAACATCTAGCGGAAGCAACACCTCGGTTTATCCAATAGTAAAACTCGACGCGAAAGCCTCCAGCGGAAGTAGCATCAGTTATCATAAAATTCCAAAAACAATTTCAAAAGAAGAAAATTCCGGTGGAAGCGTCAGTGAAGAATAAGAATCCCTTTTTACCAAAAATCAGAGAAATCATTCACCAAAAGTGGATGATTTTTTTATATTTGCGTAACACTTAACAAACTAGTAAAATGAAAAAATATTCTGCCCTAATCCTACTTCTTTTCTTTTCCACCTTGGCTTTGGCACAAAAAAACGAAAAAATAAAAGGTTCCAAAACAGTGACCATAGAACAAAAAGAAATTGGCAATTTCGATTCGATAGAAGTAAACGACAATATAGAAGTGTATTTAGACAGAGGCGAAAAATGTGAATTAAAAATGGAAGCCGACGACAATCTTCACGATATTATTGTCCTTGATGTAAGTTCCAAAACGCTTCGAATCAACACCTCAAAAACAGCTACAAATTACAAAAAACTAATCGTAAGAGTCACGTATACCAAGGAATTAAAAAAGATTACGGCACGGAATAACGCCATCATAAACGCCATACAAGAAATCCAATTAGACGACATTGCCTTCGAATCCTTTGACAATGCCACACTGAATTTGAATGTCAATTCCAGTAATTTTACCCTGAAGTCAGACGACAAATCTAAAACGGAACTCAATTTAAAATCCGAAAATACAATAATCGAATTGAGTAAAAACGCCACGCTGAAAGCTTTAATTGCCTCACTGGAGTTGAAGTGCGACCTGTATCAAAAATCAAAAGCCATTTTAGAAGGCGACGTGACCAATGCCAAAATTCGATTGGACAACAATGCTTTATTTACCGCAAACAATCTTATCATAAATAATGCCGAATTGCTGGCTGAAAGCTATTCGAATTGCAGCATCAACGTCAGTACAAACATCAGTATTGACGCTTCTGGGAATTCCGAAATCCAACTCTATGGTGATCAAAAAATCGAAATAAAAAGATTAGCAGACAATGCCGTTTTAAGCAAGAAACCAACAAAATAATCATAAACAAAAAAGTCTCAATCGTTAAATTGAGACTTTTTTTTATGAGAAAATCAGGGTCACATAAATTTTCTGGGGATTAACTAAAAAGTTTTTCCATTCTAAACAGAAAGAATTTCACATCTACGACACCTCTTTGATTTGCTCTAAAGAGTTTTACTTTTGAATTAAAAGATTC
>Ga0105052_10001750_pt1 | contig 27840 bp, 24 predicted proteins | sample FRY03_FD_78094 | JGI IMG/M metagenome (GOLD analysis project Ga0105052, IMG submission 78094) | Freshwater microbial communities from Lake Fryxell liftoff mats and glacier meltwater in Antarctica - FRY-03 | ecosystem: Environmental > Aquatic > Freshwater > Ice > Glacier meltwater ... | reverse complement strand
GTGAAAAACTTCATTGAAAAATAAAAAAATAGAAATGAGAAAACATAGTAACAGAAAAAAGATTAAATTTGAATGAAGATAAAACTAAAATAGATTTTTTTACACACTTTTTCGAACACTACCCATTATGAATGAGGAAAGGACGTTCACTGTCCGGGATAAGTGGTGTTTAAATCAAAAACTAAATAAAATGAGCGAAACAATGGAAAAACTTACGTCAAATGACTTAATTCAACTGGAAGATAAATATGGTGCTCATAATTATCACCCGTTACCTGTTGTTTTATCGAAAGGTGAAGGAGTTCATGTTTGGGATGTTGAAGGTAAAAAATACTATGATTTCTTATCTGCTTACTCAGCAGTAAATCAAGGTCATTGCCATCCTAAGATTATTGGAGCAATGATTGATCAGGCTAAAACGTTAACACTTACCTCAAGAGCTTTTTATAATGACACTTTAGGTGTTTATGAAAAGTTTATAACTGAATATTTTGGTTTTGACAAGGTGCTTCCAATGAATACAGGTGCTGAAGCGGTTGAGACTGCTATTAAAATTGCACGTAAATGGGGGTATGAAGTAAAAGGAATTAGTGAGAATGATGCAGTAATAGTTGTGTGTGAAGGGAATTTTCACGGAAGAACTACTACTATCGTCTCTTTTTCAAATGATCAAGATGCACGTAAAAACTTCGGTCCTTTTACTCCTGGGTTTGTTTCTATTCCTTATGATGATGTTCACGCTTTAGAATTTGCGCTTCAAAATAAAAATGTAATAGGATTCTTAGTTGAACCAATTCAAGGTGAAGCAGGTGTGTATGTTCCTTCAGAAAACTTTTTATCGAAAGCAAAAGCAATTTGTGAGAAAAATAATGTATTATTTATAGCTGACGAAGTTCAAACAGGAATTGCACGTACAGGTAGTTTATTGGCAGTTTGTGGTAATTGTAATTGTGAAAAAGCTTGCGAAAGACAAGAAGCAACTTACACAAAACCTGACATTTTAGTATTGGGTAAAGCATTGTCTGGTGGAGTTTACCCTGTGTCTGCAGTTCTTACCGATGATTCCATCATGAACGTAATTAAGCCAGGGCAACATGGTTCGACTTTCGGAGGTAATCCTATAGCAGCAAAAGTAGCGGTGGCTGCTTTAGAAGTTGTTGACGAAGAAAGTCTAATTCAAAATGCTAGAAAATTAGGTGAACTTTTTAGAAAAGAAATGCAGCGTATCATTGATGGTTCTGATTTGGTTTCTAAAGTTAGAGGTAAAGGATTGTTAAATGCAATCATTATCAACGATACTCCAGAAAGTGATACTGCTTGGAATCTTTGCGTTGCTTTAAAGGAGAACGGTTTATTAGCTAAGCCAACACATGGTAATATTATTCGCTTTGCTCCACCATTAGTTATGACAGAAGAACAGCTAATGGAATGTGTGGCGATTATTGAAAAAACAATTACTGAATTTAAAAAGTAAATTCTCAAGAATAATTGATAATGAAGGTTCGCAGAGATGTGAACCTTTTTTTATTCGTTTATTACCCAAATCCCCTATGAAAGAAAAGGTGTAAAATTATTTTGATATGCCTAGGTTTGACTAGAACTTGATTCCGAGCTTTCGGAAATGTTTCTTTTTAGCATTAAGGGATTAAGGACTACCTGTGTGAGTAGGCATTTTATACCCAACATATTTATATTTTAACCCAAAGTGAATAGTTATAATGCTGATATAGTATGAAAAAGGGCTGATGAAATAAAGTCCTTATTGAATACATAATCGGTATTATTTAATTGAGCTTCTTAAGCAATAACAACTTATTTTTTCTTAATAATTGACTTTGTCAATCTTGATTAATTGCAACATTTCTATCCTTAACCGTTTAATGGTAAAAAGAAGACCCTCTTACAAGCTAGCTATTGTGTGATTTAGAGTAAGGGTATAAAAAATAAATATTTTTGCAATATCTAGTGACTGAACTTTATCCCCAGAAAATGGATTTGATCCAATAAATGGTCTTAAACAAAAAAGCTTGCAATTTCTGCAAGCTTTTTTTTAATATTCGTCTTCGTTAAAAAGAAAATCTTCATTTGAAGGATAATCAGGCCAAATATCTTCGATGCTTTCGTAAACATCACCTTCATCTTCCAATGCTTGAAGATTTTCAACTACTTCTAAAGGAGAACCCGCTCTTATAGCAAAATCGATTAATTCATCTTTTGTTGCTGGCCAAGGCGCGTCTTCTAAGTACGATGCTAATTCTAAAGTCCAGTACATATACTTAATTTTTAATAATTTAATTGCGCAAAAGTAACTTTTATTTCAAAGTACGCAAGTTTTTTGCGAATTAGTTTTAATTTATTATTTGTTTTTTAACATAAGTTTCACATTCGAGGCTTCCAAGGATGCTCAATTGCATTTAAGTCAAGAGATAACTTGCGAGAAAGAACAAATAGATAATCACTCAATCTGTTGATGTATTTATAAATGATTTCTTCCACTTCATCGTTTTCCTTTAAGAGTACAATTACTCTTTCTGCTCTTCTGCATACACATCGAGCTACATGACAATGAGAAACAGTTGTGTGTCCACCCGGTAGCACAAACGACTTCATAACGGGCAATAACGCATCCATTTCATCTATCCAATCCTCTATGTTAAGAACATCTTGCTCTAAAATTGGAGGTAATTGCATTTTAGAATTCCCTGTGTCATTAGCTAAGTGTGAACCAATTGTAAACAGACGGTCTTGAATTTCAAGTAACTGCGTTTTGTACATTGCATGAATATCTTGATCTCTGATTAGTCCTATAAACGAATTAAGCTCATCTACAGTTCCATAAGATTCTATTCTAATTGAACTTTTACTTACTCTTCTACCTCCAATTAATTGGGTAGTACCACTATCTCCTTTTTTTGTATAAACTTTCATTAAGCTTCGTATTTTGAAAGTGCTTCTTTTAATTCGTTTATTCGTAAGTTTTTACTCTGTAAACGAATGTTTTTAGCAGTTTCTGTATAATATTCATGTTTTGTTTCTAGGTATTTTAATTGATAAAGTATCCAATCTTTATCATTCATTTCTAGACCGTAATTTTCTAATTCTTCTCTAAGTTTAAGCGATACTTTGTAATAATCAGCTCTTCCAAAATAATCATGGTCTGCATCTTTCATTATTTGTTGTAGCAAGTTCAATGGTTGATTCGCATCTTTTTTGGTGCATAATATGATTGATACAATTTCACTTATTTGCTCTTCAGTATAGCCAAAACTAGGAAGGTTCTTTTTTGCAAATTGAATTGCGAACTTTTCGTTGTCGTGATTGTCAACTATATATCCCGAATCATGATAAAGAACTGCTGTTTGAAGCAGGAGTGTTTCTTCATTAGTTAATCCTTCTAAATTCGCTAGGCGCAATGCAGCTTTCTCTATGTTTAGGGTATGACTTAAATCGTGATATACTACTTCTTCAGGTAAGTGCGATTTTAGTTTATTTAAAATGTCCGTTCTCATGTGATCTTTATCAATGTTTGAAAGACTACAAGTTGATCGAATAAATCCATTGGGTATTTTACCTTCATTGTATAAGCTGTATTCCTGTCTTAACTTATCTAAAAAGTACATTTGAATTGTACCACCCCTTTTCTTTATTTCAACATCTCCACGTTCTTTTACAATGAAGTAGTTATCTATGGCTTTGAGAATCGAATTTGTAATTGTTATCTCATTATTATTGGAGCTTTGTTCAGCTCTTGATGCAATATTTACTGTATCTCCCCAAACATCAAAACTTATTTTTTTTGAACCAATTATTCCAGCAACTAAAGGACCCATATTGATGCCTATACGAATTTCCCAAAAATCATTTTTCATTGCTTCAGAAATAGCTTTTTCTGTTATCATGAAATCTCTTATTTCAATAGCCGCTAAGCAAGCACGTATTGCTGGATGAGCATTCGATTCAGTGACACCTCCAATGACCATATATGAATCTCCAATTGTTTTAATCTTTTCTAAATTATAACGTTCAGTAATTTCATCGAATTGATTGAAATAATGTTCTAGTTTCTTTAGTAGTTTTAGTGGTTTTATCTCTTTTGCTTTTTGAGAAAAGTGAATAAAATCGGTAAACATCACTACCCCATTTTCATATCTTTTAGGAGAGTATTTCCCATATTTATTTAAATCTTCTAAAACATTTTCCGGAAAGATGTTGTTTAAAAGTTGATTGATGCGTTGGTCTTTATAATACAGTGCTTTATAGACATCAATTTTAGTTTTTATTAGATTAGGATTAAAAGGTTTTGTTATATAATCAATAGCACCTTCATTTAAGCCTTTAACTACTTTTATTCCTTCATATTGATTTTGAGTGATAGCAAGTATATAGATGTTTTTTGAAATACTATTTTGTTTGATGTTTTCAAAAACATCTTTCCCTATAAAATCCTTGGAATCTATATCGATTAATAAGATTCCAATCTCTTTTCGTTTTAAAATTGAATAAGCATCATCAACTGAATTTGTAATTAATACATTATTCCCACTACCACTTAAAATTTCTTTTAATCCAGTCTGTGTTTTAAGGTCATCATTAATGATTAATAAATTGATGAATTTTTCCATTTTATTCGCTGTATAGTAAAGAATTCAGTCTTCTTAGTGAAGATTGATTTCTAGAACTTTTAAAAGCTCTTTCTATTTTTTGTTTTTCGTTTTGTGTAAGATGCCATGATAGTGAAATTCTATCTTTTTTATTTTCTCTCAAATTGAATTCAACAAAATCGATAGGTATTTTGAACCCATTTACACCTAGTTTTAGCAGTTCTTCTTGGTCAAAATCTTGTGTGCGGGCGAAGTTTTTATACATGTTCCCAAACGGAAGTGTTATTTTGTCGAGCATAGAAACTTTCTCATACGTTTCGTTGTACATTAATTTTTTAGTGTCTCTAATTTGTAAAATAATCACTCCAGAAGTGTTTTCTTCAATCCACTCCTTCATTTCATGTAAAAACACCATCATTGCTTTACTTCCATAGTTATCTCTTAAGCCTGCATCCATTAATTGTATTCCCGGATTTGTAGGTAGGGTAACCATTGGAAGAACAAAAGGGAAGGTAGCTTGAGCTCTAATTACTGTAGAGAATCGAATACTATTTGGGACATTGTCTTGAAAGAAATGCTGAAAATCAATATTTTCAAAAGATGTTGTTAACGATTTTGGATTACTTCTGTTGGAGGTAAGGAATTGCAAAGATTGAGAAGAAATCATCATTCTTCTTCCATCATTTACAATTGTTGGCGTAAATATCATCACAGGAATTTGCCCTTTTTTCTCGTATGGATAGTAATAACCTAAGTTATGATTTAAAAAGTCATTCGTGTTTTCATGTAGCTTTTCCTCAAAGGCATAGCCTCTATCTTTACGGTACTTATTGCCGTCAATAACAATATTTTGGTACCTGAAAAATAAATCATTTGTGGACAATGCAAAGCATAATTTATTTAGTAAATCTTTAGAAATGTTTTCTCGATAAATACCTGAATACATGTTCGAAATTTCTCCTTTTCGATGCCTTAGCAACACCTCTCTATAGTAGGAAGCACCAACCATACCACCTGAAGCTCCTGTAATTAATTGTAAATGATTCGAGAGCTTTCCGTTTAAATATTCGTCTGATTTTTGAAGGACTGTAAAGGTCCACAGAGCACTTCTTGAGCCACCCCCAGAAGAGTTTGTAAATACGAGTTTTGGTTTTTCCATTCCCGTGTTTTTCTTCCAAGCTTCTAGGATTTTTATGTAATTAAATTTGGTTTTATTCTCTGCAGTTGAATCTATTTTAATAATTTTTTCAAGTGAGTATTCTGAATTATCTTCTTTGTCATAAAACATACCATAAGCATAGCTTTTATAAGTAAACATTTTCGTGTTTATACTGAAATAATCCATTGTGAAAATACAAATGAATAGAATAGGATAAGTCCATCGATGAAGCCAAGAAAGCATTGCACTGAAAAGCATCAAAACGACAGTTAGTAATAAAACGACACTCATTGCTGCTGGTACTTCGAAAATTGAATATTGACTAAATAGGCCTATTGAGAAAAAAGTAATAATGGTTATTATTTCAAATAATGAGGTGTTGACTTTATTTGAGTTGAAAATTTTTGCGCGCAGTTCCTCGTCTAAATGCTTGACACTTCGGCTATTATATATTTTTAAATTTCTACCTATGTAGAGGTACATTTTTTCTTTTTTCTGCTCTAGTGAATTATACCAGCTGTTTTTTTTATGTAGTATAGAATGTTTTTGAACCAGGTTGTCTTCATCGCTATTGCTGTGTAATGCAGAGATTTGAGATTGTTTTTTCGGGAAGAAGTACAGGAGAGAGAGTAGCATAAACAATACAAAACCACCTATAAATGAAAGGTTGTAAACTATAACTTGAGAAATTGTAGCAAATTCTTCGTTTAACTGAAAGTTAGAAAATTCAACTACGTAAAAGAAAAAGAAGGTAATTGGTATAATTGCATTGTTAACACAAAACTTCAAGAAGGGCTTTTTAACAACTAGTAAAAAAGGGAAATGATTCCCTAGTTTTATGTAGCTATAGGTGTTAAAGCCCATTGTGAATCCACCAAGTGAAAAGCCAATTAAGAAGAATGCTATTGAATTTACACTTCCTAAGTATTCTGGAGAAAAAAATAAATACGGAATACCAAATGAAGAACCAAGTTTATCAGTAATAATTAAAAAGAGTATAAACCAATAAAATAAGGCTAATAGGTTGTACTTTAAATGCCCTATTAAGATTTGAAAAGGAAAAAATGATTTTAAAAAATCGATGAAAGATATTTTATCCTTTTTCTTCATGTTTTTGTTTACTTTTTATCGTTGTTTTAATAAAGTCTAAAACCAAATATACCAATGTTTTTCCAACTATTTTTTCTTCTATTTGATTTGAAGGAGCACCTTCTGGTAAATGAAGATAACAAATATTCTGATTTTGAGCTAAAAGCTGAATATAAATCCTTGCATTTTCGATGCTAAATCCCGACGGAGTAAATGCTGAACTTGGCATCATTGCTATTGCATCCAAGTCTAGTTCTATTCCAATAAATCGTTTTTCTTCTTTGTTTTCGAGGATTTTCGCTATTGTTTTTTGAGTCAATAAAGGATCTAAAAGATGATCTTCAAATAATGTATAGATAAAATTATGTTTTCTTAAATAATTGTAGATATATGCACTGTTATACGATTCATGTAAACCAATAACTGAATAGTGATTTAAGAAATGATGTTCTTTAGCATACGAAAAAGAATTTCCACTGTGCCTACCTTCTAACGGTCTGCAATCCGCATGAGGATCTAAGTTTACAACGTCTATTGCGTTGTTTAGACTTGTGTAACAGCTTTTTATTAAAGGATACGCATTATTGTGTCCACCGCCAATAACTATCGGTATAATCCCTTTTTCTACAATTGGCTGAACTAGTTTAAATACAAAATCATCAATTTCTTCAACTGTAATACGTGCTTTTTCTAGAGTAGTAAATGGTTCATTTACAAAAACCTCACCTAAAACACATATTTCTTTGCCGTTTAGAAATTCATTTGATTGCACATTTAAAAACCGTTGAATAAAACTTTTAAACGCACTAATAGATCCAGGTAATCCTCCGTTAGCTTGTGGACCAATATCTTCATTGATGCCAATAATAGCAAATTTACATTGCTCTAAATTATCAGATAAATGAATCAATTCCCCTATTTTAGTTTCTCCAACTCTTTTTGTTGTTAAATCAAGCAGTTCAATTTTGGAAAATGGTTTAAATGAAATATTATTATTTATCATTTTTCAAGTTTAAAATTGGAGATTACTTTAATGAAATTTTCGGGAGGACTAATTGGTTTCATTGTTGATTTCGATACAAATACAAGTGTTGTAGAGGCTGTTGCCACTTTTTGGTTGTTTTCATTAGAAATTGAATATTCAAAAAACAATCGAACACCAGATAATTTTACAATCGATGTTTTAATCGTTAATAAATCGTCATAAAGTGCTGGACTTAAGTATTTTACTGTGTAGTCTGAAACAGGAAGCATAACGCCTTGTTCTTCAAGTTCTTTGTAGCTTAGTCCAACGTCTCTTAAAGCTTCAACTCTGCCTACTTCAAAATACTGCGCGTAATTGCCATAATAGCAATAGCCCATTTGGTCTGTTTCTCCGTACCTCACCCTAAGTTTTGTTTCTTGCGAAAAATTAATCTCCATATTATTTCATGAATTCATTCGAAGTGTAAACATAATAATATCTATTCTTTTTTATTTCGATATCTAGGTTAAATTTCATAGATCAATCAAATTCCTCTTAATTAAGCCTTATTCTCAAAAATAAAAGTTAATCACACTTTCTTTCATCAGTCGAACAGAGGCTTGTCGATTTAAGTTAATCGTTTTAAGCTTATTAACATTGAAATTATATTTTAAAAAAAAACATTGATTTTTTTAAATTAACCAGGCCTCTTGTTATCAGTAGTTTAAAAAAACTCATCTGAAAAATACTTTTATAACTGTATAATTTTCTAAAATATCAATAGCAAATCAATTTTTTTTTAAACTTTTTTATGTAAATATTTGTATTCGGAATTAAAAACATCTCTAAAACATTGTAAAGTCAAATGTTTATATAGATAATAAAGTTTTTAACATCGATAGGTAACAACTATTTACGAGCAAATTTTAAAAAGTATATGAGTATCAATCACGAAGGCGCCTGGGGTGCATGTTTAAAAGTCATAAAAGACAATATTTCTTTACAAGCTTTTAGAACTTGGTTTGAGCCTATAGTTCCTGTTAAATTAGAATCCAATGTGCTTACAATTCAAGTTCCATCTCATTTTTTTTACGAATGGTTGGAGGAAAATTACATTGTTCTTCTTAAGAAAGTGATTCAAAAAGAAATTGGTCCTGAAGCAAGATTAGAATATAGTATTGTGATGGAAAACAATTCTACAAATTCTACTCCTTATACGGTAAGGCTTCCTGCATTAAACAGAAAAGAGTTGAAAAACTCTCCTGTTTCTATGCCTTTGAATTTGAATGAAAATCAAATTAGAAACCCATTTATTATTCCAGGATTAAAGAAAGTAAATGTAGAATCTAACTTAAACCCTACTTACTCTTTTGATAATTTCGTAGAAGGAGATTGTAATCGTTTAGCTAGAGCTTCAGGTTTTGCAGTAGCAAATAAGCCTGGTGGAACTGCTTTCAATCCTTTGTTGATATATGGTTCTGTAGGTTTAGGAAAAACGCATTTAGCGCAAGCAATTGGTATTTCTATCAAAAATCAATTCCCGAACAAGACAGTTCTTTATGTCGCTTCGGAGAAATTTGCTCACCAATTTATTGATGCGATCAAAAATCAATCTACTAATGATTTTATTCATTTTTACCAGATGATTGATGTGTTGATAATTGATGATGTACAATTCTTTGCAGGAAAAGAAAAAACACAAGACGTTTTCTTTCATATTTTTAACCATTTACACCAAAATGGAAAGCAAATTATATTAACATCAGATAAAGCTCCTGTTGAAATGCAAGGAATGGAGCAGCGATTATTGTCTCGCTTCAAATGGGGATTATCAGCTGATTTAAGTGCTCCAGAATTGGAAACTAGAATTGCTATCCTTGAAAAGAAAATGTATGGTAATGGAATTGAATTACCAAGAGATGTTGTTGAGTATTTAGCTTATAGCATCAATACAAATGTTAGAGAAATGGAAGGGGCATTAAACACTTTGTTAGCGCAAGCGTCTCTTAATAAAAAAGCAATTACAATTGAATTAGCGAAGCAAATGGTTGACAAGTTTGTTAAGAACACTGCCAGAGAAGTTTCTATTGAGTATATCCAAAAAGTTGTTTGCGATTATTTTGACTTAGCTTTAGATATTTTGAAATCTAAAACAAGGAAAAGAGAAGTTGTTCAAGCACGTCAAATAGCAATGTACTTTTCTAAGAAAATGACAAAGTCTTCGTTAGCAAATATTGGAGCACATTGTGGAGGAAAAGATCACGCTACTGTTTTACATGCTTGCAGAACGGTAACCAACTTGGCTGAAACAGATAAACAATTCAAAGTGTATCTGGCTGATTTAGAAAAAAAATTAACTATTCAATAATTGAAAGCCATCTTAGGATGGCTTTTTTTATAATCCTTTTTTATGTTTTCAAAATTACTAGTAGTAGATATTTCAACCGTTTTAGCTGGTCCTTCTGTAGCAACTTTTTTTGCTGAATTAGGTGCACAAGTTATAAAGGTTGAAAATAAGAAAGCTTACGACGTTACACGAAGCTGGAAATTATCAAGTGAAAATAAAGATTCTATTATCTCTGCCTATTTTTCAAGTGTGAATTATGGTAAGAAATATATTCAGCTAAATCTTAAAGATGATAAAGATTACGAAGACTTTAAGGATTTAATTAAAGTAGCAGATATTCTTATTTCGAATTTTAAAAACGGCGACGAAGAAAAATTAAAAATACAAGACGCTGTTTTAAGGCATTGTAATCCTAATTTAATTATTGGAAAAATAAGTGGTTTTGGTGATGATAATGACCGTGTGGCTTACGACCTAATTCTGCAAGCAGAATTAGGTTATATGTCAATGAATGGAACGCCAGAAAGTGGACCTGTAAAGATGCCTGTGGCTATGATTGATACGTTGGCCGCACATCAATTAAAAGAAGGATTGCTGATTGCATTAATGAATCGGAAAGAAACTGGAAAAGCGAATACGGTAACTGTTTCTTTATACGATGCCGCTTTATCTGGATTGGTAAATCAGGCTTCTAATTATTTAATGACTGGTCATGTTCCTCAAAGAATTGGAAGTATTCATCCAAATATAGCTCCTTATGGAGAGATTTTCAAAACCAAAGATGATGCATTAATTACATTTGCTATAGGGTCAAATCATCATTTCGAAAAATTATGTCATTTTTTAGGATTGGATTTATTACCTAGTCATTCGCTTTTTAACACGAACCAATTGCGCGTTATTAATAGAATTGACTTAGCGGCTATTCTTCAAGAAGAAATAAGTCGATTTGATGCCAATGCTATTTTAGATGAAATGCTTTTACTCCATGTTCCTGCTGGTAAAATTAAAGATTTGGCTGAAGTGTTTAATGATGAACATTCTCAATCAGCAATTTTAGAAGAGGAAATGTATAATGTAAATACAAAAAGAATTTCGTCAATTGCTTTTAAATGGAAATAAGAACACCAAATTCACCTGAAGAATGGGATGATTATTATCGATTACGCTACCTTGTTTTAAGAAAGCCTCTTGGACAACCAGAAGGTTCCGAAAGAAACGAAGGAGATTTGATAGGAGAACATTTTGCGTTATATGAAGGTAATATATTAAAGGCAATAGCACGTTTAGATACTTGTGATACTTCAACTTCTCAAGTGAGATTTGTAGCGGTAGAGAGTTCTATTCAGGGTAAAGGATATGGAAAACACATTATGAAAGCTGTCGAAGAACGTTCAAAAGAAACAGGAAATACTAAAATGATACTTCATGCTCGTGATTATGCTATTCCTTTTTATGAAAAGTTGAACTATTCAATTGTTGATAAATCGTACAAACTATTTGATGTTTTACAACATTATTTGATGGAGAAGGAGTATTAAGGTTTTAACCTGAGTTCGATTATTATTTTATTGTCAGATCGCTTATAATGAATGAGATATAAAATAAAATTATGAGGAATAATAATTTATTCTGAATAATTTTAGTGAAATAGATTATTTATTAGAAGAGAAATACGTTTTTTGCTTTGAAATTAACAAAGTTATTTGTCGTTACATTTCAGGATCTATGAACATAAACCCTTGAAAATGTGCCTAAAATATCTTTTTGTTAATTTAAATCTGACGGCAAAAGAATAGTCGAACTCAGGTTTTTAGATAAAACTACTTCAACTTCCTTTTTCTCTCTTCAACTTTCTTAGTTAACAAATTGAAAAAAAGTTTAGTGTCTCTTTCATCTATTTTTCTTGCTATTCGAATCGTTTTTCCTAAGTATTCAAACTCAATTCTTTCACCACCTCTTACCCAAGGAGAGGCTTCCCATACAGCTTGAAAAGAATTCGATTTTGGCTGGTAAGTCTGCATTTGCTTGATGTTCTCTAAATAATAGGGTGTAGATTTTCCGTAATTTTTGATTGATCTTTTATAAAATAATGCTGCTTCGTTTACTTTTATTAATTCTTTCCCCAAAATTAACCAAAAGAAAGAACGTGCGACTTTTACAGCATAATAAACCCAAAAAACTAGAAATACAAAAAGGATAATGTTTTCTTGGTCATTATATTTAAAAACAGAGAAAGACCAAAAAGTTGTTATTCCAATTACGACCCACATAGCAAACCACGCACCCATTAGGGCGTTTACCATGGGTTGTTTTGTAGGGTAAATAACAAAGGTAGATTTATCTTTTTCGTCTACAAAACTTATACGTTCTCCTATCCATTTCATGAGGTAAATTTAATGATAAATATCTAAAATAAAACGCTGAATACTTTTTCTTTGTGATCAGTATCCAGCGTTTAAAATGTAAACAATATTTTTAATATTAACAATTTACAATTATTTCATATGTAGATATTTTTTTTTTAATGGTCATCCGCCAGCTGGCGGAGGCCTTTTTATCTTCATCAGTGTTTGTGAGTTTTCTTATGGCTATTTCATATACCTAAAGTCTTGATCTTTTTTAATCGATTGTAAAGCTTCATAAATCAACCTTATCGTATTTTCCACATCATCTTTATGACACATTTCAACTGTAGTATGCATATAGCGTAGAGGTAATGAAATCAACATAGATGGTACACCTTCGTTTGAATATGCAAAAGCATCTGTATCTGTACCTGTGGCTCTTGATACAGCTGCTCTTTGAAAAGGGATTTTATTTTTGTTTGCAGTTTCTATTACTTGTTTTAGTAGGTTGTTTTGAACTGCAGGTCCAACAGTTAAAACAGGTCCTTTTCCTGAGTGTTGATCTCCGTTTTCAACTTTATTTACCATTGGTGTTTGGGTGCAGTGACAAACGTCAGTAATGATAGCTACATTAGGTTTGATTCTTTGAGCAATCATTTGCGCCCCTCTTAATCCGATCTCTTCTTGCACCGCGTTTACAATGTAAAGTCCAAAAGGTAATTCAACTTTGTTTTCTTTCAATAAACGAGCAACTTCAGCAATCATAAAACCACCAACGCGATTATCTAATGCGCGGCCAACATATTTATTTTTATTCAGAATTGTAAATTCATCTTCATAAGTGATTACACAGCCTACATGAACACCAAGAGCTTCTACTTCTTCTTTGGAAGTGCAACCACAATCTAAAAAAATGTTCTTCAATGTAGGAGCTTCTTCTTTTTCACTTCTCATGTGAATTGCCGGCCAACCAAAAACAGCTTTTACAATACCTTTATCTGTGTGGATATTTACGCGTTTTGAAGGTGCTATTTGATGATCAGAACCACCATTTTTTCTAAGATAGATGAATCCCTCTTTCGTTATATAGTGCACAAAATAAGAAATTTCATCAGCGTGCGCTTCTATAACAACTTTATATTCAGCTTTTGGATTAATTACACCTACTGTTGTTCCGTAATTATCTGTAAAATATTCATCAATGTAAGGTTTAATCTGTTTTAGCCACAGTTTTTGTCCTTCAGTTTCAAATCCTGTTGGAGATGCATTATTGATGTATTTCTCTAAAAATTTTTCACTTTCTTTTGTAATAATTTTCTTCATAGGTCTTAATTTATTTTTTATAGTTTTCTGTCTTAATAGCCAATCGCAAAAATGTTATTTTAACAAAGTTACATTTCCTTTTACAATTGACTCTACGTTGTCAATACAAGTTGCTTGTAAATAATAATCATAGACATCAGGGTCTAATTTTTTTCCATTATAAGTACCATCCCATCCTTGAAGTCGATCAGTTGTTTCAAATACAAGGGTTCCCCATCGGTCATAGATTCTGAAAATCATTTTATTAATCATATTGCCTCTAACATAGAGTAAATCATTGTTTTCATCTCCATTAGGTGAAAAAGCATTAGGGATAAATATAGAAGGATCATCACAAATGTATTCGTAAGTTTTCACCAAAACTGAATCATTTTTACTGCAAATTCCATCTGATACAGTTACTGTAAAATAGGTGTCTTTTTGAACAATTGCTTTGGTTTCTATGTTTGAAGGACTATTGATTTGCTCGCTTGGAGTCCAACTGTAAAGTGCATCTTTTGGTTCCGCAGATAATGTAATCGTTTGTCCGACAGGAACCAAAGTATCAGAAGTAAATAGCTTAACAAGACTGGTGTCTAGCGTGCCTATGTTGATTAAAACGGAATCTGAAACAATACAACCACTATCTGAAACTAAATCGAGGTATAAGTATTGGTCTGTTTTTGGATGAATATCTATTGAAGGAAGTGAAGGGTTTGATGTGATGATAGAGTCATTTCGCCATGCTATTGTATAGGTTACTGCAGGATTATTATTTGTAAATGTGAAAGTAGAAGTTTCATCAATACATAAATTCGATTTACCTGTAATTTCATAATCATTTATTGGAAAATAAATTGTTACAGAATCGGTTTTAGAACAACCTCCTTCGTTATCAAGCTTTACGTAAAATGTATATAGTCCAGGCGATAGATCTAATGAATGAGTTGAGTCTAATACTGAATTGTTTAGGGTGTCACTGAATAAATTATCTGAAGACCAAATAAAGCTGTTTGCTGTTCCAAAACTATTCGCTACTAATTGCTGAGGAGTTGGAGAACATTGGAAAATATCAGAAGATATTATTTTAGTAATAGTGTCATAAATAGTAATGGTAATAATAGTAGAGTCTGTAAGGTGGCATATGTTTTCAGTAACATATAATTTCACCGTATATATTCCTGCCGAATCGAACGTTTTAATTGGATTTAAAATTAGGGAAGTTGTATCATTATTTCCGAAATCCCATAAATAACTATCAAAGGAGGTGGAAGAATTAGAAAACTCAAATTCTAGATCAGTACACCCTTTTGTTTCATTCGAAGTGAAATTAGAGTTAGGTATTAAGTTAAAATCGAATTTAAAAACAACATCATTGCAATTTTGAGAATCATTTGTATTTGACCATGCGTTAGTAGTGGTTGGAAAATCACTATGTCCTCCACAACCTCCACATACAGATTGATATACCACTCCATTCACATCAAAGCGAGATGTTCCGCCATCAACGTGTTCTTGTGCTAAATCCCCACCCATATAAGAACCGTAAATCAAATTGCTAAATCCTCTATCAATTATCATCAAATAGAAGTCAAAACCATTTGGGGAATTTGTGATGTAAGCATCCGAACTGATGGGCATATTTGTTAAAGGAATTGAACTGAAAAGATTATTTCCCCAGCCAGAGACATAAATGCTTCCACAACGATCAACTAAAAAAGCAGAAGGGGAAATGTTTAGTGTGTTAGGCGATGAATTCCCGAAAACTGTTGAGTTTTGTAGGGTAGTAAGTGATGAATCTAACTTGCAAATAAATTGTGTACTGTTTGCATTGGAAAAACTTGCATTCTGAACAGGGAAGTTTCCTCCTAATGATTGTCCTAGAAGGTAAATGTTATCGTCTCTATCTAGCTCTACAAAAAATACATTATCATAATTAGTTGTGCCAATATAACTTACTTTTTTAAGATTTAATCCGTCAGGACTTAGTTTTCCAACAAATCCATCGGTTACACCACCATTGTAAGCAGATTGCCAAGAACCACTCGTTTTCGGGAGGTCATTAGAGCTTGTTCCACCAGCAAATACAATATTAAATGTTGAATCTATTTTAACTGAATTAATCATATCGTTAGCTGTTCCTCCAAAATAACTCGACCAGAGTAAGTTAGACAAGTTTTTATCAAGCTTAAATAATACACCATCTTGTTGCCCTGAAATAGTTGGTTGAAAAGGGTTTAATAATGGGAAATTGGTTGAACGTGTACAGGAAGCAATGATGCAGTTTCCTGCTGAATCGAGCATTATTTCGCCTCTAGAATTATCTCCGTAGTTTGTCATTAAGTCTTGGTATTGAAGAGAGCTGTTTTTATAATTTACACCATCATTTCCAGATCCACCAATATAGGTCGAACCGATTAAAGTATGTCCATCTGAGCTAATTTTAGATACGAAGATGTCTGTCCCTTGGTTAAGATGATAAACTCCATTTGCCCCAAAATTTAAATTTGCTGTACCTCCTCCATGACTCGCTTGAAATCCATTTTGAATAGGGAAATCGACGCTTGATGTAGCGCCAAATAAATAAACATTATCATTAATGTCTGCGATTAAACTGTGAACGGTTTCTGTTCCTATATCGTTATTCCCTCCACCTATAAAATTAGTCCATAGCATAAAACGTCCATCTGATGAATATTTAGAAATGAAAATATCCGTGATGCCTGGGGGGCCTTGACTTACGGTGAAATTTGAATTGATATTAAAAGCATTATTATCAGGAGTAGGGTATTGATTCCCGAAAATAGTTCCTCCAGAATAGGCATCACCATTATGAGCATAAGTAGCGGTCATTCCGAAATTATCTGTAACTGAACCACTATAAGTTGCAAATATTAAAATTGGATCAATAATAAGTATTTCTGAAACGTCGTAATCTCCTACTTCAAAACTTACTAGATTGTCTTTAATTACAAAATTACATCGAACTGATTTTATCTTTCCATTAATGATTTGATAAGTATAAGGTCTTTCTTCTATAACTTCACCTAGTTCTGTTTGTATGTGAAGTTCTCCATTTTCTGAAATGAATAAATTAGTTTGTCCTAGAAATTCTAATTGTATCAGATTAGGATTCACTTTTGGTTGAAGGTGGAATTCATATTTTAAATTGGTTTGTTTTTCAATTAGTTTTAAATCTATTCCATTGTAAATGTTTTTGATAATAGCTTCTTCATATCCATGAACGTCAGAAGCCCATTTAGATTGATCATTTCCTAAAAAGTAATTGTAATAATTTGGAGTAGGATGCAATCTTTCTGAAACGTTAAAATCATTGGAATTTTTAAAATTTAAGTGAACTACTGTTTGACTATTTTTAAAATTTTGATCAGAATCAATTTTTCCATGATTTGCATGAGTAGCAGAAAAGTCTTGAAAATGGAAAACGAATTTTTTATTTTGAATCCATAAATTCCCCCCGTCAAATTTAGTGTGAAAAAGAACTGCTGGATCCCATTGACCTTTGTTTTCTATGAAGGAATATCTTATATCGTGCTTATGCGTTATTTCTTGAGAGAAAAAAGAAATAGATTCAACTAAAAATAATAAAAGGAAAATAAGTTTTAATTTCATGTTCTTTCTTTTTTCAATAAAATTAAGAATAATATTGAACTAGTATAGAATGCATAGTGTCTGGTCGGAAATTCGGGTCAACCGATTTTTCTGGGGATAAGCAATATTATTAAGCTTTTGTAAAAAGTTTTTCCTCATATCTTTTGGCTTGACCCAAAAGAAACAATCCCGATAATTATCGGGAGTTGGCTGAACCAATAAAACTTGAAAACTACGAAACACTCCGTAACTTCATCCAGATTAAATGAAATGCCTGTCGGGAACTTTGCCACAAGGATATTTCATATGTAAATAATTTGTTTTTAAGATGTCATACCGACGAGTCGGCACAAGTTATGGAATACGCCATGTTGCAATTTTCATCGGTGTTTATCTTCGTTGCTTGCTTCACAGGTGTGTTTTTTTTGCAATCATGGCTATTTCATAGCTTTGATATTCATCAGTTTGATAATTCATCAGGCTATACCCTATGTTAATATGTTTCACACTTTCAGTTTGTGTTAAAGATAGAAGGCCTGAAGGGCATTAATTCACTATCGATGGGTGTAACCCATCGATAATGATAACACCAACTAATAAGCTCTGAAGGAGCGCAATAAAATCTTTTGTGGTGAAGTTCCCGATATAGACTACATAATTGTATTATTGTTTAAATTATAATTGGATTAAGTTGACTAATTATCTACTTTTGAATTCAATTGATTTTTCATGTAATGGTCAAATATATTCTCTTTTTGTTATTGTTTATTTTTTCTTGTTCTGAAGAGAAAGTAAAAACAATTGATTTAAGTGAAATTACAACTAGTTCTAAACGTTATAAAGAAGGTAAGCAAAAAGAAAAAGAGTTGAAAAGTGAGAAGTATGATTCGCTCCCTCAAATAATCGAATTTCTTTTAGATACATTAAAAATAAATTCTTCAGAAATTAAGAAGATTCAAAATTCACACTTTTTAGATAGGTTTACTACAAATGTCCCTACTAAATTAATATTTGAATTAAAAAAAGATAGTGTTTTATTAGAATATTGGACTTTTAAAGATACTTTACAGGCTACAAATGCTTTTTACAATTGGTTGGATTTTGTAAAGATTGAATTAAATGAAGTTTCGTTTTATAAAAAGGAGCTGTTTTTAATGATACTTGATAGCAATGAAATTTTTAAGATTTCTAATTCTAAAAAAATCAAAGTGACAGAGTGGACAGGTTATTTATTGGTTTCTAATCCTCTATTTGTAATTGATAATTTTCAAAAAAACAAGTTGAGATGGAGTTATATTAAAGAAGGTGTAATTAGCGAATTTAAAAAAGAATAAGATGAACATTGTAAACAGAGGATATTTTTTAGTGCAACCAAAACAAGCTTATATTGACTGGGTAAACACATTTGAAAATGACATCGAGCTTTCATTAAAATACGATGATGAACCTTCAGTATATATGATAACAGAAGATTTTATTGATGATGAACCATTAATAAAGCAGCATTTTAAAAATGTTTTTGCAAATGAACTAAATGCAATTACAGAAAATGAGGAAGATTGGCCAGAAGTTAGAACCTTAGAAGTGTTTTTAGAATGGTTTAATGTTCGTTTAGGCTCAATGGTTTTTGATTTAGAAAAAGGTAACATTGTAAGAGAGCAGTGCTAACTGGGGAGTTATAACTGATTAATAAGGTTCGAGTTATAATAATAAGGGTCGTTTGAAACTTCTTCATCAACCCAATTAGGCAAATCAAAAACTTCATTCTCTGATGCTAGTTCTATCTCAGCAATTATTAATCCTTCCAGTTTTCCTTGAAATTCATCGACTTCCCAAATGTGGTTACCAACTTCAATTTCATATCTGTTTTTAGACAAAACTTTCGGGTCAAATTGGGTTATCATTGACTGAACATCCTCTAATGGGATTTCATATTCAAATTCAGAGCGTGTAATGTTTTGAGTTTCTCCTTTTATTGTTAAGTATCCTTTATTGTTTTTAACTCGAATTCTAATGGTGCATTCTTTGTTTTTTGAAAGGTAAGATTGCTGAATGAGCTGAGGGTCAGGTTTAATTAATTGATTCCAGATTTCTTTTTTGACTTTAAATTTTCGTTCTATTTCAATCATCGTTTTTTCTTTTTAATCAACTTTCAAAAATACTTATAATTTATTATCAAAAATAATGGGTAAATATTTTTTGATGTGCTGGGTATATAACAAAATTAATTCCAAACTATCAGGATCATTTCTTTTTTAGAGTTAAGTAATTGATAATGATGCAGATGAAAAGACATTTTATTTGATTTAGATTATTTAGTCCTACCGATAGCTATCGGTATTAATGTTCCTTAACAATTGACAAAGTCAAGCCTTATTAATTGTAATATGTCTATCCTTAATTTCTAAATGATAAAAAAAAGGTTGGTATGTAAGTGTTTGCCCTAATAATTAAATAGTGTCAGGTCGTAAATTGACTATTTTTTCAATGAAATATATGGATTTACCTTTGATTCGTTCAATATCTATCACAATAGTTGTAATAATTTAAGTTCTTATTGCACATCAAAATAAAATAAACCCAAAATAATTTCGACCCTTTTTATAATTTGGTGGAAGATAATTCTTTAAATTAATTAAATTTGTATATGTTTTTACCTAAAGATAATTCCCCAAGATGGTTAATTAGTCTGATAGATATCTTTCTGTCACTGATTGGATTGCTTTTTGCTTATTTAATTCGTTTTGATTTAAAAGCTGATGAGGATTTAATTTCGACTGAATTAGACATTCTATCAAAGTCAATTATATTTTTTATTCTTGTTAAATATAGTGTGCTTAATCAATTCAAAGTTCATAAAGGTTTAGTGCGGCATACTTCGATCGAAGATTTAAGAAGAATCTTTTTTGCATCATGTGTTTCTTCTTTAGTTTTTGTAGTATTAGGAGTTGTTCGATTCTACTTTTTTGATGGTTTTTATTTATTGCCAACTTCTGTTTTATTGATTGAGTTTTTAGCTTCTTTTCTCCTTTTAACAGGTATGCGATTTGGAGTTAAATTATTGTACCTTGAATCTATTAAACCAAAAGACTCAACAGAAAGGGTTGTTATTTATGGAGCTGGAGTATCTGGTTTAATAACTAAACGTACAATAGAAAAAGATGCTTTGCTAACCTATAAATTAATATGTTTTTTAGATGATAATGTAAAGTTGAACGGCTCTATTTTACAGGGTTTAACAATATTCAATCCTACAAAGTTGGAGCAGATAATCCAAGAGGAGGGAGTGACACAATTAATTATGGCTATCCAAGAGCCTAATGAACAAAATCGCAAAAAAATCGTAGAAATTTGCTTAAATAATAATGTCTCAATTACTAAAGTTCCAAAATCAAGTAGCTGGATTAATGGAGAGTTTACGACGAAACAAATTGCTAAAATTAGAATAGAAGACTTGTTGGGGAGAAAGCCGATTACGTTGGATGAAAAGAAAATATCTGATGAATTAGAAGGAAAAGTTGTTTTGGTAACAGGAGCTGCTGGCTCTATAGGGAGTGGAATGGTAAGGCAAATTGCTAAATATAATCCCAAAATACTTATTCTATTAGACCAAGCAGAATCACCTCTTTATGAGCTGCAAAATGAATTGATTTATAGTTTTCCAGATTTAATCTTTGAAGTAGTAGTTGGAGATATCAGAAATAAAGAGAGAATGTTGCGTGTGTTCGATCATTTTCATCCGAAATTTGTTTTCCATGCTGCTGCCTATAAACATGTGCCGCTAATGGAAGACAATCCTTCTGAAGCTATTTTTACTAATATTAAAGGTACTAAAAATTTAGTTGATTTATCAGTTCAATACAAGGTCGAAAAATTTGTAATGATTTCTACAGATAAAGCTGTGAACCCAACAAATGTTATGGGAGCATCTAAAAGAATTGCAGAAATTTATGCTCAAACTGTTAATCAAACTGTAGCTACAAAATTTGTCACAACTCGTTTTGGAAATGTTTTAGGTTCAAATGGTTCTGTAATTCCATTATTCCAAAAGCAAATAGATCAAGGAGGTCCAATTACGCTTACTGATGAAAGGATTACTCGTTTTTTTATGACTATTCCTGAAGCTTGTCAGTTGGTATTAGAAGCTGGCTCTATGGGAGAAGGTGGTGAGATTTTTGTGTTTGACATGGGAGAATCTGTTAAAATCATTGATCTTGCTAAAAAAATGATCAAATTGAGTGGACTAGAAATAGGAAAAGATATTGAAATTAAAGTCACAGGATTAAGACCTGGGGAGAAATTGTATGAGGAGCTTTTAGCAAAAGATGAAAACACCTTGCCAACGCATAATCCTCAAATTTTAAAAGCTAAAACAAGTATCGAAAATTTAGATAATATTCCCTTAATTGATGAATTGATCTCTTTATTCGAAAAACAAGAAAATATTAATATAGTAGCTAAAATGAAACAAATAGTCCCTGAATATATTAGTAATAATTCACTCTTTGAATCGTTAGACAAAAAATGAAAAAAGGAATCAAAATACAAGTTCGATTTTCAGATATTGATGTAATGGGGCATGTTAATAATGCGGTTTATTTAAGTTATTTCGAAATGGCACGTGTAGTTTTTTTCTCAGAATTAATGGGCGGAGAATGGGATTGGAAGAAGAACGGAGTGTTGCTTAGAAAAAATGAAATTGAATATATTAAACCCGTTTTATTAAATGAAGTCCCTGAAATATTTATCTATACAGAAAAAGTGGGCTCTAAAAGTTTTGTTTTGGGGTATGATTTAAAAGTGAATAATGAAATTAGAACTACTGGTTCTTCTGTATTGGTTAGCTTTGACAGTCTTAATAATCAATCGATTGAAATACCAGGAAAAATGAAAGCTATTTTAATTCAATTGTTTAGGAACGATAATTGATTGGTAGTTATTATAATAATATTTTAAAATAAACAAGTACGTATGAACAAATCTATTTTTACTTTTTTAGCAATGATAATGTCTGTTATGACATTTAATGCTCAGATAGGGATTCCAAAAAAGAAAAATTGTTACGATAAATCAGACAAGCGAAAAGTAAATATTAAATATGCTGAGTGGGAGTGCGGTAAGAGAGCAGGTATTATTGATTGTAATGAAAAGCTTTCCTTCAATCAAGACAATAACACTTTTACGGCAGGTATAGATGGTACTCCTTTCAATGGTAAATGTGAGACTTGCCATAATAATGGAATGTTAGAAAGAACAGTAGCTTTTGTGAATGGTAAAGAAGATGGGGTAGATACCACGACTTATTCAAACGGATGTGTTCAAGTGGTAAGGTCACATATTCAAGGTGTTAGAAATGGAACTTGGTCTTACTTATATGATTCTACTCAACAGATGGCATGGGAAATAAATTATTTTGTAGGGGAGCAACATGGTAGGGCAATTTTCTTTCGTAAAAATGGTGATACAACTTTATGGGAGAATTATAAAAATGGTTTACAGCATGGAGCACAACGAACTTATTTTACCGGTTCTAAATTAGAAAAATTAGCTAATTATACAGATGGGTATTTGAACGGTAAGTTTTTGATGTATAATTATAAAGGTGTTGTGATTCAGGATTTAACGTATAAAATGGGTAAAAAAGACGGTGAATTTAAATTTTATTATGATGATGGAACTTTGTTGAGAACTGAGCATTGGACATTAGACGTAAAAGATGGTGAGTTTAAAACATTCTATTATGGAGGTGCTGTTCAAGATCATGCGACTTATAAAAAAGGAAGGTTAGAAGGCGTGTCTGAAGAGTTTCATCACAATAGGAAATTAAAACATAAAACGATTTATAAAAAAGGTGTTGTGATCGAAGAATATCGATACGATGAACATGGAAAAGAGACCTATTCATTTGGTGCTGAGGAAAAAGAGGGAGGTGCAGAAGATGATGATGTAATGTCAGGTCAATCTAAATCAAAGAAAAAGAAAAAAAAGAAGTGATTTAGTAAGACGTCAAGAAAATATTTTATAAATTTGATAAAAAAATAACGGTTATGTCAGATAATTTCTTCGAAGGTTCAACAGTAGCAATTGGTACTATCTATACAATTATTATATTAGGTATACTTGCTTCTCTTATTATTTGGGGATAACTCCCTTTTACTTGATATTAATCCTGTTCTTAAATGGGCAGGATTTTTTTCTATTAAACACAAGCTTATAGAATGCCTTTCAATTCAATTTTTGCTTGGATTATAAAAAAAAGAATTCATCAGATTGACTTATTCAAAAAGTATCCAATTGATGTTCAGTGGGAGACATTTGATAAACTTATTCAATCGGGAAGATTAACTGTTTATGGTCAAAATCATCAATTTCAAACTATTTCTAGTTTTAATGACTTTAAAAGAATTCCACTTCAGGAATACGATGATGTAAAAGTCTGGATTGATAAATCGATTAAAGGCGAGCAAAATGTTCTGTGGCCAGAAGAAATTAAGTATTTCGCGAAATCATCTGGAACAACATCTGAAAGAAGTAAGATTATTCCTGTTACAAATGAAGCGCTTGAAGAATGCCATCAAAAAGGGGGTAAAGATTTATTAGCTTTGTATTATGCTAATTTCCCTAATGGTAAATTATATAAAGGCAAGCATTTAGTAATAGGAGGGAGCGCAGAAACTAACACACTATCTCATGATTCTTATTTAGGTGACTTGTCTGCAATTATTATGAAAACCTTGCCTTGGTGGGCTGAAATTAAAAGAACCCCAAATAGAGAGATTGCTTTAATGAACGAATGGGAGTCTAAGATTGATAAAATTGCCCGTCACACGATAAATGAAGATGTTTGTATTTTAGTTGGTGTTCCAAGTTGGACAATGGTTTTAGCGAATAAAGTATTGGAGATAACTGGTAAAAAAACATTGAAAGAAGTTTGGCCAAATTTAGAGTTATTCATGCATGGTGGAGTGAGTTTTGAACCATACAAACATGAGTTTAAAAAACTAGTTGGATTTCCGGAAATTAATTATGTGGAATCTTACAATGCCTCGGAAGGTTTTTTTGGAATACAGGATCAAATTAATTCGAACGATTTATTATTAATGCTCGATTATGGCATTTTCTATGAGTTTATTCCGATGGATTCTTTTGAAGGTGTAAATTCTAAAGTTGTTTATGATTTATCTCAAGTAGAATTAGGTGTAAATTATGCATTAGTTATAACTACAAACGGTGGTTTATGGCGTTATATTATTGGAGATACTATTAAATTCACCTCTTTAAGTCCTTTTCGTTTCAAGATAACTGGAAGAACTAAAAGCTTTATAAATGCGTTTGGGGAAGAGTTAATAGTTGATAATACTGAAATAGCAATTGCTAAGGTGTGTTCTCGATTAAATGCTCAAATTAGAGATTATACAGCCTGTCCTTTATTTATGAAAGAAAAGGAGACAGGAGCGCATCAATGGTTGATTGAATTTATAATTGCTCCTCAATCAATTGTTGAATTTAGGGATGAGTTAGATAATGAATTGAGGTCGTTAAATTCTGATTACGATGCTAAAAGGTATAACAATATGGTATTAGGACCATTGCAAATATGTGTTTTAGAAGCTGGAATTTTCGATAAATGGTTAAAGTCTAAAGGTAAATTAGGTGGGCAAAATAAAGTGCCTAGACTTTCAAATAGTCGTACAATTTATGAGGATGTTCTTGCAATTCAAATAGGAGGACACAATAAAGACTAATTAACGCTTAAAAAAACGAAGTTAAAATGAACTATACTTTATGTTTTCTGTTTTTTTTATTTTGCTCAAACTTGTCTTTAACACAAGAGCAGTTTGAGTGGGTGAAAGGTGTTGATTATAAAATAGATTCTCTTTCTAAGTGGAAAGCAGATGGCTTAGGGAATGTTTATGTTTTCAAAAACAATGTCATTAATAAATATGATTCATTAGGAGTTTTTAAATTTTCAGAAAGTCAAAAAAATGTTGGCTCAATAAAAGATGTTTTACCTGTTAACGCAATGAAAGTTCTTCTTTTCTCTGAAGAACAACAAATGATATGTAGTTCAGATAATACCTTAACAAATTATAGTGGTTGCATAGACTTGTCAAGTTTAGATATTGAGTATGCTACTATGGTTTCGTCTTCCTCTCAGCCTGATAAATTCTGGGTATTTGACCAAATTAATTACGATTTAGTTTTGTATTCTCTTCTGGGGACGCAATCTCAAAAAATCACAAATATCAAAAGAACAATAGGTTTTAATTCTATCGAATATTTAAAAGAACATGAGAATAAACTTTTCATTTATGATAAAACAATAGGCTTGTATTTATTTGATATTTATGGATCTGTTATAAATTTTTATCCGATTTTAGGAGCGACTTCAATTGCCGTTTCAAATAATTTGGTGCTTTTTCAGTTTGAAAACAGTATGCTTATTTGGGATTTTAAAACGAATAAGGAGTTAACATTACCCCTTCCAATTGTTGGTGTTAAAGAAATTCAAAAGCAGGAAGATGTTTATTATTTACAATCAAAAAATAAAATTTATAAATATCGTTTAGTTTTAAACTGATTATGTTGCAGAGTTCTTCAATTTTTGTAATTTAGTGACCCTGTTAGAATATCTCTTACAGATTGAAATATTTAGATTATGCACATTGCAATTGCTGGAAATATAGGTTCAGGTAAAACAACGCTTACAAATTTATTGGCGAAGCATTACGGTTGGGATATCCATTTAGAAGATGTAGAACAAAACCCGTATTTAAATGACTTTTATGAAGACATGCAACGTTGGTCATTCAATTTGCAGATTTACTATTTGAACAGTCGTTTCACTCAAATTCAAGAGATTAAAGAAAAAGGAAAAGATGTAATTCAGGATAGAACAATCTATGAAGATGCATTTATTTTCGCTCCTAATTTACATTCTATGGGGCTAATGACGACAAGAGATTTTGAAAATTACTTTTCACTTTTTAACTTAATGGATTCTTTTGTATCAGCTCCTGATTTGTTAATTTATTTAAGAGCAAGTGTTCCGACCTTGGTGGATCATATTCAGCAAAGAGGCAGGGAGTACGAAGAAAGTATTCGTTTGGATTACTTGAAGCGATTAAATGAGCGTTATGAAGCATGGATTTCAACTTATGATAAGGGGAAATTATTGATTATTGATATTGATAACAATCGTTTTCCGCAAAGCCAAGAAGATTTGGGGACGATTATCAATTCTATTGATGCGGAAATTAACGGTTTATTTTAAGAAAGAATGATTGTAGTTACAGGTGCTTTAGGATTCATCGGAAGTTGTTTGATTTCAAAGTTGAATAAAGAAGGTTTTGACAATATTGTTGCTGTTGATGATTTTTCTAAAATTGAAAAAGTTGATAATTTAGTTGGTAAAACTCTTCAATCAAAAATCGGTAGAAAAGATTTTATAGCTTGGCTTTCTGATTATGCAGATGAGGTAGATTTTATTTACCATATTGGAGCAAGAACGGATACTACGGAATTTGATAAAACTATTTTTGATGAATTAAATGTGGAATACACCAAAGCTATTTGGAAATTATGTACTCAGCACGCTATTCCTTTAGTTTACGCAAGCTCAGCAGCTACTTATGGTTTGGGAGAGTTTGGGTACAATGACGATCATTCTGTTGTTGAGCAATTAAAACCACTGAATCCTTATGGTGATTCTAAAAATGATTTCGATAAATGGGCATTGAAAGAAACGAAGCAACCTCCTTTTTGGGCAGGTTTGAAGTTTTTCAATGTGTATGGGCCAAATGAATTCCATAAAGGAAGAATGGCGAGTGTTATCTTTCATACTTTTAATCAAATTAATGAAAATGGGGGCATGAGATTGTTTAGGTCTCACAATCCAGATTATACAGATGGAGGGCAACTTCGTGATTTTATATATGTAAAAGATGTGGTGAATGTTTGCCTATTTTTAAAGAAAAGCACACCAGAAAGTGGGCTGTACAATTTAGGAACTGGTAAGGCTCGTACTTTTTTAGATTTAGCTAAAAACACATTTAAAGCGCTCGATAAAAAAGAAGAAATATCTTTTATAGATACTCCTGAAGACATAAGAGATAAGTATCAGTATTTTACTGAAGCGAATATGGTGAAGCTTTTAAAAGCAGGTTATTCGGGTGGTTTTCATACGCTTGAAGAAGGGGTGGAGGATTATGTCCAAAATTATTTAGCGGAAGGGAAGTATTATTGATTTTCTTAATTATACAAAGACTTAAGACATAAAAAAAGCTGAAATGAAAATTTCAGCTTTTTTTATTAGTCTATTTCTTTCTTATTTCAACGCTGCTAAAAGCTCATTCACTAAACTTTCATTTACGTTACCATAAATAGCATCGTAATCAGCTCTAGAACGATTTATTACT
>Ga0105052_10001749_pt1 | contig 27840 bp, 26 predicted proteins | sample FRY03_FD_78094 | JGI IMG/M metagenome (GOLD analysis project Ga0105052, IMG submission 78094) | Freshwater microbial communities from Lake Fryxell liftoff mats and glacier meltwater in Antarctica - FRY-03 | ecosystem: Environmental > Aquatic > Freshwater > Ice > Glacier meltwater ... | reverse complement strand
TCAAGCGCGCGACGTTTTAGAGCAATGGGCAGATCGCGCACGGGAGCGGCTAACTGCGCTTCCTGATTGTGATGCCAAAACTGCGATGAACTACCTCGTCGACAGCGTTGCTTACCGCAAGGTTTAAGCAAACTTCACCACTGATCGAACTTCCACTAGCCTTTAGTAACCATGATTTCAATTCAGGATTTTCGTAAGCAATCAGAATCAACTAAGGGTACTTATGCGGGCGTAGCCGTTTATCTTTTTTGGGGTTCAGTAGTTCTGTACTGGCCCAAGCTCGAGCCAGCTACCGCAGTAGAAATTTTAAGTAACAGAGTAATTTGGAGTCTGCTAACACTGTTAATAATCGTTGCATTACAAAAAAGAAATAAAGCAGTGATTGAGATTTTTCATAAGCGGCGCGAGCTCCTTTTATTGCTAGTGGCTTCAATATTGATAGCGGCTAATTGGGGACTATTCATATGGGCTAACTTGAATGGTCATGTTTTAGATTCATCCTTGGGATATTTTGTTACTCCATTACTTAGTGTTTTGCTTGGTGTCTTTTTCTTTAAGGAAAAACTTAGGTCACTGCAATGGGTCGCCATTGCAGTATCTGCAGGTTCGTTAGCAATTTTTAGTTTCTCGCTGAGTGGATTGCCTTGGTTAGCACTTTCGATAGGTGCCACTTTTGCTGCTTATGGATATGTCAAGAAATTAGCGCAGGTTGCCGCTGTCGAAAGTTTGACTGTGGAAACAATTTTATTGACTCCCTTTGCGGTAATTTATCTAGCTTGGCTCACATTTCAAGGTAGCAATACCTTTGGTTCCTTTGGAATCTCTCACTCACTTTGGCTTGCCAGTGCTGGAGTCGTCACATTATTGCCACTGCTACTTTTTGGATTTGCGGCAATTCGGGTGCCACTTTCCAGACTCGGAATGCTTCAGTATCTGAGCCCAACAATTCAGTTCATGGTTGGGCTGTTTATATTTAATGAGATTATGCCAACTGAGCGGTTGGCCGGTTTTTTCTTAACTTGGATAGCCTTGGCGATACTTTCTTTCGACCTTCTCCGCCAACGCGCTGCGCAACGCTCTAATAAGTCATCTTCTTAATTTCCCGTAGTTTCGAATGAAAAAGGTAAGACTTTTAAGTACGCTTACTTTTATGCCTGAAATAGATTTCTTAGTCATTGGAGCGGGCGCTTCGGGCGCTGCAGTTTCTTGGCGGTTAGCCCTCGGGGGAGCCAAAGTTGTCTGCCTTGAACAAGGCGGCTGGGTTTTACCAGAATCTGCGCCGTCATTAACCTCCTCTTGGGAACAAGCGCGACAGCGCAGCCACAATCCAAATCCAAATGTCCGGATGAATAAGTGGGATTACCCAATCGATGCAACTAATACTCCAATTCAACCCTCGCTATACAACGCAGTTGGTGGCTCAACGATTCATTGGGGTGCTCATTTTCCGCGAATGAAACCATCTGACTTCCGAGTTTTTTCACAAGATGGCATCGCACTTGATTGGCCAATCTCTTATTTTGAGTTAGCTGAATATTTCGAAATAAATGATCAAATGATGGGCGTCTCAGGTTTGGCAGGAGATCCGGCTTACCCACCAAGAGGTGCCAGAGAATTTCCACCGCTACCTATTGGCCTAGGCGCGAAGAAAATTGCTGAAGCATATGAGCGCATGGGCTACCACTGGTGGCCAGTGGACTCCGCAATTATTAATGGCCAAAAAGGAACGCGCAAGGGTTGCAATAATTGTGGTCCTTGCGACCTAGGTTGCCCCCGCGGCTCACGAGCAAGCGTTGACTTAGCGTATTGGCCTGCTGCAATCGAAGCTGGAGCTCAGCTGATCACAGAAGCAACTGTGACAAAAATAATCTCAGATAAAAACCAGGTAACTGGAGTTTCATACCGTGATGCTGCTGGTCAACAACACCATTTAACCGCTAAAAATGTTGTGCTTGCGAGCAATGGAATTGGGACGGCGCGACTATTGCTGTTAAGTGCAAATGAGTATTTTGAATCAGGACTTGCAAATAACTCTGATCAAGTCGGCAGAAATTTAATGCATCACCCAACTGGATTAGTCACAGGAATCTTTGATGAATATCTGGATGGCTTCAAAGGTCCATTTGCAGTCAGTATTTATAGCCAAGAGTTTTATGAAACTGATGAAGCTCGTGGATTTGTTCGGGGGTATCAGGCACAAACAATTCGTAGTGATGGGCCACTTGGAACTGCATCAGGGGGATACACGAAACCAGTTAAATGGGGACGCAACCATCACGAAGATTTCTATCAACAATTTGGAAAGACCGCAAGCATTACGGTTACAACGGAAGATTTGCCTAACCCGGAAAATCGAGTAACACTTTCAAGTCAGGTGGATCGAAGTGGTTCCCAGATTCCAAAATTAACTTATCAAGTTGATGACAATGCTAAAAAAATCCTAGAGTTTGGTATCAAAAAAAATACTGAAGTACTTATGGAGGCAGGGGCTCGGGAAATAATCACCGTCCCATTAGTTGGCTCGGCTGGGTTTCATCTCATGGGCACAGCGCGCATGGGTGAGGATCCAAATAATTCGGTAGTAGATTCCGTCTGCCGCTCACATGACCTTTCTAATTTATGGATTGTTGATGGGAGCGTTTTCGTTACCGCAGGAGCCCTCAATCCAACATCAACGATTCAGGCAATCGCCTTGCGAGCAGCTGATGCCATGCTCGAACGTATTGTGCTACCAGCAATGGATGAGAATAGCGCGCTGTTACAGCAGGAGTTGCGCTCGTGAATGCGAAACTTGAAAGTTTGCTGGAAATTTTGATTCCTGAGTCTGATGGTCACCCAAGCGCAGCTCAGGCAGTTTCAATTTCGAATTTAATTAGCGATATTGCGAATCAACATAACTATGAACTGATCGAAAAAATGTTGAACTCAATAACTCCAGATTTGGCAGAATTAGACATAGAAGCTGCTGAAACACAAATTCGAAACTGTGAAGATGCATTTCCAGCTGAGTTCGCAGCACTATTAAATGCTGTATACATTGCTTATTACGAGTCACCAAAAGTACTAAAAAGAATCAGTGAAAAAACTGGTTACAACATAAATCCACCTCAACCAGATGGATATTCACTTGCTCAGTTCGATCCGGAACTCTTACACAACGTGAGAGCTAAACGACCATTTTGGAAGGAAGCGCATGGGAATTCATAGCAATAAGGGAATTTTAGTTACTGGAGGCTCGAGTGGAATTGGGTTTGGAATAGTTGAAAGATTTTTAAGCGATGGGGCAACCGTTGTCATAGCTGACATTAAAGAACCAGAGATGACAACACTTGAAGCCAAATTTCCAAACAAGATTTTTTTTAGCAAAGTTGATGTTTGTGATGAGGCACTTATCCGCACTTCAGTTGAACTTTTACTTACTCATTCGGCTCGCCTTGATGTGATGGTAAACAATGCGGGAATTATCAACGTTGCTGGGCTAGCAGATACAACGGCTGAAAGTTGGCTGAAAATGCTAAATGTAAATGTAGTTGGTGTTGCCTTGGGTTCAAAAGTTGCTGCGGAATACATGTCAGCTGATAAAAAGGGTGGCGTTATTGTAAATGCGTCATCCGGTGGTGGCCGTCACGGTGTGCCAATGTTTTCGCAATATTGTGCATCCAAGGCAGCAATTATTATGATGAGCCAGAGCTTTGCTCAAGAATTAGCGCCAGCAAAAATTAGGGTGAATTGCTACACACCAGGTCACATCATGACCCCACTTTGGGAAGACATCGTTGAGGGTATGGGTAAAAAATTAGGCAAATCTCGCGAAGATACTTTGGCTGATTTCCTAACCACTGTTCCGTGGGGAAGGTTTGGCACCCCAGCCGATGTGGCCGCAACTGTATCGTGGCTTTGCACCGAAGATGCTGAGTATGTGAGTGGTCAATGCATCGGAATGAATGGCGCCGAACTTCCCTGGTAACTATGCATTACAAACGGTGACTTGCTGCGGTGCGCAACCACGTCTAACTTGGTGGCGGAACATCCGCAGCAAAACGCTGAGCAATTTCCTTGCGGTGAGCAATCCACAAATCTTCATGCTTAGTGGCGTGCGCTAAGAACTTATCGAAATAATTTATCCGACCTGGCCTGCCAATAATGCGAAGGTGCAGACCCAGCGACATATACCGATGTCCAGCTTGGCGTTCCCGATAAAACTGATCAAAGGTATCAACAGCATATTCATACCAATCCTTAGCGGTATACCCAGCGTCATGCCACATTTTCATGTCGTTGGTATCGATGGCATACGGCATAACAACAATTGGCCCATTTGCCGTGACATCCCAAAATGGCTCATCTCCGCTGTAATCATCCATGTGATATAGGAAGCCCTTTTTTGCCAAGATGTTTCTTGTGTTCTCTGTTAATAAGTAACGCGACAAGTGTCCAACTGGTTTCGCACCAACAGACTTCTCAATTGAATCGCTAGCGTCTTGTAAAAATTGTGATTCCTGCGCTTCATCCATCCGAAATTGATGAATCCAACGGTGTCCGTGTGAAGCGGCTTCGTCGCCTCGGTTTCGAATGAATTTTGCAATCTCGGGTGCGCGCTCAAGAGCAACAGCCGCAACTGTCCAAGTCGCCGGAACTTTGTAGTGCTCCAAAATTCTTGAGACTCGGCCGAATCCCTCCTTGATGCCGTATTGGTAATTGGATTCATTTCCGTAATTACGCAGCCCTGCCTTTAAGGCAAGACCCATTTCATCAACTGGCTCAGGACTTCTATCTCCATCCAGAATTGACTGCTCGGCACCCTCCTCGACATTTACCACGATTGACAGGCCCATTGATGTTGGTGAAGGAATTCTCATGCTTGATAGCATAATGAATCAGTGCCGAGTAGTTCTGGCAGGTCTAAGACTTTTGACTTGAAGGTGTTTGCAATGGATCGTCTTGAGCTTGTAGTTAAAGCGAATATTGCCACTGTCTTAATGAACCGCGCAGATAAGAAAAATGCCTTCGATCAAGACATGTGGAAGCAACTTCCAGTAATTGCCGCAGGTATCGCCTCGCAGCCAGATTTAAGAGTTGTCACATTTGAATCCAGTGAACCAGGAATATTCAGTGCCGGCGCTGACATCTCCGAGTATCGCGAGCACGCAGGAGATGTAGATTGGGCGGCGCAAAGTCAGGCAGTCGTATCCAGTGCGATTGAATCAATTCGCGCTTTATCGATTCCAACTATTGCGGTAATTAATGGACCGTGCTTTGGCGGTGGCGCAGCCCTTGCCGTAGCTTGTGACTTTCGTATCGCGACCGAGAAATCTACCTTTGCAATCACGCCAGCAAAACTCGGAATGGTTTATCCATACTCAGACATCGTGGCTCTCGTTGATCTTGTTGGCCCTGCTATTGCAAAGCAACTACTCTTTACCAGCCGAACCTTTGATGCGACCGAAGCATATCGCTGGGGGTATGTAGACGAGCTCACCGTCGCTGAGTCAATTGATTCAGCGCGCGATAAGTGGATAGCATTACTACTTGCAAATAGTGGGATATCAGTGAAGTCGATGAAGACCGAGGTAGAACTTGTACTTTCGGGACAACGCACTGACTCCCAACAGACTTTAAAATTTGTTCGCGATGCCATGACATCCGCTGATCACGCTGAAGGCATTACTGCATTTCTTGAACGTCGACCAGCTGATTTCAATTAGAACTTATTTTTAAAAAATAGCTTCCACAAGCGCCGCCACCTTTAACAACGCTGCATCGTTTCCGGAAGCACCCATTAGTTGAATTGCCTGGGAGGTAACTGGAAGACTAATTGCAGGTAAGTCGCAAACATTGGCTAAGCACGTAAAGTCAGCACTTGTTGCCAAATCCTGATCCGTCGCCGAAATACTTGGATAGCTCATTGGGGTTGTTGGCAGGACCAAGAAAATGTTTTGTTCAATAGCGCCGAGTGCTTTATCTAGTAAATCCCTAGTCTCCGAAAGTACTACTTGGGCCTGCGCAATTTTTGACTCTGTTGCATCATGTCCATATTGAAGCAGCGAAGCTACCGGTTCCGATATTCCAAATGAAAGTGCGCCATTTTCAGCAAATGTCTTCCATCCAGCTGCTTCACAAAGCAATAATCCGCGACGGCGAATCAATCCTAAATCCAGATCAAGATCAATTTCAATAATCTCAAAATTAATTTCTTGCGCGTGAACACGCAGTTCAGCAATTTGCAACATAAATGAACTCAATACAAGAGGCTCAGCTTCGCTTACAAAGTTCGGGATAGCAAGCGTGAATTTTTTTAAGGGTGGACTTGGTGTGGATTCTGTTTTACAAACCTGAAATATTTCTACAATGTCAGCCACACTATTTGCCATGATGCCGATTGTGTCCAAGGGTTGGTACAGCGGTGTCAGCCCAGAGCGATCAAAAGTAGTAGCTGATGGCTTGTAGCCAACGACGCCACAGTAAGCCGCTGGAATCCGAACGCTTCCCATGGTGTCAGAACCCAATGAAAATGGAACCCAACCCGCTGCCACACTGGCGCCTGCACCACCACTTGAACCACCTGCGTGACGACTTGAGTCCAGCGGCGATACACAAATACCTGTGTTCACATTATTTGTGACTGCGCCAACTGCCAGCTCAGCCATCGTCGTAGTGAACACAGGAATTGCACCAGCATCACACAGTTTTTGAACCATGGCGGCATGTTTGAGTTCTGGTTTCCCCGCAATCTTAGCTCCGTTGGTCGTTACGACCCCTTTGATGTCAATGTTTGCTTTTACAGAAAACGGAATTCCTTCAAGAGGCCTACTTGTACCTGTGACAAGTTTTTGCTGTGAGGCACTTACTAACTCTGAGAAATTTGTTAATCGACTTTCTATCGCGCAGTAACTGTCATTGACGCTTACTGCTGACTCGAAAACCTCAGCGACGCTCACCCCGTCCCTGTAGTTATTGCGAAGATCTGCAATTTGCTGCTTCACTTACGAAGATCCAAAAGTCTGGCAGGTTTTTGCCTGGTATTAAGTCCGGTTAACTCTGCCGTTTGCCCTGAGGCAACTAACTCAACCTCGACAGTTACCCCAAGTTTTTGGGCGAGCAACTGTTTTACTTCTTCATGTAATGTTTCAGGGTTTTGGGAAACTTCAATTACGACAGTTAGCGTCTCGATTCCATTTACATGTTCCACCCGACATACATACTCACCAGTGAACAATGCAACTCCTTGCAACATTCCACCGATTGCTGTTGGGTATACATTTATGCCCTTTAACTTAACCATGTTGTCACTGCGACCAAGAAGTCCAACAATCTTCTGGAATGGAAAGTCGCTACTTCCAGAAGTGTGCAGCGCTGTTAAATCATGGGTATTGAATCTAATCAAGGGAGCTAAATCATTTTTTCCAAGACTGGTAACCACCATGTCACCCATTTGATCGCCACTATCCGGTGAGCTGATGATCTCAAGGTAATTAGCATCTTCCCAAACGTGCATTCCATCGCGCTCTGGACCTTCAGTAGCCACAATTCCGGTATCCGCTACGCCATACCAGTTATAAACTTTTGCTCCACCCCATGCTTTTTCCAGTGCCTCTCGGCCACCATCAAGCACGTGCCCAATTATCATTCGAACCGGTATGTCAGTTCCAGGAACCAGGTCGCTATCTCGAGCAACTTGAGAAAGCTTTAACAAGTAATCTGCAAAACCAACTAAAACGGTAACGCCAAACTGGGACATGACTGCCACTTGGCGCTCTGATCGTGTTTCAATTCCAGTGCCCGCAGTGAGCATTAATGCCTCGGTATATCGAGTGGCAGCCTCGCGAATGTAATGGCCACCATTAACTAGACCATGACCGTAAACACTGTGCATTACATCTGTGGCGTTAACACCGAGCCAGGTATAAGTTCTGCCAAGAAGTGCATTTTGGACTTCTCGACCCCAAGGTCCCCATAAAACTGGTTGCGGATTTCCAGTTGTGCCGCTGGTTGTTTGTAGCACCCGCTGTGTACGTGGCTTTTCAATTCGAGTGGGCAAGCTACCAAATGGTGGATGCGCTTCGATGTCAGCCAAAATCACAGACTTGTCGATCATTGGCAATTTGGTGATGTCAGATAGATCCGTTACATCAGTTGGTTTTATGCCAGCCTCAAGCCAAAGTGAGCGATAGAGTGGAGTATCCCAAGCGCATTCCAAAACAGATTTAAAGCGTTCTTGCTGTATGTCTTCGAGTGCTTGCCGCGACATTCCGGAATAACGCGCGATGAATCCAGCACCAGTGGGGTAGTCATAACTTAATTTTTGGTAGTCAAAGGAATCAAAGTAGGGCGAACTCATTACAGCACCTCAAGTAAGGGAGATAAATCTAATTGATTTTCTAAATCATTCACAGTGCTCACGATATCTTTAAACAAGTCAGTTCGGCCGACCAGTTCCAAGTTCCCGCTGAGTTTTTGATGTATTTGAGTCTCGCTCATCGGATTAGTTGGACTACCAAGTGAATAAGGCATAACTTTTTCCAGCACTTGTCCGTTTTTGAGTGTAATTGTTACGCCCTGAGGATTGAATGCGTTTAAATCAGGGTTGCTATCGGCAGTTACGGAAATACGTTTCGCCCAATCGTAAAGTTCGGGATTTCGCAGATTGGTTTCGGAATAGCAATCTAAAGATACTAACCCAGTATCAATTGCAAGTGGAATTAAGTAAGCCAAACATAGTCGTGCAGCACCCACTGGCATTTCGATATCAGGGCGACGGCCGACCAAGTTGTAAACCATTGGAGGGACAGTAACCGCAATCGATTCAATTTGATCTCGAGTTAGCGTGTGCTCGGCACGCAGTTGCAAAATTGCATCGATAGCACCATGTGTAGCGCGCCCACTTGGAAATGGCTTTAGCGATGTTCGGGTAACTTCCCATTGCTGGCCAAGGCGATTCATTAAATCTTCTGGGTTACCTGATTTTTCAAAAAGTGAAAAGTACCCGTACTTACCTTCCAAAATATATTCTGGGCCGATAAATCCAATCTGTGCGAGGTCTATGGCATTTATCGCTGCTCGCGCATTGAAACCAACTTGCAATGCTAGAACCTGCGCACCTTCGGTATGCGCTTGCATAGTTCCAGATAATTGCCCGTAAACAATTCCAAGTGCCGACATCGCAATTTCTCGAGTTGGCGATGAAATCGAATTAATGGCTGCCACGGCGCCAATAGCTCCAGCTGTGGCTGGGCGAAAGAATTGCAACGGTGATGTAGTGACATCGCCAAGGCCGCCGGCAATATCAACTCCAACACAAACTGCTTTAATCAAATCTTCACCCGTTGGAAGGTAACCATTCAAAATTTGCTCACGCTGCATCCAAGCAATCACGCTTGGCAGAACTACGGTCATTGGATGCACAACTGCTGGTTCATGAATGGCATCGAATTCCAGAGTATGCATCTGGTGCGCATTAATCATGGCGGCATTGGCAGCATCAAGTTTGCGCTTCATATTCCAACCATTTGAGGTTTGCCCCGAGCTGTTTTGCGTGGCGAATTCTTGGAGCCACCCAGACTCAGTCGTGGAGCTACCCGCCAGACCAACCCCGATACTGTCCAAAATTAGGGTTTTCGCACTTTGCCTTACAGAGTCAGGAATATCAGCAAATTTTAGGGACAAACTGTGCTCAACTGCCCTAGAAATAAGGGGAATTGCAGTATTTGGGTTATCCATCGCGTTATCCAATCGTTACTGGTTACTGACTTTTCTATCCTATTTACCTGCGAAATGTAAAAGGTATGAGGTTTGATTACTTCAACGTAGTTGCGATATTACGTTACCGACCGCAACCAAAGAAAGTTCGGAGAGTATATGAGTAAAAAGTTAAAGGCGCTAATCATTGGATTCAGCCTTTTCTTTGTTACCGCCTGTTCAGGTGGAGCAGAGTCAAGTGGTTCTGGCGCAATAAGTACGAGCGAAATTGTCTCTCTTTCAGAGGATGTGCCACCAGGTCTTGACTCGGACGGTCCATCAGCTTCCATCCCAGTAACTCAAATGGCCATTGGCAACATCATGGAACCACTTGTTTACTACAAAGATGGTGCAGCGAATGCCACGGGCGTAGGACTTTTTGATTTCAATGAATTCGAAGGTCGCTTAGCTGAATCATTCACGTACGACGAAGCGACACTGACGTGGACTTTCAAGTTGCGTCAAGGTGTTGTCGGATGTAACGACGAGACATTCAATGCTGACGATGTGCTTTACACATTCGCCCGCGCAAAGAGTGTTAGTGGAAGCGCGCCAATTGGCTGGTTCCTATCCAACGTTGCTGATATTGCAAACTTCACTGCTGGAGTATTCGATGCTGATGCAGCTGTGGCTACTGCAGCCAAAGAACTTGGCGACGAAGTTACCAAGGTTGATGACTACACAGTAACCATCAAGCAAGCAAAGCCAAACAAGTTGTTATTACCTGTTCTTACGATATTTGGTTTGAACATCTTTGACAAAGAAGGAATGGAAGCAAACGCTACCCCTGAAGACCCATGGGCTCATGAGTATTCAAATAACACCAACCTTCCATCATTTGGCGCTTACTGCATCGACAACTGGGTAAAGAGTGATTCGATGACTCTTGTAGCCAACGAAAACTATTACGCAGGTGCTCCAAGCATTAAGAAGGTTGTTTGGCGCAAGGTACCAACTTCAGCAAACCGCTTAGCCGCAGTTCAGACAGGTCAAGCTCAGATTGTTGACAAGTTGACTCCGAGCGAATTTGCCAGCCTAGATGGTGTCGAGGGTGTCAGTGTTTCTGCAGTAACTGGAAACCAGAACCTGTTTGTTCACATGAACTTCCTGACAAAGCCATTTGACAACGTTCTTGTCCGCCGTGCAATTGCTTCGGCAATTGACTACGACAAGATCATCGCAAATGGTTACTTCGGTAAGGCGCAAAAGTGGGATAGCCACATGCCAAGTACTTACCCTGGTTACAAAAAAGCAGATAGTCCTTACACCTATGATCCAGAAGCAGCCAAGGCACTCTTAGCTGAAGCTGGATACGTAGATGATGGGTCACTGAAGCTGACATACATCACAGAATTGGAATCAACACTTGGTCCAATTGCAACTCAGATCCGTGCGGATTTGGCAGCAGTTGGAATCAACATCGAGCTAGATCCAATTCCTCAGAGCCAATTCGGTGACCGCGCACTTGTTAAGCGCGATCTACCATTTGCGCTCAATGACAACGAAAAGCCAATTGCGGTTGATTCGGGATATGCAACATTGCTGTTCTTCGTTTCTGCAGCCAACGGCAGCTTGAACAACATGGTTAACTACGAAAGCACAACTGTAGATGACCTATATGTTCAGCTTAAGAACGAAGGTGACAACACCAAGCGTGATGCGTTACTTGCACAGGTGCAAGAAACACTCATGACTGATGTCACCTGGGTTCCAGTTGTTGAATACCAAACTCAGTGGGCACATTCGGACAAGCTGTCTGGAATTAAGTGGCACCCTGACAATGGCATTCGATTCAAGGATCTATCAGTAGCTAGCAACTAGTTACAAAGCGGATGTGCGACCGAAGCAGAAAATCGCTTCGGTCGCACATCTTCGCAAGGTATGTTTTTTAAATACAGAGATTGGGAAGACAAAAGTGGCAAGTTATGTGTTACGTCGAATATTTATCGGTTTCCTGCAAGCAGCTGGAATTACACTTGTCGTCTTTTTCGTAATTAGATCATTACCCGCAGATCCCGTCGCAAGACTTGTCGGCTTCAACTCGACGCCAGATGTTTACAATCAGGCCAAAGCCTCCCTAGGTTTAGACCGCACGATTTGGGTGCAACTAGGCGACTTTGTTGGCACAGATGGCTCAGGTGTTATTACTGGTGATCTTGGAAAATCTTGGGTCACAGGTTCATCCGTAACCTCCGGAGTCGCGACGACTTTGCCAATCACACTTCAGTTAGTTCTCCTTTCTTTCGTAGTTGCTATCGCTATTGCAGTGCCAATCGGAGTTGCTACGGCCAAGCGTCCAGGCGGAAAGCTTGATAAGTCGGTATTTGGTTACGGACTTTTTGCTGGAGCACAGCCTGAATTCTGGTGGGCATTGATGTTTATTTTCTTTTTTTACTTCCAACTTGGAATCGCTCCCGCACCACTTGGAATGCTTGATCCACTTATGGTTGCGCCAGATAAAATTACCGGATTCATTTTGATTGATTCGCTGCTAACTGGGCGAGTAGATGCATTTTTTAATGCACTCTGGCATTTATGGCTACCAATAATGACGTTAGCGTTTATTTTGTCTGGCCCAATTATTAAGATGACTCGCCAGAGTATGGCAAGAGTTTTAAGTAGTGAATTTATTCTTTATTCCCGTGCCTCAGGCTTGAGTCGTAAGCAGATTGCCAGGTCTACATTACGCGCCAGTTTGCCCCCAATTTTAACGTTAACTGGCATTCTGTTTGGATTTATGCTGGGCGGCGCAGTTCTGATTGAACAGGTATTTTCACTTAATGGATTAGGTTCATATTCAATTCGCGCTGTTCTTAATCTTGACTACCCTGCAATTCAAGGAACCGTTTTAATTATCACAATAATTTCGCTAATTGTTTATCTAATACTCGATTTAGTTTTGGTATTCATTGATCCGAGAGTGAAGGCACAATAATGGCAAAGAAATCAGTCAAAGAATCTGCGGTGTTCAAAAAAGCACTTTGGTACCACGATCGCCTACTTCTAGCAGGTGTGATCATCGTTAGCCTTGCGCTTTTTCTCAGTGTGTTTGGCTTTATGATCGCCCCATACGATCCAGGCACTCCAGTTGGTCCAATTTCTCAGGCACCGTCTAGCCAGCATTGGTTTGGTACTGACTCCTCCGGCCTGGATGTTTTTAGCCGGGTAATTACAGCGCCAAGAATTGACGTAGTTCTCTCAGTAAGCGCTGCACTACTTTCGGGCCTATTTGGAACGTTGATCGGACTTGGTACTGGATTTTACGAAGGACGTTTTTCTTCTCTTGTGATGCGCATTTCTGACGTGCTGCAAGCTTTCCCGATCTTCATTTTGGCGATGGTGTTAGTTGCACTAACAGGACGAAATCTAGTCAACCTAATCTTTGCGTTAACATTTTTGTACACACCAATTTTTGTGCGTCTCACTCGCACTGAAGTGCTAACTCAAAAAACCAGAACTTATGTCGAAGCAGCAAGAGCGACAGGAAATTCTGAGTGGAGAATAGCTCTCAAGCACGTACTTCCTAATTCGTTGACGCCTTCGTTAATACAGTTATCCGTAACTGTTGGATTCGGAATTTTGCTCACTGCTGGACTTTCCTTCATCGGCGCAGGAGTAAGACCACCTACTCCGGAATGGGGATTAATGATTGCAACCAGCGCGCCAAGATTGATTCTTGGTGAATGGTGGTCGTCACTATTTCCAGGCATTGCAGTTTCGTTAACCGTATTTGGATTTGCAGCATTAGGAAACGCCCTTGAACGGCGGGTTGGCTCCGCATGACCGAGCCAATTCTTGAAGCAAAAAATTTAACGGTTATCTACTCGACGCTAGACGGACCCGTTGTCGCTGTAGAAGATATCAACCTTGAACTTTTTCCTGGTGAGATTGTAGGTCTAATTGGTGAGAGCGGATCTGGAAAGTCCTCATTAGCTTTAGCACTTCTTGGACTGGCGCGTTACCCAGGTCGCCTTGAAGGTGAAGTTCACTTCGGCGATAAAGAATTAGTTAGGATGGCCGAAGACGATGCTCGTTTACTGCGCGGTAAAGAAATCTCGCTGATAACGCAAAAGCCTCGACAATCGCTGAATCCATACCTAAACGTTGGTACTCAAATCAGCCGAGTTTATCGAGCCCACACCGATGCGTCCCAAAGCGAAGCAATGAAGCACGCAGTTGTCTTGCTTGAGAATGTTGGCATTAATGATGCTGAGCGTCGCATTGACGCATATCCCCATGAACTATCCGGCGGTATGGCCCAGCGAGCCTTGATTTCAATGGCCCTTAGTTCAGAGCCAAAGTTATTGATAGCCGATGAACCAACTAGTGGCTTGGATGTGACGATCCAAGCGCAGTTCCTGGATCGAATGTGGCGAGCAGCGCGTGACAGAGGAATGACTGTTCTATTAGTTACCCAGGATTTGGGAGTTATCGCCAACTACTGTGATCGAACCATAATCATGGAAGATGGAAAAATCACATCAGTAAAAGAAACCAAAGATTTTTTTGCAAATCCCGACAACGCATATGGCGAACGCATTCTAAAACTTGCAAGAGCGCACCGAACGACTCTTGAAGCGCCCACTATGCAAGATAATGACATTATTCAGGTTAAGGATTTACGTAAAACTTTTAAGGTTGAAGACGACAAAGTCCTTCAAGCAGTTGACAGCATTTCGTTCAACATTAAAAAAGGTAGATCACTGGGCCTGGTAGGGGAAAGTGGCAGCGGTAAAACAACTGTTGGCAGAATGATCTTGCGCTTACTGGAACCGGACAGTGGGTCTGTTGAACTTGATGGGGAAAATATTTCTGAACTTTCACTCAAAGAGTTCAATCAACTCAGGTCAAAGATTCAGGTGGTATTCCAAGATCCCTTTGATTCTTTAAACCCCCGTTGGCCAATTTTCAAAAGTATCGAAGAGCCTTTAAAACTTCATTCTTCGATGTCATCTGGGGAACGACGTGAGCGCGTACTTGAGGTAATGAATGCAGTGGGATTAGATTCCAATTCGGTAGCTCAAAAACCGGGTGGACTTAGCGCCGGCGAGCAGCAACGCGTTTGCCTAGCTCGAGCCCTAGTCACCCGTCCAGAGTTTGTCGTCTTGGATGAACCAACGTCAGCGTTGCCTCCTGCAGCGCGCGCAGAACTCATCTTGTTATTAAAAGATCTGCAAACGAAATTAGGACTTTCATTTATTTTTATTTCACATGACTTAAGTACGGTTCGTGAACTTTGTCATGATGTTGCTGTCATGTACCTCTCACAGGTAGTTGAGGTAGGTACAACTGAGGAAATTTTTGCTGATCCAAAGCACCCGTATACCAAGGCGCTGCTTGATTCAGTTTTGTTTCACGATCCAAATTCGCGTCGAGTAGATAAAGCGCGCCTGACCGATTTGGAGGGTGAAATCCCAAGCCCAGTTGATTTGCCAAAGGGTTGTTACTTAGCAGGACGTTGCCCATTTGTTGAGTCTCGTTGTACCGCTGAAGCGCAAGTTTTAACTATTACAAACGGCAAACAATCGGTTCGCTGCTGGAAGGCATCCGAAAACCATCCATTTGGTAACTCGTAACTCGCTCCCAGGGATAAATGTGAATAGCGAATCACGAGTTGTCATTATTGGGGCCGGTGCCTCAGGTGCTGCATTTGCTTGGCGACTAGCGCAACAAGGAGTTAAGTCAATTTGCTTAGAGCGAGGCGATTGGCTAAACCCTGATGATATTCCAACCGACCAAGCAGATTGGGAATATCGCCGAATAACTGACTTCTCACCTAATCCAAATGTGCGTAAAGCTAAATCTGACTACCCGATTCTTGATGCGAATAGTGAAATCAAACCGCTGATGTATAACGGAGTTGGTGGTAGCACCATTATGTGGTCTGCGCACACACCAAGGTTTCGGCCCTCTGACTTCAAAATAAATTCCCTTGATGGTGTTGGATTTGATTGGCCAATTTCATATTGGGATCTAGCTCCGTATTACGAAATCAACGATTCCGTAATGGGAACATCTGGCGTCGCCGGTGATCCAGGTAATCCACCGCGGACACCGCGCGATACTCCGGCTCTGCCGTATGGCGCAGTGGGCACAAAAATGGCAAATGCTGCAACACAACTGGGCTGGCATTGGTGGCCAAGTGATGGAAATATATTTTCCAAATCTCATGATGATCGATTCGGCTGCAATAACTGTGGTCCTTGCGAAATGGGATGTCGAATTGGCGCCCGCGCATCAGTGGACATAACTTATTGGCCAAAAGCGATTGCCATGGGCGCAGAGTTAATTTTGAATGCGTCAGTTTCACACATCGAAGTGGACGCCAAGGGATTTGCGAACAAGGTAATTTGGTTTGATCAAAATGGCACGGAGCAAGCTACCTCATGCGATTTTGTCGTAATGGCAGCTAATGGAATTGGTACGCCACGAATTTTATTGAACAGTGTTAGCAACTTATTTCCAAGTGGCCTAGGAAACTCCTCAGGACAAGTCGGCCGCAATTTCATGCTGCATCCAATTGCAGGTGTTTCTGGAGTTTGGGATGAACCAGTCCAAAGTTGGGCTGGAAATGATGCATTTTGTCTGCTAACACAGCACTTTTATGAAACAGATTCAAGCCGAGATTTCAAACGTGGATATGAGATGCAGGTAACACGAGGACAAGGACCATTGATTTCAGCCCTTGGCGGCTTTGGTCTAAATGTTCCATGGGGTCAAGGTCATCACGAAAGATTTGATCAAGTGTTTGGTCGTGTGGCTACCGTTGCAGTTACCTGTGAAGATCTGCCAACTGATACCAATTTTGTCTCGATCGATTCCAACGTTACAGATCGCTTTGGTGTTCCAGCCGCAGTCATGAACTACGAGCTAGAAGCTAACGCACAACAAATGAAATCACATGGCATTGAAAGCGCTAAGGCATGGCTCGCTGCAGCTGGCGCGCGTGAAATTCTAGTGAACCCACTTGTTGCCCAAGCAGGTTTTCATTTGATGGGAACAACTCGCATGGGAACTGATCCAAATATTTCAGTAATTGGACAAGATTGTCGAGCGCATGATGTGCCAAATCTACTTGTGATTGATGCGAGCGTGTTCGCTAGTAGCGCGGCAGTGAATCCAACCCCAACGCTTCAAGCAATTGCGCTGCGCGCAGCGGACCAACTTGTGAAGTCTGGTATGTGATGGCTACCTTTGCAGAAGATGTACAGCGGGCATTTGCTGACACAGTTTTACCAGGAAATTTAAAGTGGCCAAAAGCTTCAGAGGTATTGAATTTTCCACTTCATCATCTTTCAAGCGTTGAAATTTCGTCGGAAATTTTAAATCTAGATATTTGGGGTCGCCTCGTGTCCGCAAGTCCCGAGTCCCGGCAAAGTATTGGTTCTGAAATAGAGCGCGATCTTTCGGCAGTTTTTCAATTACTACTTCCTCTGATATTTTCGGCCTATTATTCCCACCCAGAGGTGCTTTCTTTAATTGAGGCTGAACACAGTTACCCAGCTAGGCCACCAATGCCCGAAGGCCAAACCTTCATATTGTTAGCTAGTCCACCAGCACTGCCTGAGGTCACAAAACCAATTTGGCGAAAAGATGGAACGGAAACTGGCGAAAAAGTTTTTGCACTGCAAGCAACCGATCCAAGAAAAGAATGGAAACTAGAGGAGATCATGAGATGGCATACGTCATAGTTTTATTTAATTTAAAATCTGCAACAAATGTGGGTGAGTATGAAACGTGGGCTCGCACGACAGACTTACCAACGGTAAATGCCCTTACTTCTGTCAATAAATTTACGGTTCTCAAAGGAACAGGTACTTTCAGCGGAGAACCATCCCCATTCCAGTACATTGAAATTATCGATGTGGCAGACATGGATCAATTAACTACCGATGTAAGCACTGAAGTAATGCAAAAGATCTCAGCACAATTCCAAGAATTTGCCGACAACCCAACATTCATCGTTACTGAAACACTTTAGGAGTAAAAATGCGTGGACTAACTGGAAAAACCGTTCTAATTACAGGGGCAGGTCGACAAAAAGGACTTGGTGAAGGAATAGCGAAACGCTTTATGGAAGAGGGCTGCAATGTTGTAATTGCGGACTTGGACAAAACAAGTGGCAGCCAATTCCCAGAGCATGGTGTTCCAACCAAGTCGGAAATGGAATTAGTGGTTGCCAATCTAAACAGCTCAGCAACAGGCAAAGCCATCAGCGTTAGCTGTGATGTGCGCAATGAATCAGATGTTGAAGCCGCTGTAGCGCACACCATAAAAGAGTTCGGTTCCATTGATGTGCTCGTAAACAATGCTGGTATCGGCTATCTGATGAGCCCAGTGGTTGATACGAATGAAGAAGATTGGGACGCAGTTCTAGATGTGAATCTTAAGGGAACATTTCTGGCAACAAAGCACGCAGCCCGTGCGATGATTGGGCAGAATACTGGCGGTCGAATCATAAATATTTCTTCTCAAGGTGGAAAAAGTGGATTTCCCCATGCCTCCGCTTACGTTTCATCCAAGCATGGCGTAATTGGATTTACCCGCGCCGTTGCTATTGAACTCGGAAGTCACGGAATAACGGTAAACGCAGTTTGTCCAAACCACGTCACAACCGGACTGGGGTCTTGGCAAAATGACTATTTCTCAAAACTACTCGGTCTTTCACTTGATGAGTACATGTCAGCAATGAAGGGTCGAATACCACTTGGACGCACTGGACTACCCTCCGATATCGGAAATGCCTGTGCCTTCTTAGCAAGCGAAGATGCCGAATACATAACCGGAGAAGCTATGAATGTCTCCGGTGGCGAAGAAACTCACTAACTAAACAACCAGGAAAGAGGAATCAAATGTCTGTTCTAAAGTTCAAATTAATTGAGAAAGATGGTGCAACATCTGAAAAGTCTTTGGACTTCTCACGTTGCTACAACCTTGGCTTCACTATGCGTGACGAAGCTAAGATGCAGGCTCACCTTGAAGAATGTTACAAACTAGGTATCAAGGAACTAATTTGTGAACGTCCGCCGTTGGTAATGCCAATTAGTTCGTGGGCAGTACTTACCGATACTCACATTGGTGTGCAGCGCCCTAAAACTTCAGGCGAAGTTGAAATCGTCACCATAGTTGATGAAAATGACGAGATCTTTGTGACTGTTGGCTCCGACCATACTGATCGCTCACTTGAAACCATTGACATTCCATGGTCTAAGCAAGTAGCTCCAAATGTTGTAGCTCCACAAATGTGGCGCTGGAATGACGTCAAGGATCACTGGGATGACATTCACATGGAATCTTGGGTAATCGACAAGGGCGAAGTTGTTAAGTTCCAAGAAGCTATGGTGAATGAATTTTGGACACCAGCAGAAATGGTTCAAGGTCTGCGAGAGAGTGTGGTTCGCGTACCTGGACCAAATATTTTATTTAGTGGAACTGTGGTTTCTATTGGTGAAGAATTACGTTTTGCCGAATCCTGGACTATCAAAATGACTGATCCAATTCTCAATCGTTTAATCGAACACACTTACACAGTTGATGTGCTTGGAAGTGAAGTTCTTAACGATGGATCCGCTTCAGGCGATGTCGCTAAGGGTTCCGCACTTACTGGCTGATGCTATGCAGGGCCTGCGCGATGCGAATCGCGCAGGCATCTTGCCAGTAGTTCGTCGTGATCATTGCGCCAACAGGTAAGCCATCAATAAATCCCACTGGGACACTAGTACTTGGGTGTCCAGTTAAGTTTGCCACTGCAGTATTTGCATAAAACGTCATAGTTTCAACGACTAAATTCGACAAGTCACCACTTTGCGCAAGTGGCAGGCCGGCTGGCGCCGTCGTTGGGCAAATGATTGCATCGAAGTTTTCAAAAGCATTTTGATAGGCCGCTTTTAAAACACCAACTTGAGCACTTGCTTTTGAGTAGACCGAGCCATCATCAATCAAAGACATATGTCGTCCAGCGAGTACGGTGATCGCAGTAACTAAACTAATTTGCTCTGGATGAACTGATAATCTGCGGGTAATTTCTAAACTTGCGCTAGCGTCTCGTCCAAATCCAGCAAAATTTCGACCTGAAATCAGGCATAGATTTTGATAAATTCCATCAATCAAAATTGGTCCATAAATCTTTGAACCCATTGCGTGAATTGGAATACTCATCGGCGTGACGATTGCACCCATAGCCTCGAGTTGCATCGCTTGCTTACGGACTAATTCACTCGCCGCTGCCGACCCAATAAATCCTTGACCATCACCACTTGCGGTTGCTTCAAACCCCTCTTGTAATAATCCAATGCGTAAACCAGCAACTCCTTTGTGGACTTCAGGAGTGCACATTTGGTAACCGGTTGGCCAACTTGCTGGGCCACGTAGGGCGCTTTGCCGAGGATCATGCTCATCTGGTCCAGCAAGTGCATCCAAGGTGAGTGCCAGATGCTCAGCCGACCGAGCAATTGGACCAACATGATCCAAACTTGGCATCAAACTTGCAATGCCAGAATAGGGAAGTAGTCCATGGGTTGGTTTATGCCCGAGCACCCCACAAAATGCGGCTGGAATTCGAATAGACCCACCTTGATCTGCGCCCAAAGCCACATCTGCTTCGCCAGCAGCTACAACAGCAGCACTGCCACTACTTGATCCGCCAGCACTAAAACCAGGAGAAACAGGATTGTCTACTGCTAGTGGCCAGGAAGTAACGGATCCGCCGGAAATGCAAAGGTTTTCAGTTGTAGTTTTTCCAACAATCTGACCACCATTTTGAAGAATTCGTTCGACCACGCTGGCATCTGATTTTGGTACCCACCCAGCGAGTAATTGCGATCCCATTGACATTGGGATGCCAGCTAAGTTAATTGAGTCCTTGATTGCAAACTTCAGGTTTGCAAGCGTTCCAGACTTTGCTTGTGAGATATCACATTTATAAGTCCAGGCATTTTGTGGATTTTCCGTTGGAGCTTCGTAGTCGCGATCTATTGTTTCGACATCGTCTACTATCTCAGAAATAATTTTGTACTCGTCAGAAATAGATTTACAAGCCTGAAAGACTAATTCTATTTTGGTGGCACTTAAACCTAAATGCATTTCTCGGTTTAGGAATTCGAGTTGATCAACTGAAATTGAATACTTTGATTCAAAGTTGGTCATACTTTTGTCACCACTTTTCTATCTCCAAAAATAATCATTGCCACTCCAAGGACAACAAATGGGATCGAAACTAATGCTCCCTGTGATGGTCGATTGTGTACGATGGTTACGGCTAACAAGGTTGCAATAACGGGATTACTAAATGCGTAGGTGTTACCTATGGAAACTGACGATTTCGTCACGATCCAGTTAAATACCACTAACCCAATACTAGAACCAGCAACTATTAACCAGATTAATCCAACAATTGCGGCGGCATCTGGTTGCAGATTTTGCCATTGGCTAGGTTCATCTGTGAACAGCAGCGCTACAAAAATACCAAGCGCGGCAAAAAATAAATGGTGCGTTCCACTGATCATGGGCTGACTGGACTGTGGGGTTCGCGAGGCCAAGAATGATCCAATCGACCAACCCAACGCGCCAATAAAAGCCAGAATGAGACTGCCACTTGGCACCTCACCATTTTTTGATGCTGATAACAAAAGCGCACAAGTCCCAGCAAAGGCAATTACCGTTCCAATCAAGGTTGCCTGCGAAACTCGATCTCTAAAAATTAATCGCAACAAGACAACCCAAATTGGCACCGTTGCAATTACTAGGGCAGCTAACCACGACGGCATGCCACGGGATTGGGCTAAGGAAACACCACCGTTGCCCAGTGTCAGCATCAAAACTCCGAGACTGACTGTTTGAAAAATTGCCCCACGAGGAATCAGTAATGAGCGCCACCCCGATCGCCAAGCGATGAAACTGGCCAAAATTAAACTTGCACTTAAAAATCGAATAAAAACTGATGTTAATGGTGGGAAGCCACTTACGGCTTTTTCAATTCCTAAAAAACTGCTACCCCAACATATGTAAAGCACCAAAAGACCTAGGCCAAGAGATGTTCTTTCGGAAACGCGAGGCATGCGTGGTTAGCGATGTGTTTCTAAAATCCTGCGAGCGGATCGAATTATTGCTTCGTCTACGAGTCGGCCATCTGAGTCAACGCAGACGCCCAAGCCTTGGGCTAAGGCCAACTCGTAGTGCTGCATAGTGTCCTGAGCTTTTTCAAGTTGTTGCGGCGTGGGAGTGAAAACTGAATTCACAATTTCAATTTGAGCAGGGTGAATACATGCTCGGCCAAAGTAACCCATGTCAGCAAGGGCTTGGGTAGTTTCGCGAAACATTTCGAGATCCCGGAAATTGGTGCTGACCGGCCCGATTGGCGAGGTAATGCCGGCGCCAGCGCAGGCAACTACGGTTTGCTGTCGAACGTAATTGAACTGACTTGAATGGGCATCTGGTGTAACGCCCAAATCGGCTGAAAGGTCAGCCTCCCCAATTTGTAGAAAATTAACTGCCGCATGACCCGCAATTTCTGCCAGTCTTGTGACTCCTAATCCGTCTTCAACTAATGCCATTATGTTTTGGTTTTTTGGGAGATCGCCAAGTCCCTCGACTAAAGCATCAATGTTCTTTGCGGACTGCGTCTTTGCTAAGACAAATCCATCCGCTAATTCCGTTGGGATTCCAGTGAGATCCATTTCCATTAAGGCACCAGGATTTAATCGAATCCAAATACTTGGCCAATCAACTTTTTTCTCATTCAAGAAGTTAGTTACCACGCTTCGCGCAGCTACTTTATTTGAGACGGCGACGCCATCCTCTAGGTCAACTATTAATGCGTCAGCACCTCGCGCCAGAGCTTTAGTTAACTTTTCAGCGTCATCGCCCGGAACAAACAAGTAGCTGCGAAGCATTAATTAATAACTTCCTTGCCAGAAATTAGTGACTTAGCAATAACCATTTTCATAATGTCATTGGTACCTTCACCGATTGCCATCAATGGGGCGTCGCGGTAAAGACGCTCAACAACATATTCTGTTGAGTATCCATAGCCACCATGAATTCGCATTGCCTCAAGCGTTGCCTTGATCGCAACTTCAGATGCGAAGTACTTTGCCATGCCGCTGTGCATATCTGAACGGGCGCCAGTGCCTTGTACGCTAGCGGCCCAGTAAGTAAGTAACCTTGCCGCTTGCAATTCTGTTGCCATTTCTCCGAGCTTTAGTTGAATTGCCTGAAAGTCCGAAATCGGGTTTCCAAAAGCTTCGCGCTCGCGACTGTACTTAAGTGATGCATCGTAAGCAGCTTGGGCAATACCAACAGATCGCGCTGCAATGTTTACGCGGCCTGATTCCAGTGCGCTTAGTACTTGCTTCATGCCCTTACCTTCAACTCCACCAACAAGTTCAGTAACAGGTACTCGAACATTTACCAGCGAAACTTCACAGGATTCTGGTCCCTTGTAGCCAAGTTTTCCAATGTCCTTGCTGATAGTAAATCCTGGTGTTCCAGCTTCCACCAAAATTACGCTCATTCCCTTGTGACGGGGATCAGCTTTAGGGTCAGTCTTCACAAGCACAGGTAGTGGGTCAGCGTGTCGAGCATTTGTGATCCAAGTCTTGGCGCCGTTGATTACGTAGTGATCGCCATCAAGCACGGCAGTGGTTTTAATTCCTTGCAGATCCGTACCAGCATCAGGCTCGGTAAGACCAATTCCAGTTCGACGTTTTCCAGTAGCTAAGTCAGGAAGGTATTTTTGCTTCTGTTCTGGTGTGCCATCTTTGGCAATTAGGTGACACGCTAATGAATGGCTACCCAGTACACCAGCAATACCCACCCAACCACGTGCTAATTCTTCAAACACAATTGCAAACGAAACTGGATCAAGGTCCAAGCCGCCGTACTCTTCAGGAACAGTCATTCCAAATAGCCCAAGATCCTTTAGCCCTTGGACTATCTTGGTTGGGTATTCACCCGACTTTTCCATCTCCATGGCAACGGGATTGATTTCTTTGTTAACAAAATCCCGCATAACGCTTTGAAAATCTTTTTGCTCAGCACTTAGTTCAAAATCCATTACTTATTCCAATTCCTTCTTTGTAGTTGCTTCAAATGCGTTGTTACTCGCAAGTTCCGTAATTTTTGCGTCGCTGTAATTCAGCCGATTTTTTAGAATTTCTTCTTGATCTTGATTTAACTTTGGAGCAGCTTTATGAGTTATTCGGGTAGAGCCGACTTTCACTGGGGAAGCAACACTTGAAACTTCCCCAAATACGGGGTGGTCAAACTTAACAATCATGTCTCTGGCGATGGTGTGACTATCCGCCAAAGCTTCACTAACAGAATTGACCTCGCCGCAAGGAACTCCAGCGGCTCGTAGTTCTGAAATCCATTCTTCGTTAGTGCGCTGCTTAAAAATATTTTCTAAAATTGGGAGAAGTTCATCTTTATTTTTAAACCGAGTTGCAAATGAATCATATTTAGCGTCCGTTGCAAGTTCTGGATGCTTCAGCACTTCAGTAAGGCGCACCCAGAATTTTTCCTTAGCGCAGCCGACTACCATCCAACTGTCCTTGGATTGGAAAACTTGAAACGGAACTAATGTCGGGTGAGCTGAATGATGGGTGCGACTCACTGAAAAGTCGCCGCTTAATTCCCAAGTTGCAACGTAGGTAAGCATTCCAAGGGCAGTGTCATAGAGACTTAGATCGCAATCTGTTCCAATCCCAGTTTTTCTTGCTGCGGTAACACCAGCAAGGATCGCAGTTGCAGCAACTAGACCACCGGAGAAATCAACAAGGGAAAGTCCACTTTTTGTTGGTGGTCCATCTGGTTCACCAGTTAGCGACATCCAACCTGTTAGCGCTTGGAGCATGTAGTCATATCCAGGGTCTAAAGCCCGTGGCCCAGTTTGGCCGTAGCCAGAAAGCGAGCAACAAACAATTGCAGGGTTAATGTCTTTTAGCTGGTCATAAGTAATGCCAATTTTTTCTGGAACATCGCCGCGAAGATTTGAAAACACTGCGTCACTTGTTCGTACTAAATCATGAAACACAGCTAGACCTGCTGTTGTTGAGATATTTAGACTAATACTTTGCTTGTTGCGATTAAATGATTCAAAAAATAGCGAAGTATCTTCTTGCTGAAACGGTGGAACCCACCTTGCGATGTCGCCTTTAACGGAAGGATCTTCGATTTTAATAACTGTTGCGCCTAGGTCGGCTAAATGCATTGTTGCAAAGGGACCGGCGCCGTATTGCTCAAGGGAAATGATGGTGACTGATTCAAGTGGCAGCATGATGCCTCCTTGAGTTGGCTCGCTAAAATGTCCTACCTTTTAATTGACTTTAATTGTATTTTTCACTTCTGGCAGGGTGAATTTCGAAAAATTATCAAAATCTTGGCTTTTGCGGCAAATTAGCCAGATTCGCCGGTGAATTGCTGGAGCTACTTGACGCGTTTATCCAGGGATAGATAAGTACTGTGAACGAAACCAAGGTGTTTTGCCATGGCGATCTGGACGCCAACTACGTCCCCAGCTGTAATTAATTGGGTAATTTCGAGATGTTCTTGCAAGATGCTGTCCCAAGTTGAGGCGCCTTCTTGGGATCGATCAAATCTGCCGCGCAACTGGTGAAAGACGGGCTCAAATAGGGCAACGATTAATGGGTTATCGGTTAGTCGCATAACTTCGCGATGCCAAAGCCAGTTAAATTCGTATTGCTCCTCCTTATTCTGTGGATTGAGAAATTTATGAAGATTATCTACCGATGCATATTTGATTCGAGCTGCTGCAAGCGCCGCCGCTGGAGGTTCAATTAGCGATCTAACTTCAGCTAGATGCGATATAGAAAGTGATTCGCCCTGCATAGTTAGGCCAAGTACATCGTTGAGCAACCGACTTATATCCTCGGGCAGAATCTGGGTTACAAATGTTCCACCGGTTCGCCCGCGAATAGTTTCTAAAAGTCCTTCAGAAGCAAGCAACCGCAAAGCTTCACGCAAAGTGCCACGACTTACTTGATAAACCTCAACTAATTCACTCTCAACCGGCAACTGATCGCCAGGATTTAAATCTCCAGTAGTGATTCGCAGTCGAATATCGTTTGCAATTCGGTCATACGCCGGAGGTCCCGCGGGTGTTCTAGCCATGTCATAACCATAGTTAAATTGCCATATATATGGTCAGTTTCTATGAATTAGAGAAAAGGTCTGAGGTATTGTCCGAAGTAACACTAGGACCGATCGGAGACAAAAAAGTGGCAATTTCAGATGTGGCAATAATTTCCGGTGCCTCAAGTGGCATCGGTCAGGCGACTGCAGTTCAATTGGCTGCTCGCGGAGTGCGAGTTGTAATTGGAACTTTCCCAGGCGATCCCCACGATCCCACAAAGACGCAAAGCCTGATCTCTGCAATTGGTGGCCAGTGCGTTATCCACGAAGTTGATGTCAGAGATTCAAATCAAGTTGATGAGTTCGCAAACCGTGCGATATCTGAATACGGTCAACTCGATATTGCAGTGGCTAATGCCGGTATCTTGCGCAATGCTGCCCTGGCAGACATGACTGATGCGTTGTGGGATGACATGCTCCAAGTCGATTTAACTGGAGTGCTACGAACTTTTAGGTCAGCAAGCAAGGTTATGAAATCCTCTGGTCACTTAATTGCTGTCTCATCTATTGCTGGGGCAGTTTATGGTTGGCCAGATCATGCACACTACGCAACTGCAAAAGCGGGACTTCTTGGTCTGGTGCGATCCTTAGCAGTTGAATTGGCGCCAAGAGGTATCACGGTTAACTCAGTCGTCCCTGGAATTATCGAGTCGCCACAATCTCTTGATCCGGTAAATTCCCTTGGTCCAGAGGGACTTAGAATAATCGCGGGCTCTATTCCAGCGGGCAGAGTCGGAACACCAGATGACGTTGCAGGCTTAATTGATTTTCTCGCTTCGGCTAAGGCTTCGTATATAAGTGGTCAAGCAATTATTGTTGACGGCGCTTACACCGTTCGATTACCTGTCTAAGTTAACTAAGGAGAAAAAATGGGAGCATTAACCGGACGTTGCGCACTTGTAGTTGGCGGCGCAGGCGGAATTGGCGGCGGAATCGCCGAGGCATTTCTTGCAGAAGGCGCAAAGGTAGTGATTGCGGACTTCAATGAGGACGTTACTGCGAGTCGTGCAAAGGAAATAGGAAGCCTTGGAGTTGCAATTGATGTAACTAATGAAGAATCCGTTAAAGCTGGAGTTGCCAAAGCAACGCAGCTACTTGGTCGAATTGATATCTTGGTCAACTCTGCGGGCATTGCAACGCAAGCACCAGTTTTGGATATGAGTTTGGAATTGTGGAATGAAACAATTGCTGTCGATCTTTCTGGTGTTTTTTTGGTAACGCATCACGTTTTGCCACAAATGCTGGAGCGTAGTGATGGCCGCATTATCAATGTGGCATCCCAGCTTGGAATCAAGGGAGCATCTTCCTTGTCGCATTACGCTGCAGCAAAAGCAGGCGTTATTGCCTTTACTAAATCACTTGCCCTGGAAGTGTCTGCAAATGGTGTTCTTGTAAATGCGATTGCACCTGGACCTGTTTACACGCAGATGGTTGCGGGTATTGACGAGGAATGGAAGATTGCCAAGGCAAAGGAACTGCCACTTGGTCGATTTGGCGAAATTGAAGAAATTGCTCCAACTGCAGTGCTGCTAGCAAGTAGCCCAGGCGGCAATTTATATGTAGGACAAACCTTGGGACCAAACAGTGGCGACGTAATGCCCTAAATGTTTTTCTTGCGAAATTCCTTTAGAGTCATCTTGTGGCAACTTCAACTATTTCAATCTTGCAGGCAGGCCTAGCTTGCTGTGGCGTGGAAGCAAGTTCCGTTGATTTAGTAGACGGAGCCTGGAACGAAGCGCAGTCCACAAATTCCATTTCTGCCGCAGAGCACATTTTGGTAATCGCCGGCACGCTCACTCAGGCATTAATTCCAACAGTAATGTCAGCATACGAAGCGCTGGTGGAGCCAAAAGTTGTTGTTGCTTTTGGGGCGTGCGCGATTACTGGGGGACCATATTGGGATTCCTATTCGGTGATCCCTGGAGCAGATCAAGTTGTGCCTGTAGATATCCATGT
>Ga0105052_10001744_pt1 | contig 27885 bp, 26 predicted proteins | sample FRY03_FD_78094 | JGI IMG/M metagenome (GOLD analysis project Ga0105052, IMG submission 78094) | Freshwater microbial communities from Lake Fryxell liftoff mats and glacier meltwater in Antarctica - FRY-03 | ecosystem: Environmental > Aquatic > Freshwater > Ice > Glacier meltwater ... | reverse complement strand
CCCCATCGCCCTGACCTGCGGCGAGCCTGCGGGCATTGGTCCCGAAATCGCCGCCGCCGCCCGGGCGGCTTTGGGTGCGCGCCTGCCGTTCTTCTGGATCGGTGATCCGCGCCATTTGCCGCCCAATTGCAAATATCAGCTGATAGACCGCCCCGCGCAGTCGCAGACCGTGCCCGCCGATGTGCTGCCGGTGCTGCACCATCCTTTTGCCAGCCCCGCGACCCCCGGCACCGCCCGGCCCGAGCATGCCGACGATGTGATCACCGTAATCGCGCGCGCCGTCAAACTGGTGATGGCAGGCGAGGCTGCGGCGGTTTGCACCGTCCCTATAAACAAAAAAGCGCTGAAAGACGGCGCGGGCTTTGCCTTCCCCGGCCATACCGAATATCTGGCGGCCCTTGTCGGCGTGGGGCGTGTGGTGATGATGCTGGCCTGCCCCGAATTGCGCGTGGTGCCGGTGACCATTCACATTCCACTTGCGGAGGTGCCAAAGGCCCTGACCGCCGATGCGCTGGACGAAACCATCCGGATCACCCACGCCGGTCTGATCCGCGATTTCGGGATAAGCACGCCCCGGATTGCCGTGGCGGGCCTGAACCCCCATGCCGGTGAAGGCGGGGCGATGGGAGCAGAGGAAATCACCCTGATCACCCCGGTGCTGGACCGGCTGCGCGCCGAAGGCATGGCGATAGAGGGCCCTTTGTCGGCCGATACGATGTTTCACGCAAGTGCGCGCGCCCGCTATGATGTGGCGGTGTGCATGTATCACGACCAGGCGCTGATTCCGATCAAAACCATTGATTTTGCGGGCGGCGTGAACCTGACGCTGGGCCTGCCTTTCATCCGCACCTCTCCCGATCACGGCACGGCTTTTGACATTGCAGGACACGGGGTTGCCGATTCCACCAGCCTGATTGCGGCGCTACGGATGGCCCAAGACATGGCGATTGCGCGTGAGGCAAGCAGCGGGGGAGTTTCACACCCCCCCTCACCCCCCCGTGAGGTATTTTCACCAAGATGAAAAGGGGGCCGGTTCATGGCGGCGATTGATGGCCTTCCCAGTCTTGCAACGGTTATCCGCACCCATGATCTGGTGGCGAAAAAGCAATTGGGGCAGAATTTCCTTCTGGATTTGAACCTGACCTCCAAGATCGCCCGCCTGGCCGGGGATTTGACGGCTTGCGACGTGCTGGAGGTGGGGCCCGGCCCGGGCGGGTTGACGCGCGGCCTTTTGGCCGAAGGCGCGCGCCGGGTGCTGGCGGTGGAAAAAGATGCCCGCTGCATGGCCCCCCTGGCCGAAATTGCCGCCGCTTATCCGGGGCGGTTGGAGGTGGTGAATGCCGATGCTTTGGGCCTCGATATTTCGGCGCATCTGACCCCTCCGGTGCGGGTGGTGGCGAACCTGCCCTATAATATCGGCACCGAATTGCTGATCCGCTGGCTGTCGCCCGAGGCATGGCCGCCGTTCTGGACCAGCCTGACGCTGATGTTCCAAAAGGAGGTCGCGCAGCGCATCGTGGCCAAGCCCGGCGATAAGGCTTATGGCCGCCTGGCCCTGCTTGCCCAATGGCGCGCCGATCCCCGCATCGTGCTGACCTTGCCACCCGAAGCCTTCACCCCCGCGCCAAAGGTTCATTCCGCCGTGGTGCATCTGACACGGTTGGAGACACCGCGCTTTCCTGCCAATGCAGGTGCTTTGTCGCGCCTGACCGCCATGGGCTTCAACCAGCGGCGCAAAATGCTGCGGTCCAGCCTGAAAGGTATGGGCCCCGATATCGAGTCACGGCTGGAGGCCGTGGGAATTGCCCCCACAGCCCGGGCCGAGGAGATATCGCTGGAGAAGTTTTGCGCTTTGTCGCGGGGGTATGACTGAATGGGCGCCGGGGCAGGTTCGGTGGGGCGGATTCGGTGGGGCTGGAAAAAGCAAAAGGCCGGGCGTTTGGCCCGGCCTTTGTCTTATTCCGCCGCCTCATTACCGGAGCTTGGTCCAGAGCTTGGGCCAGAGTCCGGTTCAGCGTCCGGCTTGGGTTTGCGCGCCACGCGGGGCTTGCGGGGTTTTTCACCCTCTGCTTCGGCCTGTGGGGCCCGGGGTTTGGGGGCGGCGTTATCCTTGGCAGTTTCCGTCGCCTGGGCTTTGGGCTGCGCTGCTACCTCTGCATTGGGCGGACTGGCCTCACCGCCGGGTCTTGGGCGGGGGGCGCGGTGCTGGCGGGGGCGGCGCGTCTCGGGGGTTTCCACCAGCCCGTTGTCATCTTCGCCCGCTTTGGGATCAATCACCTCGGGTGCTGCCGCCGCATCCGGCCGGTTCACCTGACGATTGCGCCGGTCGTTGTTGCGCTCAAAAGCACGATCAGGGTTACGCTCCTCCCGCGGAAGGTTCTGGCGCGAATCGGCTTGTGCGTTCTGGCGGTTGTCGTTGCGGTTGTCTTGCCGGTTCTCGCCCCGATTGTCTTGGCGGTTATCCTGCCTGTCATCGCGCCCACCGTCATTGCGGTCATCGCGCTGGTCGGGCTGTTGGCCCTCGCCCCGGTCGCGCTGCGCATAGTCGCGCTGCTGGCCGTTGCCCTGCTGACCGTTCTGGCCCGTAGCATTGCCCGAATTGTGGCTGCCGTTCTGGCTATCATACTGCCGACGCTGGTCCTGTTCGGCCTGCATCTCGCGCGTGGCCTCGCCCAGCATGCGGGTGTAATGCTCGGCGTGTTGCAAGAAATTCTCGGCATTCACTCGGTCATTGGACAGCTGTGCGTCACGCGACAACTGGTTGTATTTGTCAATGATTTGCTGCGGCGTGCCACGCACTTTGCCTTCGGGGCCGGAGCTGTCGAAGACGCGGTTGGTGATGTTGCCGAGGGTGCGCGGGCGGTTCGATTTCGAACGCTGGCGGGACTTGGAAGATCTCATCTTGTCCTTTGATCCAGATCTGTCTGGTTTTGTCTCTGCGCCTGCGGCCTTTACAGACAGGTCATGCCCATAGACGGGGCGCAGCAGGCATCTTTGGCTTTGCGTATTTTGGCTTTGCGAATTTTGGCATTGCATGCCGGGTTCGTGCGGGGCTGAAGGCCGGGCGAACCCTGGGCCGTCCCCTGTCACGACATTGGTCTAACCATGGGTTTTGCACCAGAGCAAGTGAAAATTCACCCAAGGGCCAGTTATCCCCTAAAAACCACCGATTTTGGCAGATTTTGGCCGGGTTATTGGCCAAACCACGACACGAAACCCTTAATCTGCCGCACCGATCTGCCCGATGACAACCCGGTCGCGTCCGTCCAGATCGCGCAGATTCTGTATGCCCAAAAACCCAGCCGCATCAAAAAATCCCATCACCGCCGCCGCTTGGGATGGGCCAATTTCCACCATCAGCCAGCCCCCCGGGGTCAGATAGGCGGGGGCCTGCGCCACAAGGATGCGATAGGCCTCAAGCCCGTCAGCGCCGGGCGTCAGCGCCAGATGCGGCTCCCAGTCGCGCACCTCGGGGGCAAGCCCGGCCAGCTCGTCGGTCGCGATATAGGGCGGATTGGAGATGATCAGATCAAAGCGCCCCTCCACCGGGTTAAACCAATGGCCAAGCGCGAAGGCGGCCCCAATGCCAAGCAGCGATGCATTGGTTTGCGCCACGGCCAGCGCAGGGGCGGAAATATCCACCCCCAACCCCGCAGGCCCTTCCCCATTGCGCCCGGCGCGTTCGGCCAGAAGGGTAAGCAAAATGCAGCCCGATCCCGTTCCAAGGTCCAGAACCCGCGAAAAGGGCACGCCAAGCGCTGCCGCAATCAGGGTTTCGGTTTCGGGGCGCGGGTCCAGCACATCGGGGCCTACCGCAAAGCTGCGGCCCCAGAACAGGCGAGTGCCCGTGATATGGGACACCGGGCGGCGCGCGGCGCGGGCGGTCAGGGCTGCATCCCATGTGGTGATTTGTGCTGCGGTAAGCGGTGTTTGCGGGCTGATCAGCGCCATATCGGCGCGGGTGATCCCCAAAACATGCGACAGCAGCACCGCTATATCCTGCGCCGCGTCCGGCACGCCTGCCGCTTGCAAACGCGCCAGCCCTGCGCGCCGGGCGTCCAGAAGGGTGGTCATTCCATCTCGGCCAGTTTACGGGCCTGATCATCCGATATCAGTGCGTCAATCGTTGCGTCCAGATCGCCGCCCATGATTTGCCCCAGCGAATACAGCGTAAGGTTAATGCGGTGATCGGTCATACGGCCTTGCGGGAAATTATAGGTGCGGATGCGTTCGGAGCGGTCCCCCGAGCCCACTTGTGATTTGCGATTGGCGGAGCGTTCGGCGTCCACCCGCTCGCGCTCTGCCTCGAACAGTCGCGCGCGCAGAACCTGCATCGCCGCCGCGCGGTTCTGGTGCTGCGATTTCATAGCAGACACCACGATGATGCCAGTGGGAATATGAGTGATGCGCACCGCCGAATCGGTGGTGTTGACATGCTGCCCACCTGCGCCTGATGCGCGCATCGTGTCGATGCGGATATCCGTGGCGGGGATGTCGATATCAACCGCCTCCGCTTCGGGCAGTACGGCCACGGTGGCAGCCGATGTATGCACGCGGCCCCCGCTCTCGGTTTCGGGCACGCGCTGGACGCGGTGAACGCCGGATTCGAATTTCATCCGGGCAAAGACGCCCTCGCCCTGAATATGGGCGGAAAGTTCACGGATGCCGCCCAGATCGCTTTCCTGAAGTTCGAGGATCTCAAACCTCCAGCCCCGGTTTTCGGCATAACGGCGATACATGTTGAGAAGATCACCCGCAAACAGCGCCGCCTCCTCGCCGCCCGTGCCGGGGCGGATTTCAAGAATGGCGGGGCGCGCATCGGCGGCGTCTTTTGGCAGTAGCGCCAGTTGCAGGGCGGATTCCATCGCTGTGATGGCATCGCGCAAGGTGGGGATTTCGGCTTCCGCCAACCCGCGCATTTCAGGATCGCGCAGCAATATCTCGGCTTCGGCCAAAGCATCCAGAGCGTGGCGGTAGGCGGCAATTTCAGTGACAACGGGTTTGAGGTCGCCGTATTCGCGGCTGAGTTTGGCGATGTCTGCGGGGGCCGCGCCAGCCGACAGCTTCGCCTCGATGAATTCAAAGCGTTGGGTGATTTGCGCGAGGGTGTCGAGTGGGACCATGGGGTGCCGTTTGCCCCAAGCACGGGGGCTGGTCAAGTGTTCAGCGCCGGGGGCTGTCTGCCCCCGGACCCCCGAGGATATTTTTGAACAGATGAAAGGGTCAGAGCCTAGATTGCCAATCGCGCAGGCGCGCGGCGTTGACGCCCATATCGGACTCGCCAAAGCGCAGGCGGGCATGGAGAAGCAGACCTTCGGGCGTGGATTGGACGGTGGTGTAATCGGGAAAGCCCCAAAGGGCGGAGCGGGTGATATAGGTGATGCGCCCCTCATCCTCGCTGCCCGCAAACCTTGCTGTGCGCGGCGTCGCCATGGCGACGGCATCCATCTGCGCAAGGCTGATATCGGGCAAAAGCAGTGTCGCGCCCCCGGTTTCAGCATTGACTTTGTTTGGTGCAAGGCTGCCCTGGCTTGGGGAGACATGCCAGCGCGCAAGATCGGACGGCGCAAGGCGGACCCAGGCCGCAAACCCTATCAAGGCGAGTAGGAGGACGGCCAGAGCGATGAAGGAGAGTTTCATGTGCGGTGATGCTTCCAATGGTAGAGACAGATCAATTCATGCGCAACATGGGCGCCTGCGATGGCGGTGGCACCCGTTGTATCATAGGGGGGCGACACCTCGACCACATCGCCGCCGACCATGTTGATACCCGCCAGATCGCGCAGGCAGGCTGCCGCTTGCCAGGTTTGCAAACCACCCCAGACCGGGGTGCCGGTGCCGGGGGCGGCGGCGGGATCGAGGCAGTCGATATCGAAGGTGACATAGGTGGGGTTCTGGCCCACGATTTCGCGGGCGCGTGCGACCGTATGAGCGATGCCTTTTTCATGGACCGTGCGCGCATCGATATATTCGACGCCAAGATAATCGTCGCAATGGGTGCGGATGCCGATTTGTACGGATGTTTTGGGATCAATGATCCCGGATTTCACCGCCTTGTAGAAAAACGTGCCATGATCGATGCGGTCCATATCATCATCGGCCCACAGGTCGGAATGGGCATCGAAATGGATCACCGACATGGGCCCGAATTTCTGGGCATAGGCCCGCAGTATAGGCAAGGTGATGAAATGATCGCCGCCAAGGGTGATGGTGCCGGGGCCTGCGATGATGATTTTGGCAATATGGTCGGTCAGCAAGCCTGGAAAGCTGGGGGTGTGGGCGTAGTCGAAGGCGACATCGCCGTAATCGACGATGGCCATGTCTTCCAGCGGGCTGGTGGGCCAACCGTAAGGCGGATCGAAGGGTTGCAGCGCACTTGCTTCGCGGATCGCGCGGGGGCCAAAGCGCGTGCCGGGTCGGTGGGTCACGGCCTGATCGAACGGCACCCCGGTGATCGCCAGATCGACCCCCGCAAGGTCTTTGGTATAACGCCGGCGCAAAAAAGAGGTTGCCCCGCCAAAAGCGTTTTCAAACGCAAGCCCGCGCAGGCCCTGCCCCGTACCTTGCCCAGTGCCTTGGCGCATGAAAGCCCCATCCACATCGTTTTTCGCGTCTTCCAGCGCCATCGGCCGCCCCTTGTTGCAGCGCGCAGCCAGCCGGGCGCGCGCAAATCCATACGGGCTGCAGGAAAGGACGGGGGCGCGCCACTGTCAAGCCAGTTTCACGCCCTCCCGGGTCAGGCCATTCGCAACTTGGGCGATGGCTGTCTCCAACACGTCCGCCACGAAATCCACCTGCGCATTCGTGATTGTGAGGGGCGGCGACATCACGTTCAGATGCCCCATCGGCCGCACCAAGAGGCCCATGCTTTCGGCTGCATCCGAAATGCGCTTGCCCACATCGAGACCCTCGGGCAGCAGGGCGCGGCTGGCCTTGCAGGCCACGTTTTCCACGCAGACCATGAGGCCCGAGCCGCGCACATCACCCACTATCGGCAAGGCGCGTAACGCAGACATTCGGGCCTGAAAATACGTGCCGACCCGGGTGGCATTGCCGAGCAGATCCTCCCGCTCCATGATCTCGATGTTCTTGAGCGCCACTGCACAAGACACCGGATGCCCGGAATAGGTGAAGCCAGAGGTGAACCAGCGCGCGCCATCTGCGGCCATCACAGCCCAGATGCGATCCGAAAAGATAAGCGCACCCAAGGGGATATAGCCCGAAGTCAATCCTTTGGCGCAAGTAATCATATCGGGCTGGACGCCAAATTGATCAAGGCTTGCGAACCAATGGCCAGTGCGGCCAAAGGCGGTCACCACCTCATCGGCGATGAACAAGATATCGTGGCGCGCACAAATCGCTGCCATGCGCGGCAAGTAGGTTTCGGGCGGCACGATCACCCCGCCCGAGGCCTGGATCGGTTCGGCGAAAAACCCACCGATATTATCCGCCCCCACCTCGGCAATCTTCGCCTCAAACTCCGCGATCAGATGGTCACAAAACGCAGTCTCTGTCAGGCCTTCGGGCGCGCGGTAGAAATTCGGCGCGGAAATGTGGTGGATGCCGGAGTGTTTATAGCGAAACTCCTCCACCCGGTCGCCGGGGCGCTTTCCGATGCTTTGCGAGATATAGGTAGAGCCGTGATAGCTGTAATCGCGGGCAATCACTTGGGCTTTATTAGGCCTGCCCATGCAGGTTTGATAATACTGCACCATGCGGTAAGCCGTATCGATCGCCGTAGAGCCGCCCGTGGTGAAATGAACGCGGTTCAGATCACCGGGCGCAAGGCTGGCGAGCTTTGCGCCCAGCATCGCTGAGGGGCCATTGGCCATATCGACAAAACTGTTGGAAAACGCCAGCCGCTGCGCCTGATCGGCCATGGCTTGGCCCATCTCTGCGCGGCCAAGGCCGATATTGGTACACCACATGCCGCCCACCGCATCAAGGTAGCGCCGATCCTGACTGTCCCAGACATAGCACCCCTCTCCCCGCGACATGATCAGCGATCCTTCCGCCTCAAACGGGCCGAAATTGGTCCAGGGATGTAAGGAATGGTCATGGTCCATCTGCCAAAGCTCCGCCGGGCTGGGACCATTGGGCGTTGGTACATAGGGGCTCGGAAGGGCAGTCATCTAACGCTCCGGTTTGGGGTTGTTGGGACAAAGGCTAGCAGGCCAAACCGATTTATGCCAGAGAGGGGCTGCTCCCGCCCCTAAACGACCCTCTGGGCCTTTGGCCCAAAGCGCCGTTGCCGGGTTGGGCCAAGCCGATTTTCCTTGAAGAAAATCGGCGACAGCGCGCAAAGCACAAGACAGCGCACGTGACAAACCTTAGCCAAGCGGTTGCGCGCGCTCCACCAACCGGGCGAAAAAGCTGGCCCCGACAGGGGCGGCCTCATCGTTGAAATCATAGGCGGCGTGGTGCAGCCCCGCACCCTCGCCAATGCCCATGAACAGATAGGCCCCGGGTCGCGCATCCAGCATGTAACTGAAGTCCTCGGACCCCATTTCGCGCCGCCCGTTCGGCTCCACCGCATCCGCGCCCGAAATTTCGGCAGCCACTTCCGCCGCAAAACCCGCCTGTTCGGCGTGGTTGATGGTGGCAGGATAGCCCCAATCGTAATCGACATCCGCCGTACAATTATAAGCAAGTGCATGACCTGCCACGATTTCTTGAACCCGGCGCTTGAGAAGTGCGCGCACGTCCGGGTCAAAACAGCGGATCGTGGCGCAGAACCACCCACTTTCGGGGATGATGTTGCTGGCCGACCCGGTGTGGATTTGTGTCACCGAAATCACCGCCTCATCCAGCGCATAGACGTTGCGCGGGATGATGGTTTGCACCGCTTGCACCATGCCGACAATGGCCACCACCGGGTCAATACACTCATGCGGGGTGGCACCGTGGCCGCCGCGGCCCGTCACCGTCACCGTGGCCGTATCGACCGAGGCCATCAGCGCGCCGGGAGTTGTGGTGAAATGGCCAAAGGCAACACCGGGCGCGTTGTGGATGCCGTAAACCTGGGAGATGTCGAAGCGGTCCATCACGCCCTCCTTGACCATCACCTCACCGCCGCCACCATCCTCCTCGGCGGGTTGGAACAACAGGGCGACCTTGCCAGCAAAGCGCCGCGTCTCTGCCAGGTATTTCGCAGCCCCCAAAAGCATCGTCACGTGCCCGTCATGCCCGCAAGCATGCATCCGCCCCGGTACGGTCGAGGCATATTCCGCCCCTGTCGCCTCCGTGATTGGCAAAGCGTCCATATCGGCGCGCAAGCCGATCACCGGACCCTCCCCCTGCCCATTGATGATCGCCACGATCCCAGAGGTCGCAATCCCCTCATGCACCTCGTCCACCCCGAATTCCCGCAACCGCGCCGCGATGAACGCCGCTGTGTTGTGGCATTCAAACCGCAATTCGGGATGGGCATGCAGATGCCTGCGCCAGCCCTGCATTTCCTCGGCGTAACCGGCAATGGCATTCAGCACGGGCATACGATAATCCTTTCGCGATGTTCAGCACAGCAAAATCGCAAAGCGAAAGGAACCGCAATGCCAAAGCAGCCCCTCCCCCTCGCGCAAAGTGACGCGCTGATTGGCGATGCACAGGGCGGCCTGCCCCGCCTGCGTGAGATCATGGCCCGGTTGCGCGACCCGGCCACCGGATGCCCATGGGATATCGCCCAAGGTTTCGCCAGCATCGCGCCCTATACGATCGAGGAGGCTTACGAGGTCGCCGATGCGATTGACCGCGCGGATTGGCCAGCGCTGGAAGGCGAGTTGGGCGATTTGCTGCTGCAAACCGTCTATCACGCCCAAATCGGCGATGAGGCCGGACTGTTTGATTTTGACAGCGTTGTCGCGGGGATTTCGGGAAAAATGATCGCGCGCCACCCGCATGTGTTCGGGCCAGAGAGCCGCGACAAATCGCCCGAACAGCAAATCGAGGATTGGGAGCGGATCAAGGCGGCCGAACGGGAGGCGGCGCAGGGAACGGCCCGAGGGGGATCGGCGCGGGTTCTGGACGGGGTGGCGCTTGGCCTGCCCGCCCTGACCCGCGCGGTAAAGCTGCAAAACCGCGCGGCCCGGGTTGGCTTTGACTGGCCCTCCACCCAAGGGGTTTTGGACAAGATCGTCGAGGAAAGCTGCGAGTTGGTGGAGGCGCGGGAGCAGTTGAGTGCTGCCGAACAAGAGGAGGAGTTTGGGGATTTGATGTTTGTCATGGCCAACCTCGCCCGGCATCTGGGGATTGATCCCGAAGCCGCGCTGCGCGCCGCCAATCTTAAATTCACCCGGCGATTCGGACGGGTGGAGGATTTTCTGGCCGAGGCAGGGCGCGGGCCTGCGCAAAGCGATCTGGCGGAAATGAATGCGCTGTGGGACCGTGCGAAGGCGGAGGAGAAAGCGAGCACGCGGAGAGACAGGTAGGTATTTAAGCCAAGATGAAACCGGGTGCGGAATTTCTTGATCAATAAAGTCAGGTATTGACCAAAGTGAAAGAGTCAGGTTTAAGGAGAGCATCAAACCCGACTAAAGGAGTCAACAATGTTTCTGCGTCTGCCCACCACCGCCCTGATCCTTGCCACCACCGCCCTGCCGGTTCTGGCCGATGAGGTGAATGTCTATTCCCACCGCCAGCCCGAGTTGATCCAACCCCTCGCCGATGCCTTTACCGCCGAGACCGGGATTGACGTGAACATTGCCTTTGTCGACAAGGGCATGGCCGAACGTCTGGTGGCCGAGGGCGACCGCAGCCCCGCCGATCTGGTGCTGACCGTGGACATCGCCCGGCTGACCCAGATTGTGGAGGCGGGTGTCACGCAACCCGTGGAGTCTGCGGTTCTGACCGCCAATATCCCCGCAACCTTGCGCGATGCGGGTAAACAATGGTTCGGTCTGACCTCGCGCGCGCGGATCATCTATGCCTCCAAGGAGCGGGTCGCAGAAGGGGAAGTGACCACCTATGAGGATTTAGCGACCGACAAGTGGAAGGGCCGGATCTGTTCGCGCTCGGGCACCAATGACTATAATGTGGCGCTTTTGGGCGCTGTGATCGCGCATCACGGCGAGGCGGCGGCGAAGGTCTGGGCCGAAGGGGTGAAGGCCAATCTTGCCCGCAAGCCCGCAGGCGGCGACCGCGACCAGGCAAAGGCGATCTGGGCCGGGGAATGCGATATCGCCATCGGCAACACCTATTACATGGGCCAGATGGTCAATGACCCTGAGCAAAAGGCTTGGGCCGATTCAGTGAGCATCGTGTTTCCGGTGTTTGAAGGCGATGGCACCCATCTCAACATCTCCGGCATTTCGATGACCAAGGCCGCGCCCAACCGCGATGCCGCCTTGCAGTTCATGGAATGGCTTTCAGGCGACGAGGCACAGAAAATCTATGCGGAAACCAACCATGAGTTTCCGGTGAAAGAGGGGGTTGAGCGTTCTGCGCTGGTCCAAAGCTGGGGGGCCTTCATGCCTGACAGCATCGCCCTTGACACCGTGGCCGCAGCCCGCCCAAGTGCGTTGCGCATCATGGAAGAGATTGATTTCGACGGCTGAAGCCATTGATCAGGCTGTAAAACCGGGGGCTTCACGGCCTTCGGTTTTTGGCATGGACAAAGACGTCCCCTTCGGATTTTGTGGCAGTATTCGACAGGAGGCAGCATGGCACCGCGCAAAATCATCATCGACACCGACCCCGGCCAAGATGACGCCGTGGCGATCTTGCTCGCACTTGCCTGCCCCGATGAGTTGGAGGTTCTGGGGATCACAGCCGTGGCGGGCAATGTGCCGCTGGCCTTGACCGAGAAAAACGCCCGCATCATTTGCGAATTGGCGGGCCGCCCCGATATTCGAGTTTTTGCAGGCTGCGCCGAACCCTTGACGCGAAAGCTGGTCACGGCCGAGCATGTGCATGGCAAAACCGGGCTGGATGGCCCACAGCTTCCCACCCCCAGCATGCCGCTGCAATCGCAGCACGGCGTTGATTTCATTATCGAAACCCTGCGCGCGCAAGATACGGGCAGTGTGACGCTTTGCGTGCTGGGCCCGATGACCAATATTGCGACCGCCTTGCAGCGCGCCCCCGACATCGTGCCAAAGGTGGCCGAGATTGTGCTGATGGGCGGCGCTTATTTTGAGGTGGGCAATATCACCCCCACGGCGGAATTCAACATTTACGTCGACCCCGAAGCCGCTGATATCGTGTTTAAATCGGGGATTGCACTGACCGTTCTGCCGCTTGATGTTACCCATAAGGCGCTGACCTCGGCCGCCCGCGTGCAGGCGTTTCGCGATATGGGTACGGAACCGGGCCGCATGGTTGCCGAATGGACTGATTTTTTTGAGAGATTCGACAAGGAAAAATACGGATCGCAAGGCGCACCGCTGCATGATCCTTGCGTGATTGCCTGGCTGTTGCAACCCGGCCTGTTCAAAGGCCGCAAGATCAATGTGGAAATTGAAACCCAATCCGCCCTGACCCTTGGCATGACCGTGGCCGATTGGTGGGGCGTCACAGACCGTGCGCCCAACGCCTTGTTTATAGGGGACATTGATGCAGATGGCTTTTTTGCCTTACTGACCAAGCGGATCAGCCGGCTGTGACCTCTGCCGCGGGCAGCAGCACCGTAAAGCAACTGCCCACGCCGATTTCCGAAGTGATCCGCAGCCGCCCGCGATGGCGGTTCAGGATATGCTTCACAATCGCCAAGCCCAGCCCCGTGCCGCCCTTTTCGCGCGAGCGATGCGCATCCACGCGGTAGAATCGTTCCGTCAGGCGCGGCAGGTGAATGGCCGCGATCCCCTCCCCCTGATCGGTGACTGAAATGACCACCGCAGGCCCGCGCAATTGTGCATCATGCGCCACGCTCTGCAACGCCAGCACCACCCGCTTGTCACTGCCGCCGTATTTCACTGCATTTTCAATCAGATTGGTCAGAACCTGAACCATCTGGTCCGTATCGGCCAGCGCGAAAGCCCCCAACGCTGTGCCCCCCGGTTCCGCCATCAGTTCCAGCCGCACCCGCGCCGCCTCTGCTATGGGGCCAATATCCTTTGCCACCCTGCGCAAAAGCAGCGCCATATCAACCGCTTGCGTGGGGGCCACACGCTCCTGCGCCTCCACCCGGCTTAAGGACAAAAGGTCCCCCACCAGCCGGTTCATCCGCCCTGCCTCCCGCGCCATGACGCCCAAAAACCGGTCCCTCGCCGGGGGATCGTCTTTTGCGGCGCCCTGCAACGTCTCGATAAACCCGAGCAAAGCGGTCAAAGGTGACCGCAATTCATGGCTGACATTGGCCACAAAATCGCGGCGCATCTGGCCGATTTGCTCGGCCTCGCTTACATCTTCAAACGCGCAGATTACACCTTCCTTGACCGGGCTGCAGGTTACGCGAAACACCTGTTCGGTCGCGCCCACTTGCCGGACCATCCGCACAACGCGGCCCTGCCCGGATGTCAGCGCCGCCTCGATCGCGTCCACAAAAAGCGGCTGGCGAAAGGCGTTCAGGTACAGCCGCCCCAGAACATCGGTCCCCAAAACATCGCGGGCCCGCGCGTTCAGCCCCTCAATCCGGCCATCGGGCCCGATCAGCAGCACCGGCAGCGGCACTGTTTCCAAAAGCCCAATCGGTGATGTCTGTGCCATGGCATCCTCAGGCGGTTTCGCTGCAACCATAGCGCCGCCGCGCCGCCATCACAAACCCCGAAAACTTTCTGCCCCAGTTCGTCTCAACCCCAGTCCAGTACCACTTTGCCCGATTGCCCGGACCGCATCGCCGCAAACCCCTCTTCAAACGCGTCCACGCCAAAGCGGTGCGTGATCACCCGGCGCACATCCAGCCCGTTTTCCAGCATCGCAATCATCTTGTACCAGGTCTCGAAAATCTCGCGCCCGTAAACGCCCTTGATGGTAATCGCCTTGAATACGATGCGCGACCAATCCACCGGGGATTTTCCCGGCGGAATCCCCAGCATCGCAATCCGCCCGCCCATGGTCATCGCTTCCACCATCTGGTCCAAAGCCTGCTGGTTGCCCGACATTTCCATACCAACGTCAAACCCCTGCTTCATCTTCAAACGCGCAATCACATCGCGCAAATCCTCGCGCGTGACATCCACCGGCACCACATCCGCCACCTGTGCCGCAAGCGCCAAACGTGTCGGGTTCACATCCGTCACCACCACATGCCGCGCGCCGACATGCCGCGCCACGGCGGCCGCCATGATGCCAATCGGCCCGGCCCCGGTGATCAGCACATCCTCACCGATCAGATCAAAGCTTAACGCCGTGTGAACCGCATTGCCCAAAGGGTCCAGAATGGCGCCGATCTCATCATCAATCGCATCGGGCAAAGGCACCACATTGAACGCGGGCAAGCGCAGATATTCGGCAAAAGCGCCAGGCTCATTCACCCCGATTCCGCGCGTCGCCGGGTCCAGATGGAATTTCCCCGCCCGGCTCTGGCGGCTTTGTCGCCCGATCAGATGCCCCTCGCCGGAACAGCGTTGGCCAATCGCCAGCCCTTCGACATTGCGGCCCGTCTCCACAATCTCGCCCGCAAATTCATGCCCCGTGATCAGTGGCACCGGCACCGTGCGCGCCGCCCATTCGTCCCAATTCCAGATATGGATGTCGGTCCCGCAAATGCCGGTTTTGCGTACCCGGATCAACACATCATCCGGGCCAATCTCAGGCACCCCGCGCCGCTCCATCCACAACCCCGGCTCGGGGCGCGCTTTCACCAAGGCCTTCATGTCATTGCGCATCATATCACCCCCACAGCCCGGCCCGCATTCGCAAACGCCTCCAGCCCAAAATCCAGATCCGCGCGCGTCAAGGCCGCATTCATCTGCGTGCGAATCCGCGCGGCCCCCTTGGGCACCACCGGGAAAAAGAACCCCGCCACATGCACGCCGCGCGCGCCCAGCTCTGCGGCCATCGCCTGCGCAAGCCGCGCCTCGCCCAGCATCACCGGCACAATGGGATGCGCGCCGGGGAGCAAATCGAACCCCAAAGCCGTCAACCCGCTGCGCCAATAGGCGGTGTTTTCAAACAGCTGTGCGCGCAAATCGTCCGCGCCTTCCACCAAATCCAGCGCCGCAAGCCCCGCCGCCACAATCATCGGCGGCAACGCATTGGAAAACAGGTAGGGCCGCGCCCGTTGGCGCAAAAGATCAACCACCGGCTGCGGCCCGGCGATATATCCCCCCAAAGCGCCCCCAAAAGCTTTGCCAAGCGTTCCCGTGATCACATCCGCCCGCACCCCGAAATGCGCAGGCGTCCCGCGCCCCTGCGGCCCCATGAACCCCGTGGCATGGCAATCGTCCACCATCAACAGCGCCCCGTAAGCATCTGCCAACGCACGAATTTCCGGCAATTTCGCCAAATACCCATCCATGGAAAACACGCCGTCCGTGGCTATCATCACAAACCGCGCGCCGCCCGCCTTTGCGGCCACCAACTGCGCCTCCAGATCCGCCATATCCGAATTGGCATAGCGAAAGCGCCGAGCCTTGCACAGCCTTATCCCGTCAATGATCGAGGCATGGTTAAGGCTGTCCGAAATCACCGCATCTTCCGGCCCCAACAAAGGCTCGAACAGCCCGCCATTGGCATCAAAACACGCAGCAAACAGAATCGAATCCTCTTGCCCCAGATAGGCCGCCAACCGCGCCTCCAGGGCCCGGTGCAAATCAAGCGTGCCACAAATGAACCGAACCGAGGCCATGCCGAATCCCTGCCCCTCCAACGCCAGATGCGCCGCCGCGATCAGGTCCGGATGGTCCGCAAGTCCCAGATAATTATTGGCGCAAAGGTTCAGCATCCGCTGCCCCCCCATCGCCACATGCGTGCCCTGTGGCCCCGATATCAGCCGCTCACGCTTGGTCAGCCCCTCGGCGTCAATCGCCGCAAGCGCGTCCCGGATATGTTCCAAAAATTCCAACATAACAGATTTTCCTCCGTATTAACGGACACCTTGCCAGACCCTTCATACACCGTCAATATCCAATATGCCGCTATAACGGAAAAATTTCCACCATACCGGATTTCATCTGTTCGAAAATATCCCGGGGGTGAGAGCTGCGGCGCAGCTCGAGGGGGCAGCGCCCCCTGAACTTTGCCTGCGTCCCCACCGCGCCCTCAGCTCCCTTGCACAATCAAGATCGCGCGGGCGGGCCCGCCCCCCGTCTCTACAATCTCATGCGCTCGGTCCGCAAAATAGCGCGCCGTGTCACCCGGCCCGATCTCCTCCACCATGCTCCCCGATGTCACCCGCAAGCGCCCCTCAATCACCGTCAGATGTTCCCGGCAGCCCGCAGAATGGGGTGCCGAGACAAGGCCTCCCCCGGCCTGAAACGCCAGATCATACACCTCATGCTGTCCCACCGTCTCTGCGGGCGACAAGATGCGGATGCGCAATCCCTTGCCATGGCCGGTCATCACCGGGGCCTGCGCGCTGCGTGTCACCTCGATCACGGGGGCAGGCCGCGCCTCCAACAGGCCGGCAAAATCCACGCCAAGCGCTGTTGTCAGGTTCCACAAGATAGCCACCGTAGGGCTTGATTCGCCCCGCTCGATCTGGCTGACCATGGACCGGCTGACCCCGGAAATCCCCGCCACCGAATCAAGGCTTAACCCCTTGGCCTTACGCGCAGCGCGCAGCCGTTCGGCCAGCCGATCGGTCAGCGTTTGTTCAACGGGATCTGTGATTGCTTCTGCCATACCCCATCCTTTGCCGCAAACCGCGCAAAAAGAAAGTCAAAAACAGAGGAATGATCGACGCAACGAAAAGACGCATCGAGGAATGGTCTGATCATGGAATGGTCGGGGCGATAGGATTTGAACCTACGACATCCAGTTCCCAAAACTGGCGCGCTACCAGACTGCGCTACGCCCCGACATCTTCACGGCTTAGGCGATCCCGCTAAGCCTGCGGGTGTCCTACGACACGCCGCGCCGATTGAAAAGCCTTATTGCGACACACACCCCCAGGCGGCGGTCGATTGTTCCAAACCCGGATGGCGGATCACCGCGCCCGGCGTTATCCCAAGCCGCGCAGCCAGTCCGCCGTTGATCTCCAGAATTGCCAGAATATCAGCACCACCATCAATCCCCGTCTCATCATGCGGGATAGCATTGGCATGGACATGGCGCACCACGCCGGTGGCATCGGCAAAGATCATATCCAGCGGAATAAGCGTGTTCTTCATCCAAAACACGGCGCGTTGCGGCTGCTCATATAAAAACAGCATCCCCGCAGATTTGGCCATCGCCTCGCGAAACATCAGGCCTTGGGCGCGGCTGGCAGGGTCAGCGGCCAGTTCTACCGAAAACCGCGCCATCCCGCCATTTGCCAACCGAATATCCACTTGCCCTGCCGAACAGTCCGCAAAGGCAGAAACCGGCATGGCGGCAAGAATCAGGGCCAGCAAAATCCGCTTCATTTCACCGCTTTCATGGCCGAGTCCCAGGCCAGAACCTGCGCCGCCATCCGCCCTCGTTTGCCCTCGATGATGCGCAGGCAAATCGCCTCGCCAGCCGCAAGATCGGCAAAGCCAGACATGCGCAGCACTTCGACATGGACAAACACATCCTCTGCTCGCCCAAAGACATTGGCAAAACCAAACCCCTTGCCCTTGTCGAACCACTTGACGCGGGCAGGCTCCAGCGGGCAGGCCGAAATCTCCTCGGCGCTGAAGGCTTGGCTGTCGCCGGCCAGCGTGAACCCGGCACTTTCCGGCGGGGTGATGGACACCACTTCCACCGCCTGCACCCCGCGTTGGGTCTGCTGCACCTTGACGGTAATCTCAGCCCCGTCCGCCACTGTGCTTTGCCCGAAATTGCGCAAGACGTTAGCGTGCAACAGCACATCCGCCCCCGTCTCCTCGGACAGGATAAAGCCAAATCCCTTGACAGGGTCAAACCATTTAACCCGCCCCTGCAGCACCTGCACGGGGTCCTCTTCGTCTTCGCTCATGGTAAGGACTTTTCCCCCAGATTTAGCCCCAAAAACAATGTTCTCTTGGAAGTCGCGTTTGGGTTCAAGCCCAATTCGCAGCAAATCCGCACAAAGATATCTGCTGTCATGCACAGCTACGGATTCAAACGGTTGATTTCCCAGGCTTCACTTCTGCCTGCGCGGGTCCAGCGAAAGCGGTCATGCAACCTGAAGGCCCCGTCCGCCCAGAACTCGATTTCGGTCGGAATGATTCGGACCCCCCCCCAGAACGGCGGACGGGCAGGGTTGGGGCCGTGCTTGGCCGTCACCTTCGCCACTTCCGCAATCAAGGCCCCGCGCGATTTCAAAGGCTTTGACTGTGCCGAGGCCCAAGCCCCCAGCCGGCTTTTGACTGAGCGTGACGCGTAATAGGCATCCGCCGCCGCCCCTTCCTCGCGCTCCGTCATTCCCCTTACCCGGATCTGGCGGTGCAGGGATTTCCAATGCAAAACAAAGGCCGCCTTGCCCGCGCCCTCAATTTCCTGACCCTTCTGGCTGGTGTAATTGGTATAGAACACAAAGGCATCCGGCTCGATATCCTTCAAGAGCACCATCCGCACATTGGGCATGCCGCCCGCATCGACCGTGGCCAGCGCAATCGCATTCGGGTCGTTGGGCTCGCTCACTTCCGCCTCTGCAAGCCAGGCCTTGGCCAGCGCAAACGGGTCCGTGCCCGCAAAAATTCCATCCCGCTCCATCGCGACCCCCATTCTTCTTGCCGACCCCAACCCTAGCCCGCCCGCGCGCAAGGGCAAGCCCCCAACCACCGATGCCGGCACCTGCAAGGCTTGATGCGGCAATCGGTATCGCCTAAACCCCGCTGACAAAACATAACAAACGGGGAGATTTTCAATGGCCGGACTTCTTGCAGGCAAGCGCGGGCTGATCATGGGGCTCGCCAATGACAAATCCATCGCCTGGGGCATCGCCAAAGCCTGCGCCGACCAAGGCGCAGAACTCGCTTTTTCCTATCAGGGCGAACAACTGAAAAAGCGGGTTCAACCACTTGCCGCCTCCGTAGGCTCCTCCGAAATGATCGAATGCGACGTCACCGACATGGCCTCTCTCGACGCGCTTTTTGCTCGCATCAAGGCCATCTGGGAAACCGTGGATTTCGTCGTCCACGCCATCGGCTTTTCCGACAAGTCGGAATTGCGCGGCCGCTACGTCGACACCTCGCGCGAAAATTTCTTGATGTCGATGGATGTCTCCGTCTACTCCTTCACCGCCGTATGCCAGCGTGCAGCCGCCATGATGAAACCCGGCGGCAGCCTGCTGACACTTACCTATTACGGCGCGGAAAAGGTGATGCCACATTATAATGTCATGGGCCTGTGCAAGGCCGCGCTGGAAGCATCGGTGAAATACATCGCCGAGGATCTGGGAAAAGACGGTATCCGCTGCAACGCCATTTCCGCAGGCCCGATCAAAACCCTAGCTGCCAGCGGTATCGGTGATTTCCGCTATATCATGCGCTGGAATGAGTTGAACTCGCCGCTGCGGCGCAATGTGACCCAAGAGGAAGTGGGCAAGGCCGCACTTTACCTGCTTTCCGATCTGGGGTCGGGGACTACGGGCGAAAACCTGCATGTCGATGCGGGCTATCATGTGGTCGGCATGAAGGCGGTGGATGCCCCCGATATCGACGTGGTGACGGCAAAGGCCCAAAAAGGCGCAGAGTAACTTTCAGATGGACGTGGAACCCTTCCTCGCGCTGATCGCTGTTCTGACCCCGGCGATCCTGTCGCCGGGCCCCAGCATCATTGCCGCCACGCAAATGGCCCTTTCGCAGGGGCGCGACAAGGCCCTGCCCTACGGTCTTGGCTTGGCATTCGGGGCCTCGCTCTGGTGCCTGTTTGCGCTTTTCGGGCTGGCGGTGGTGTTCAAACTCTACCCACCGCTGTTTCACGCGGCCAAAATCGCGGGCGGCCTTTACCTTCTCTACATGGCATGGGGCTTGTGGCGCGGCGCACGCAACCCTTTGCCCCCTGCCGCCAAACGCCGCTTTGGCGATGGGTTTGTGGGCGGCATGGTTCTCAGCCTGTCAAACCCAAAGCCTGCCCTGTTTTACTCCGCCGTCATCCTTACCCTGTTTCCCGATCCGCACGGCGCTGCCTATCTTGCCGCAATCTACACAACCGCATTGCTAACCGAGCTGTTCTGGTACTCCGCCGTCACCCTGTCCATGTCCACAGCCCCCCTGCGCGCCCGCTATTTCGCCGCGAAATTCTGGATAGATTGCACCGCAGCCTTGGCCCTTGCCGCCCTCGCAGCCCTCCTCATTCTCTCACCCTAAAGGCGCATCATGACGCTCACCGCCTTTCTCACCATCGCCTTTTTGCACCTCATGGCCGCGATCAGCCCCGGCCCGGCTGTCCTCATGGCTGCGCGCACGGGTGTGACCGAAGGCCTGCGCACAGGCACTCATCTTGCCTTTGGCATCGGTGCGGGCGCAGTCCTTTGGGCCATGGCCGCCCTGTTCGGTCTGGCCTTGGTGTTCCAGGCGGCCCCGGCCCTCCTTTGGGCGCTCAAACTCCTCGGCGCGGCCTATCTTCTCCACATGGCATGGGTAATGTGGCGCGATGCGGCCAAACCATTGGACATGGGACAATCCACCAAAACCCCGCGCAGCGCCGCCTCCGCCTTCCGGCTTGGCCTTGTCACCCAGCTTGCCAACCCCAAACCCGCCGTGCTGTTTTCCGCCATCTTCATCGGCACCGTCCCGCCCGAGACCCCGTTTTGGGTCTACGGCGCCCTGCTGACGGTGGTTTTTCTGAATGAAGCGCTGTGGAATATCCTCGTCGCGCGCATCTTTTCCTTTGAACGGACGCGCAGCGGCTATATCAACCTCAAAACCCTCCTTGATCGGGTGTTCGGCGGCATGCTTGCCCTGCTCGGTCTGAAAATTGCGGCTACTTGACCAAAGGACCACGCCATGACCGATCGCCTCCCCCATGAAAAAGGCTTCCACATCTCTTGGGACCAGATGCACCGCGATGCCCGCGCGCTGGCTTGGCGGCTGGATGGCAAAGGCCCCGACAATGGCGCGTGGAAAGCGGTCGTGGGTATCACCCGCGGCGGCATGGTGCCCGCGATGATCGTGGCACGAGAGTTGGATATCCGCGTGGTTGATACCATTTCGGTCAAAAGCTACAGTCATCAAGACCGTACCGAGGCCAAGGTGATCAAGGCCCCGCAGGCCGAGCTGATGGGCGACGGGGAAGGCATCTTGATCGTCGATGATCTGGTCGATACCGGCAAAACGCTGGAACTGGTGCGCGCCATGTATCCAAAGGCCCATTTCGCCACCATCTACGCAAAACCCCACGGTCGCCCGATGGTGGAAACCTTCATCACAGAGGTCTCCCAAGACACATGGATTTTCTTTCCTTGGGACATGGCGTTGCAATATGTCCAGCCCTACCGCGGCACCGATTGAACGCTTTTTGCCGCCCTGTAAACTCTCTGGCCGCTTTCCAAAAGCGTCCAGGCAGGTTTCCGGGGTCTTAACCTTTCCCTGACACTCGATCGAGGCTTGCCATGATTCATCCCCTCACACCCGCAATGGCCGCCACCGATGCCCCCCCGGTGATGGAGGCGCGGCGCTGGCTGGACGGGGTAAACTTTCCGCCCGACCGCCCCCTGATCAACGTCTCCCAAGCCGCCCCCGTGGACCTGCCACCGCTGGCCCTGCGTCAGGCGATTGCCCATGCCGCAATCAATGATCCCGCCGCCCATCTTTATGGTCCTGTGTTGGGATTGCCCGCCCTGCGCGCCGAAATTGCCCAGCAATGGAGCGTGGCATACAACGGAAATATTCAAGAAAATCAAGTCGCAATCACCCAAGGCTGCAATCAGGCGTTCACTGCTGTCATGTCCACGCTGGCGGCAAAGGGGGATGAGGTGATCTTGCCAACGCCTTGGTATTTCAACCACAAGATGTGGTTCGACATGCAAGCCATCCGCACCATACCATTGGCCACAGGTGAGGGGCTTATCCCGACTGCACAAGACGCCGCCAAACTCATCACACCCCAAACCCGCGCGATTGTGCTGGTCAGCCCCAACAATCCCGGCGGCGCGGAATACCCAGCCCAAACCCTCAATGATTTCATGGCCTTGGCCCGCGCGCATGGCTTGGCCCTGATCGTGGATGAAACCTACCGCGATTTCGACAGCCGCGAGGGCGCACCCCACCCGTTGTTCACCGACCCGCAATGGGCCGATACCCTTATCCATCTCTACAGCTTTTCAAAGGCTTACCGCCTCACGGGCCACCGCGTCGGTGCCATCGTCGCCTCTGAAAACCGCTTGGCCGAGGTGGAAAAATTCCTCGACACCGTTGCCATCTGCCCTAGTCAACTGGGCCAGATCGCAGCGCTTTGGGGCATGCGCAATCTGGGGGATTGGGTCAAGGGCGAACGCGCTGAAATCCTGTCTCGACGTGCCGCAATGACAAGTGGTTTCATAGGCTTGCCCGATTGGACGCTGCTTGGCTGCGGCGCTTATTTCGCCTATGTCAAACACCCCTACCCCTTGCCCTCTGACCAATTCGCGAAAGCCTTGGTGACAAAGGCCTCCCTCCTCACCCTGCCCGGCACCATGTTCCAACCCCATGGCTCAAGGGCCGGAGAACGCCAACTCCGCATTGCCTTCGCCAATATTGACGTCACTGGCATCACAGAATTCTTTCGCCGCCTGAAACACCTAACCCTCTGATTTCATCTTGGTTTAAATATCTCACAGGGGGTCCGGGGGACGTGAAGTCCCCCGGCGCTGGCCCCAAGCGCTTGCTCCTGCCCAATGAACCCCTTAAACATTCCCAAACCCATTTTTCAAAGGCAGCATCATGGCAAACCCGACCGACGAGACCCGCCGCAAAAAGGGCAAAGGCACCAGTATCGTGGTCTGGATCCTCATGGGCATGCTGGTGCTGGGTCTTGGTGGCTTTGGCATCACCAATTTCGGCGGCGGTGTCGGCTCCATCGGCAAGGTCGGCGACCGCGAGATCAGCACGAATGATTACGCCCGCACCATGCAGCAAGAACTCAACGCGCTCTCGGCCCAATTCGGCACAAGGTTAACGCTGCAACAGGCCCAAACTCTCGGGCTTGACCAGCAGGTCCGCCAGCAATTGGTCAACACCGCCGCCCTTGACAATGAAACCGCCCGCATCGGCATCTCCGCAGGCGACCAGCGCATCGCACAAGAGATCACCGCCGCCTCTGCCTTTCGCGGTCCATCCGGGCAATTTGACCGTGACACCTATCGCTTCACCTTGCAAAACAACAACTTGACCGAGGCAGGCTATGAGACGAAAATGCGCGAGGATCTGGCCCGCGCTTTGCTGCAAGGCGCTGTCTCCAGCGGCTTTACCGCACCTGCCATTCTCACGGATACGCTTTATGCCCATATCTCCGAACGCCGCAGTCTCAAGCTCTTGCGGCTCACCGCGGATGATCTGACAGCCCCCATCCCCGCCCCTACAGATGCCAATCTTCAGGCGCATTATGATGCCAATATCGCCGCCTTCACCGCCCCTGAGGCGCGGCGCATCACCTATGCCGCGCTGCTGCCCGAAGATATCGCAGGCGATATGACGCTGGACGACGCCCTGTTGCAACAGCTCTACACCGACCGTATCGCGGAATTTGTCCAGCCAGAACGCCGCCTTGTCGAACGGCTGGTTTTCCCGGATGAGTCCGCAGCCAGCGCCGCAAAAGCCACGATTGATGCGGGCACCAGCTTTGATGACGTGGTAGCAGCACGCGGCGTCACCCTGTCCGACATCGACCTTGGTGATAAGTCCGAGGCCGATCTGGGTGCTGCCGGCCAAGCGATCTTTGCGCTGACCGAACCGGGGGTCATAGGCCCCTTCGCCTCCGATCTTGGGCCCGCGCTGTTTCGGATGAACGGCATTTTGGCCGCACAAAATATCACACTGGACGAGGCACGCCCCGACCTTGCCGCCGAACTTTCCGCTGATGCCGCCCGCCGCGCGATTGATGACCGCGTGGAAGGGCTTGATGACCGTCTCGCCTCCGGTGCCACGCTTGAAGATCTTGCATCCGAGACGGATATGACCTTGGGCCAGATTGATTTTTCCGCCCAATCATCCGAGGATATGGCCGCCTATCCCGCCTTCCGCCAGGCCGCAAACGCAGTAGAGCAAGGCGATTTCCCCCAGATCATCCAGCTGGATGATGGCGGAATTTTCGCCCTGCGCCTTGATGAAATTGTTCCTCCCACCCCTATCCCGCTGGCCGATGCGCGCGAGACCGTGACCGAAAGCTGGATCGCTGCCACCACGGCCAAATCCCTTGCCGATCTGGCGATCTCGATCAAATCCCAGATCGAATCCGGTGCAGCCCTTGGCGGCTTTGGCGTGACCGAGGTGATCCCCGATCTTACGCGGTCCTCCACGATCGAGGGTGCACCGCCAAGTCTGCTGGCCGAGCTGTTCAAGATGCAGGCAGGCCAGACCCGCGTGATCGAGGCGAATGGTTTTGTGGCCTTGGCCCAGTTGGAAACCATCACGCCGGGGGCGGCTGAGGGCGAGGATGCAGCAGCCCTGAAGGGTGCCATTGCCGCGCAGGCGGAACAGGCCATCGCCCAAGATGCCTTTGTTCTTTACACAAATTCCCTAACCACCGGGGCCGGTATCACGCTTGATAATGCCGCCATCAACGCCGTCCACTCTCAGTTCCAGTAAGGCCCCATCATGGCAACCCTGACCCCCGATTTTGCCACCTTCGAACAGGGTTGGGCCAACGGGCACAATCAGATTGTCTTTGCCCGCATCGCCGCCGATCTGGATACGCCCGTGTCCTTGATGCTGAAACTGGGCGAGGCGCGGGGCGATACCTTCATGCTGGAATCCGTCACTGGCGGGGAAATCCGGGGCCGCTATTCGGTTGTCGGGCTGAAGCCCGATCTGATCTGGCGCTGCCGCGATACATCGGTGGATATCAACCGCGAGGCCCGGTTTGATCCCGCTGCCTTCACCCCGGACCCTTCCCCCCCTTTGGACAGCCTGCGCGCGCTGATCGCCGAAAGTGCCATAGACATGCCTGAAGGCATGCCCGCCATCGCGGCAGGCCTGTTCGGCTATCTGGGCTATGACATGATCCGGCTGGTGGAATATTTGCCGAATGTGAACCCCGACCCGTTGGGCCTGCCCGATGCCGTGCTGATGCGCCCTTCGGTGGTGGCTGTTCTGGACGGGGTAAAGGGCGAGGTGACGGTGGTGGCCCCGGCGTGGGTATCGTCTGGCCTTTCCGCCCGCGCCGCATATGCCCAGGCGGCGGAACGGGTGATGGACGCATTGCGCGACCTTGACCGCGCCCCGCGCGCCGAGCGTGACTTTGGCCAAGCCACAGCCGTGGGCCCAGCACACTCCAATTTCACCCACGCAGGCTATCTGCAAGCCGTTGAAAAGGCAAAGGATTACATCCGCGCCGGTGATATTTTCCAGGTCGTTCCCTCCCAGCGTTGGAAGCAACAGTTCACGGCGCCCCCCTTCGCGCTCTACCGCTCCTTGCGCCGCACCAACCCCTCCCCGTTCATGTTCTTTTTCAACTTCGGCGGTTTTCAGGTGATCGGGGCCAGCCCGGAAATCCTTGTGCGTCTGCGCGATGGCGAGGTTACCGTGCGCCCCATTGCAGGCACCCGCAAACGCGGCGCCACCCCGGAAGAAGACCGCGCAAATGAGGCGGACCTGTTGTCGGACCCCAAGGAATTGGCCGAACATCTTATGCTGCTCGATCTTGGCCGAAACGATGTGGGCCGGGTCGCGAAAATCGGCACCGTGCGCCCCACGGAGGAGTTTATAATCGAGCGTTACAGCCATGTGATGCACATCGTCTCCAACGTGGTGGGCCAGATCGCGGATGGCGAGGATGCCCTGTCGGCCTTGCTCGCGGGCCTGCCCGCAGGCACGGTATCAGGCGCGCCAAAGGTGCGCGCGATGGAGATTATTGACGAGTTGGAGCCTGAAAAGCGCGGCGTTTACGGTGGCGGCGTGGGGTATTTCGCGGCCAACGGCGAGATGGATTTTTGCATCGCCCTGCGTACCGCCGTCCTCAAGGACGAACAGCTTTACATTCAGGCTGGGGGCGGCGTGGTATATGACAGCGATCCACAGTCGGAATATGAGGAAACGGTAAACAAATCCAATGCTTTGCGCAAAGCCGCCGCCGATGCGGGGCTTTTTTCAGGCGGCAATCGCTAAACCCAAGCCGCCGCTCGGGCCGCCGCTAGCGTGCGGTCATTACCGCAGTGGCCGGGGCCAGCGCCATGGTGGCGGCGCGCCCTTCCAGCGCCCATTCCAAAAGGGCCGCCACGGTTTGCGGCCGGGTGCGGCCCGCCACAACCACCCGCCCGTCTTGCGCCGCCTTGAAGGCCGCCCGGTCCAGATAGCGGCGGATCAGGGGGCTGGCCTCATCCTCGCCGTCGATGCTGCGAAAAATCGTGGTGTGGCGCATCCCCTCGCGCTGCGCCACCTGCGATGCGGCATTCAAGCCCCGATCCCAGGATATAACGCCCCGCCCCTGGTCGCGTATCAACGCCAACACCTGGGTTGCAAGCGCACGGTTGCCTTGAAACCCGCCGTTTTCCAGGTCCACCAAGCCAACCGCTTCGGGCAGTGCGGCACTTGTCACCTCCATGCTTACCGCAAGGTCCGATGCGGTGGCACCTTCGGGAATGCCAGAGGCGAGCATCAACACCTCCTTGCCCGCCGCGCGGTAAAGCTGGGCGGCAGTGGCGGCGTCAGGCTGGGTCGGATCAATCACGAAAGTCACCGGAAAGGGTATGGCGGCCAGTGCCTCACGGTCAATGTCCGGCCCGCCGGTGTCTTGCAGCAAAATCGCGAACAGGGGTTTGTTGCCGGGGTTTTCAAACGGGGCTGCAAACCGCTCGATCGGCGGGGCGTCCGGATCATCGACCAAGACCACGACTGGCTCGGCTTGCGCGGGCTGGGCCTCAACATTCGCGGGGGCAGCGCCAATCGACGGCAAGCGCCCGGACTTCACCCCCTCCACCGCTTTGCTGGCAAAACCGGGCGCAGGGCGCAGGCCCGGCGTTTCGGCGGCGGCCGGGGCTGGCAAAGCGGGGGCTGGCAAAGCGGGGGCTGGCACCTCGGCCGCAGCCGTATCGGTCGCAGCCTCATCGGTTGCTGGCGGCGCATCCATCGCGGTTGTTTGCGGAAAGGAAGGATTGGCCCCGGCGCTGGCGCTGGCGGGGCCGGCCGCATCCGCTTGCGGTACAACAGGCATTTGCTCTGTTACAGCAGGGGCCGCTGGGGCCGCCATTTCGTTTTGCACAGATGGGATTTTTGCGGGAAGTTTTGCGGGCTGGGTCGCCAAATCCGTTTGTGTGTCCGAAACGGTGGCTGCCTCGGGCAAAGCCGGGGCGGCTTCCACCACCACAGGCCCATCGCCGGGCGCAGGCACCATGGGCGCAGACCCGGCAAGCGCGCCACTTTCCAACACAGCCGCAGCATCTTGCGGCAGGGCGGGTGCTGCTTTTGCCACAGGGCTTTCACTGGGAACCAACACAGGTGCCAGATCGGGGGCCAGAACCGGCGCATCGGCAGGTGCATTCGCCACCTCCACCGCAGGCGGCACCGTTTCCAGACGCTCCGGGGTTATAGGGCCTGCGGTCGTACCCGCCGGGGTCACCTCCACCAAGGCCATATCAGTGACCTGCGATGCCACCACCAGCCCAACCCCGGCAACCACAATGCCAAGGCCCGTCCCCATCAAAAATCCACGGATCAACCGCAACCCTCCTGCCCAGTCATAGCGCGACCCATGGGGAAAAGGGACAGGGCAATCGCATGAACAATAACGATGTCGACAAATGTTGTAGAGGCTGATTCGATGGGTGAT